>Ga0210059_1017867_pt1 | contig 10052 bp, 8 predicted proteins | sample Ectturendosymbi2_FD_188042 | JGI IMG/M metagenome (GOLD analysis project Ga0210059, IMG submission 188042) | Ecteinascidia turbinata endosymbiont from Florida, USA - Sample 2 (SPAdes) (version 2) | ecosystem: Host-associated > Tunicates > Ascidians > Unclassified | place: Key West, Florida...
CCACTTTGCCTGGCCCTGGGCGCCAACCGTTAGGTGGTAGTATTTCGCTGAAGTTTTTACTGGAAACTAGGCTACAATCTGAGTCTTTTGATACTTTGGATGACCTGCTGGGGTTTCGGGTTCAAAAGTTATGATGTTAGTTAGTAGAAATATTAGACTGATTAGCTAATTAGATAATTGATTAATTTATTTTAGACCATAACTCATGAATCAGAAACGCTAGAAAGTCGATCAAAGGCTCAAAAGACTCGCACTCGAGTCTAGATTCCAATGAAAACTTCAGCAAAACACTTTGCCCTAGCGGTTGGTCCTTGCACCAGGCAACATGAGCCAAAATGACCCTAAAACTACTTCACTTATGACGTCACTCACAAAAAATCCGCACCCCCAACCAAAAAATTTTTTTTCAGTGTAATCTACTAGGCTGGCCGATCCGGTTGAGCCCTTGAACAGCTCTCTAGCGCAATTGACGGAGGAGCTAGGGCGTTGGTAAGGCAACCGAAAACTGCTGTTTTAGGCTGAAATCAAAGTACGAATATATTGTACCCCGGTTCTCAAAGTGTTAAGTAAAACCATGTGTTGCTGGTTGCACAGACGTGTTAGTTTCATACAGGTTTCTCATTGAACTGTTATAATTATGCTGGCTGTATTTGTTAGATGAAAGTACTAAGGGTTGTATGATGTTGTTTTCAGATTAGGATTAAAATTGTGCTGCCCACTTGTTGAAACATGGATGACAACCAAGAATACTCTGCAGTTGTGGATGATTTACATGTGATCCAGTATTTTGGAACTAATGCTGAGCATTTGGCAGACACAATATTTAACTTGTGTATAAGTGATCTTGTGAGTCTTGCACCAGCCATTGGTTCATTTTTTCAAGAGTTATTTTCTGACGATGAGTCCTTGGTTGATACTATTCCAGTGTCAGTTCAGAAGTTCACAAAAACTTTCTATGCTTTACTAGAGGTAAAATCAGAAATTCTGTTACACTATTTGCATGAAGTTGTTTTGACAATTCCTCCAAACAAAGTGCTTCCTGATCCAAGTGCTATACTGTGCAATAGCATACCACCACTGGATCATCATCATAAAACAAGCACAGATGAAGATGATAGCTCTAAATCAGTCAATGAAGCAAACATTTCTGATTTGTCAAAAGCATTGAAGCAAGCCAAAGATTACAAAGCAACTTTGCAAGCCAAGTTAATGTCTCTTTCAGTGCTTGAAAACAGTTTAGGTGGCTTAACACAAGATGCTGTGACATACTCAAAGAAAATTGATTTGGATAATATTGCTGCTCTTCTCAGTTACAGTTGCATGGGATTGCAGTAAAGCGTTAGGTTATTTATGTCAATCTGATGTGTGGGAGACACCTACACATGTGAATCTGAATTAACAAATCATAAGATCAATATTAACAATGTTTTCAGTAAAGTTAAAGGATAGTTATTATAGGTATGGCAATATTGTGTCAGTGAAATGGTTTTTGCTTCAGATTTGAGTCGTTAGTAACTTAAACGTTTTTTAAACACCTTTGCGAGCTTTATTTTGCTACTGCTATTAATTCTATTAGCTCTGAATATCATTTGTAAATAGCAAATACATTATGTTGACTTGTAAAAATTGTAAATAGTGCGTTTCACATGAAATTAATGTAGTGTACTGGTTGATAAAAGTTTACTGCAAAGTTTTAAATGCATTTGAACTAAGTGAATTTTGTACTTTAACCAAACTGGTACAGAATTCCGTCAGTATTGCATATCAGTCTAAAAATAGTGATAATTGCTTTGTTTTTTTCATTTGCCTTTAAGCAACAACACAAATGTGGAACAATGTTTTATACTTCGATATTTATACTTCGATTTCGGCCTAAAAAACAGCAGTAGTTATAGGGTCATTTTGGCTCATGTTACCTGGCCTAGGGCGCAACCGCTAGGCCAAAGTGTTTCGCTGAAGTTTTCATTGGAAACTAGACTCGAATCCGAGTCTTTTGAGCCTTTGATCAACTTTCTAGCGTTTCTGGTTCAAAACTTATGATCTAAAATAAACAAATTAATTAACTAATTAGCTAATTAATCAAATATTTTTACTAACATCACAACTTTTGAACCCAAAACCCCAGCAGATCATCTAAAGTATCAAAAGATTCGGATTGTAGCCTAGTTTCCAGTAAAAACTTCAGCGAAATACTACCATCCAACGGTTGGCGCCCAGGGCCAGGCAAAGTTGGCCAAGGTGGCCTAAAAGTCCTTCACTTATGACGTCACTCACAAAAAACCTGCACCCCTTAGGCAAAATTTTTTATTTCGAGTGCAATCTACTAGACTGGCCGATCCGTTTGAGCCGTTGAACAGCTCTCTAGTGCAATCGGCGGAGGAGCTAGGGCTTTGGTAAGGCAACCGAAAACTGCTGTTTTTCTGCGAAAATCGCCAAAACCACCCAGACGCGAAAGTGTTTAATAACTCATTTTTCTCTGGTGCTACAGCTCTTTATTTGTGAAAGATACTTTGTGCCATTTGTTCAAAATTTAGGGTATTGTTTAATGCCCACAAAAGTTTCATGGTAGTTTCCTGAACTAAATACTTTTTCTTATCTGAGCATTTTCAATCCAACAAATGTATTATTGCATTTTGGTGTAGGTTTCAAAACAATTTGGTATGAACATGCTATCTAGTGATCAGTCAATGAAATACTTGCCAGCTAGAATCATTGGCAATTCTACCACAGATCATAAAGGTTTTTAACACCTTGACTGCCAGGGTACAATATATTCGTACTTGGAAATCGGTCTAAAACCAGCAGTTTTTGGTTGCATTACCAACAGCATAGCTCCGCTGACTATTGCACTAGAGAGTTGTTCAAACTCTCAAAAGATTTGGCATGTTTTCGAGTCTGCAATGAAATATAATTTTTTGTTAGGTGTTCCAGATTTGTTGTGAGTAACGTAGGTTTTTGGCCATTTTGGCTAATGTTACCTGGCCTAGGGCCCAACTTCTAGACCAGTGGTTCTTAACCTTTTTTACATATATTACCCCCTTTTATCAAACCAGATTACTAGATTTACCCCCAATATGCTTAATGGTTAAAATATGAAATAGGAAATTATGAATATGAAATTTATGAAATTAAAAATATTATGATATAAAAATATGAAATTAACAACACTTCAACTGAATGAGATGCTTTGAACTCACAAAGAAACCTGAAGACTTCAGTGAGCTAGGTCACATCAACCTTAAACTGTTCAAAGAAATGCTGCAAATAATCAAAAGGCAGTTTCTATCATATTACAGGTATTTATGATGTCATGAGCTACCAACTCACAAAACTGTTAAGTAACAGATATTATGTGAATGTCACTTGTGATGTCATACAGCAGCCAAAATAAATTTGTGTAGAGCCAACTCTGCATTTTTTTGTAGAACATAAATATTAGTATTGAAAATAATATGTTTGGAAACATAGACATGTCTTCTACCTAAACCAACAAAAATATTTTAAATTTTTTCGTCATCCATCCCAAGTTAGGCGATCAATGTAGGGGGAAAAAATGCAAATATCATGGAAAGTATTGGTTTTAGGTAATTTAAGCTGCACTTTTAGAAAGCCCATCCTAGAAAACATGGGGATAGACATCGATTTCATTAGGATGGGACTAGCAGATCTGGAGATATACTCATTTTTGTGTTGCTCATCAATGCAAATGCCATCTAGTGGTAAAAATACAAAAGCAATGATAAATCAAAAACCACTCGATCAATTTTTGCAAAATTGATTTCAGTTTTCCTAAAAAATTTTTGGTGTAAACATGTGAAAAGGAAGATAAACCTAAACCATGTGGTTCCAACTTTCAGAAATTTGGGCTAAATTATAATGAAATGACCCCTGGGTTTTTCTCAACCCTAAGGTATAGAGTTGCAAAGTGGTGTGAAAATAGCGACTCAATGTGTGATTTAAAAGTTCAATGATATATTCGTACACTGGCAACAAACATGCAAGCCTTTCCTGGGCCATTCTGGTGACATGGCTAACCAAGGTAACTGAGATCTTCTGTATTCGAAATAGAATTGGCTCAATATTCAGGTTTTTACTAATTTTATAGCTGCACACTTGTCATTTCATCAGCGTTATTAAGTTCAACAAAAAAAATTTTAGCGTGGCGGCAAGCTTCTGAGTAATCTGCCTGCTTCTTGCTTTAATCTTTCTGCGATGATTAAAACTAGCAAGTGTACCATATTTTCCACCTAATAAGCCAAATTTTAGGACCTATTTTTGGACCTGATTTTTGGGGGTCGGCTTATTGGGCAGATCATCAACTTTGGACCAGTAAAAAATATACACTTCAGTCTCAGAAATTTATTAAAATCCATCAATTTAATTATTGTCAGAAGCATGGAATAGTATATTCCAATCCTCGGCAGATACTTGGTCGTTGTACAGGTCATTTTCTTGTGTTATTAGCTGAGCAAGTACCATGTTGTCTTCCTCGTTGTTGTCCAACCACAACATATCATCTTCTGTTCCATCCATTGTCACTTCTTAAAAATGACCTCGGCTTATTGGGCGGTAATACGAATAAACCCTCATTTTCAGATCTAAAAATTGGCCTCGGCTTTTAGGTGGAAAATACGGTTTGAATTTTTCATAGTTACAAGCTGCAAAGTTGGCAGCAAGCAAATTGATCACGGTTTATTAACAGAGAAACTAGTTTCGCGTGTTCCAACACATAATCAGTTGTGCAAATACAGGCAAAACGTTGGCACTTAAATCAGTAAAGAAAGAAACACGAACTGTGGCTGGTTGCAATGACAGTACTAAAATTTGCGAAGCAAAAAGGCTGAAATATCACATGCTGATGAATCATTCCAAAGATCACCAAATTGGTCCTGTTGGTCATCGAGAATATTGGCTATAACCAGAGAGGTAGAGAACGCATTTCGTACAAGTGCATCTTCACCTTTGAGCTCAGGGAAATATCGCTGGAACTCAATTTCAATGGATTGAAGGTGGTCTATTATAGATGTCTTCAAACTCTCATCACGTTCTTTAGTTTTTCAACAACATTTGACAATTTCTCAAACATAGCAATGTTTTCTTGCATTACTTCACGACGCGTGTTGCAAATTCGAATAAAATGTTTGCAGATTCATTGCGAAGATAGATGATGTTTGTACCCTTTTCTTGCAGCTTTAGGTTTAAGTTATTGAATTTTTTATAAATGTCTGCCAAATAAGCAAGACATTTCAACCAACTCTTGTCACTATTGTAAGATAAGATCTCGTTTGCTTTCAGTTCTGAATAACTAACTAACTCCATCTCAAAAACGTGGTGTAGAACGTTTCCTTTCAACAGTCAGCATACGGATGTGTGGAATAGAATAATTTCGTGTGTCAAAAACATGTCTTTGAAGAGTTCTTTAAACAGGCAGGTGTTAGAGCTTCCAGACTTAATGTAATACATTTTTTTCGTGGAATCCAGCACATTTTTTAGAGGAGCAGGTAAAGTACTGCTAGCAAGCGCACAACTGTGAATGACACAGGTGTGTACCGTTTGCTTCAGGAGCAAGTTTTTTAACTTTTTGAAAGCCTGAACATGATCCCATCATTGCAGGAGCTCCATTAGTACAAACCCCGCAAACATATTTTTACTGCAACTCCACAGAATAAAAAAGATTTACTTCTCCAGAACATCTGCACTTGTTGCAGTTTGCAGTTCCTCATAATATAGAAACTATGCCTCGATGTCTCCTGAATGAATATACAGTATCTCACAAAAACAAACAATGAAGTAATATCTGTTGAATCAAGCAAAAGAAAACATTGGAGATGCTTTCATTCCATTTATCATCTGGTCTTTCACATCTTCCATCATACCTGAAATGCGTCTCTGAACAGTATCGCTAGAAGGAGATAATCGTCTTATTTTTGCATGACTAGCTTCTCCAATAAGCAGTTTTACTGTTAACAAACAGGGTTTCACAAGCGTTTCTCCAATTGTTTGAGTTTTTATATTTAGCTATTTCAAGTATGGCTTCATATGAAGCCTGTGCTCTTGATGAAAACTTCCAGCAAGATGTCTCTAATGTTTAAAACTTGTTCCATGGTGTCGGAAGAATTTCAAATGTATTTTGGTGTGAAATGCCATATCATCGTTGAAGGTTTCATAGACAAAGCACTGGGAGTCTTTATAATACTGCAATACATTTCTTCCTGAATGTTGACTGTAAATACACAACACTAAACTGCTAGTATGTTATCTTAGTAAACAAATGGTTTAAAACTTGAAATAAATTCTTTGTAAAGTCTTCGAAGGCTTTGTCTCTGTATACGGTATGGACTTCGAAGGTTTCACAAACTCAGCAGTGAGTATGTTGCACAAAGCATACTATGACTTCACTGTGCTTTTGCCGACTATGGATTTGAAACCAAATTTCAAATACTCTTAAAAACTTGTGTTGCTTGTCCATGTGTAGAATAGAAATGAAAGTATCATAATACTATTGCAGGTAGAATATGTTTTTTCCTGACTGCTGACTGCAACCTCACAATAATAAGTTGCTGGTATCAAAGACTACAACTGGTTTAGAATAAGAACGACCAAACACGCCAATTGACACAAGCAATATACCCGTTTGTGGTTTATTTCACCTCGGATACAATAGACCTGCAGGATTGTGGTTGTACAGATGGATTGTACAACGGCGGTCTGACATCTGCTATTCAGGTTACGACTTTAGATGCATATTGCCAATCATATTATGCAACATACTGTGCTAATTGATTTGGTAACTCAGATGCTACAAATTGCACCCCTAGTAAATTATGGTATATGCAACAAGCAAGCTGCTCCGAGAAGAAAATTCACTGCGATAACCAGATGTTGCGATTTGAACTTAAGTATTAAGACAAAAACGACATATCTTTACAATGAACAATCTTTAATCTTAAACAATCTTCGCAACCCATGTTGAAAACGTTGCTCTAGTAGAAATAAACGCAAGTGGACAGAAATAGAAGCAAATCTTTGTTCAAGTTAGCCTTAGCACTAACATTTTCTGTGTTAATTTGGAGGAAATTTCAGATTGGATAATATTTCTTGAATGTTTCCGCGGGCCACTGAAAACACTATGGCGGGCCACATGTGGCCTGCGGGCCGCTAATTTCCCACCCCTGTTTTAGATCATAGCTTTTGAACCAGAAACGCTAGAAAGTCGAACAAGGCTCAAAAGACTCAGATTCTAGCTTAGTTTCCAATGAAAACTTGAGTAAAATACTTCCGTCTAGCGGTTGAACCTTAGACCAGGTAACATGGCCAAAAACCAACCTCACTTATGATGTTACTCAAAAAATCCAATAGCCAAAACCAAAAATTTTGTTTCATTGCTGACTCAAAGACTTGCCAAGTCTTTCGAGGGTTTGAACAGCTCTTCAGCATAATCTGCTGAGGAGCTATGCTGTTGGTAAGACGACTGAAATATGCTTGATTTTAGCCCAATTTCCAGGTATGATATATTTGTACACCTGGCAGCCAAGGTGTTAAACAAGATTTTGTAATTAGTTGTAACTCCGCTCATTTTTTTGTGTCTGCTTAATTGTGGTTTTGATGAAAAAATGATTGATTTCGGTACATCCCTAATTACAACATTTGAAGGTATTAGAATCACGGCATGATCAAAATTGTTTTAAGTTTGTTTTAGAAAATGTTTTCAACCTAAGGTGTAAACCAGTGTTTTATAACTGGGATCCCGTGGAACCCCAAGGTCCATGAGTGGCTGTCTCGAAGTTCTGCCAAAACAGACCAAAATTGCCTGGGGCGAAATTTGCATCCACAATTCTATGCGGTTGTAGCGATGCAGACTTTTGGATCATTGCTTATGGTTCCATGTGCAACACAAACATTTGCGAAAGGTTCCACTGCTGTAAAAGAATGAAAAACACTGGTGTAAACTATAAAGTTCAGGTGCATGATGCAATGCAACTTTTCCTGTGATGGTGCAAGATTTGTGGTTTTTGGACATAAAAAAAAATATTTTGTTCGAAACTCAAAAGTTTTCAAATCTGAGTGAATGTGATGATAGTATTGAAACATGATTTTGTAAATGACTGGACTGGTGAGATGTCCCCAGCAGTGACTAATTTTTTGACTGATATGTTATGGTGAAGTAGAAGTTTGCAAAAACAATTCATGTATTAAAAAAAACTTCTTGCATTCCTAGTCAAGATAAAAGGGCATTTGACATTAGAGGTAACTGCCTGTGATTTACTGGTGATCCATTATGTCGCAACAGCAAGAGCAAGGCAAACCCACATTCAAATTAGTCTTGGTTGGAGATGGTGGTGTTGGTGAGTTTTGGTTCCTTTATTAAGTAACTGTTTCACCACTGCTTCTAATTTTGTTCTTAACACCTTCAGCATTGGTGGGTGGCGGAGGTATCTGTCTCTGAATTCAAATGCTCATAAATTATTCCATACTCACTTGTTTTGCACTGAAAACTTGCATGAATGTTCTTCATATCTGAACACATTTTTTTGAAAATTTCTCGGTGAATTGAACATGAACTGTGCAAGTGTTTTAGTTTTGCATCAAGCAACTGAACGCACATTGCCAATGCATGACCACTGCAAAAGCAGGCAGACAATACAGGCTGGAGCCAATCATTAGGCCAATCACAATCATTCATTGCATGGGGCCCTTTGAAATTTAGGTATCGGCTATTTTGGCTGATACTGAAATATCAGTCTCTAATAAGAAGTTATGAGTGTTTGAATGCAGGCATGTACTGTCGTATGCCGGCGCTGAAGGTGTTAAGATGCAGTATAACTGTAACTCTGCAAAAGTATAACTTGCGTGCATGAAATGGTTAAAATCTACAATATATCTTTTTATGAATCAAAAATATGTTCTATAACTACTATGTCTACGGTCAACGGCCTATATGCTTGATGGAATTCAGATGCAATTTTCACTTAATGCCAATGTACAATTTCAAACTTGTGGCATTCTAACAGTTCTGACTTCTGAATCTGCAAGGGTTAATGAGTTTAGTCCACATGTGATTGTTGCAGTTAGTTGACAGAATCTGTGACGTCATGGAAACTATGATTGATATAACCTTAATTGCTTTCAATTTGTGTCGTCATACGAACTCTGTCTTCTATGCTTGATTTAAATCAAGATTTGATCACTGATTTAAATCAATCAACCTTCTATTTGAAGCATTGTGAACTTAGGTTTAACCCTATTGTGATTCCTTGAAAAGATTTAATTTCTTGTAAATTTTTGCAAAAAAACTCTGCCTTGCAAGGCAAACTGTCTTTACTGAACAATTCTTAAATAAATGTTGTTATTCAGGCAAGACTACCTTTGTGAAACGCCATTTGACTGGAGAATTTGAGAAAAAATACGTTGCAACTTTGGGTGTGGAAGTACATCCGATTGACTTCCATACAAACAGAGGACCAATTAGGTTTAATGTGTGGGATACTGCTGGGCAAGAAAAATTTGGTGGTTTGCGGGATGGATACTACATTCAGGTAACTTTGTGTTGCATTTCTTGAAACTAGTTACAGCTATCTAGTGTGTCAGAGTGAACTATCTTAGGGTCTTCAGAAAGCAATGAAGAGATAACAGTACCATTGCTAGCATCAAGTCAAGGGAAACATGACATGAAATTTCAGGACGAAATAAAGATATATGCACAATACAGGTGTTCTTTTTGCTAACCGTAGAAATAGAATTTAACACTTTGAGAACCGGGGTACAATATATTCGTACTTTGATTTCAGCCTAAAACCAGCAATTTCAGTTGCCTTACCAACGCCCTAGCTCCTCCGCCGATTGCGCTAGAGAGCTGTTTAATGGCTCAAACGGATCGGCCAGCCTAGTAGATTACACTCGAAAAAAAATTTTTAGGTTGGGGAGTGCGGATTTTTTGTGAGTGACGTCATAAGTGAAGTAGTTTTTGGGTCATTTTGGCACATGTTGCCCGGCCTAGGGCCCAACTACTTGGCCAAAGTGTTTCGCTGAAGGTTTCATTGGAAACTAGGCTC
>Ga0210059_1017868_pt1 | contig 10052 bp, 5 predicted proteins | sample Ectturendosymbi2_FD_188042 | JGI IMG/M metagenome (GOLD analysis project Ga0210059, IMG submission 188042) | Ecteinascidia turbinata endosymbiont from Florida, USA - Sample 2 (SPAdes) (version 2) | ecosystem: Host-associated > Tunicates > Ascidians > Unclassified | place: Key West, Florida...
TAACAAATGGAAAATATGAAAACCTAAACAGTATAAAATCACAGTTACATTACCACCACGCAACATATTACAGCTGCAGTTACGTAGTTAATTCTATTCATGAATGCTTCATGGAAACAGATTTGCACTTGCAAATCTCACAACATCAAGCAAATTTGAAACACGAAAGCTTCACAGTATCATATCACAGCTACTCCACATTACTACCGCAAAACATTTTGCAGCTAGAGCTACATTTTAGTTGTACACTTTACAGCATCAACAATTTGAGGTACAACGGTTAGGGTTAGTTGGAATGGTGAGTTACCACTACATGTTCCAAATTTTAAAATGTGTCTAACCCTACCCAAATTTGAATGAAGTTGTTTCAGTTGGTCCAATTTTGATTTGGGCTGATGTAATCTGCTCAGATATTTACAATATATGCAAATCTGAATGTCACTTTTCAAATTTGCCCAGACGGTTCTGTACCCAAGTTTGAATGAAGCTCTTTCAATGGCCCAAATATGATCAAGACTGTTGGGATTTGCCCAAGTGTTTCTAAGTGTATGCATTTTTAAATGTAGTGGTTGTATATTATTCAAATTGGAATGAAGCAGTTTGAAGTTACTCAAAATTGAACGAAGACCTTCCATTTGGCCCAAAGTTGAATAGAGCTAAGTGTTTCCAGTTTTCCAGACTTCACCCAAGTGTTTCCAGTTTATCTAAATGTTTTTGCTTTTACCCAAGTTTGATTGAAGCTTTCTCATTTAACCAAATTAAATTAAGGCTGTTGTACCTTACCCAAATGCTCCTATTTTACTCAAATGTTTCTAATTCTACCTAAAACGTTATTAAAGTTTATTAGTTGGCCCAAATTCGATGAAGGCTGTTGGAATTGGCACATGATCTTATTCAAAAAGATGATAGGACTGACGATGCGTAGTGTTACGCGAAATCGATTTCCTATTAAAAACTTGTGATTGATTCCTTGCTTCTTTCACTTGTGGAGTGAAGTTACTTGAATACAGATATGCGCAAGTTTGAATCATTGCAAAAAGATGAAAGAAAAGCCCAGTCGGCTGATTCCTCCAAAGCCTGTAGAAAACGTATAGCTTCTTATTGTATATAATAGGATCATAGGATCATAACGTTTTGAGAATAGCGAATAAAGTTGCAGATTTTTGGATTGCTTGGAAGGTAGATCTTTATTAAACATATTTGACAATACTTCTACTTTTGCAGTGGTGTGTAAGAAAGTTGTATGATACGCTTCCGATTTTGCCTTCTTCAAATGCATACCTCAGTCAAGTCATGTTACATATCGAACAAATCTGTTTTTTGTTCGCTGAGACATTTCGGTCATTTTCTTTGCTGAGACATTTTGGTTACTGAAACATTCTGGTCATTTGGCCCCGTGGTATTATCAAAACTCGCCGTGACAGTACATATGTTCAAGCACTGTGACCGAATTGACTTAATGTTTTCGGTCATTTAAAAAATATTTTGTCTGTAACCGAAAAAAAAAACTAGGAACAAATTCATGCAAAGCCGCTGCCTGCGAGGGTTCGGCGCATACTAACAGAGCTTTCCACACATGCCTGTTAAATCAAGATGCATAAGTTGGTGTTCGACATGGCATCGAACGAAAGGAGGCTCATTCGTGATTCACGTTTGCCTAATATTGATAACTTATCCACCCTTCAACAATCATTCGAAGACTAAGTGAATGCTCTAAGCTTGTGCGAGTAAAATCGAGATGCATCCATATCACAAGAGCTGAGCTTGACTATCTTGTGTAATGGCAGTAGTTGTGAAACACCCCTCACGTTTCATCGCTTTCAAATGGCATGCTTCGAGTTTGACTTTGCACTAATAGGGTTGTTCTGCCTTCCAACCGCACAAACCAATAGCTTACGCATGTTTATAAGCTGGTACAATAAGCACAAATTGCATTGACTTGTTTAGGAAAAACGCGAAGTTGATTCAACAATTGTTTAATTTTTTGGAACTCTTGGAAAGCTTTGCGTTTGGTTTTTGTCTGCGTTTGCAATGAGTCTGGACAGTCTTAAACATGAACTGTCGACATTCAGCGTGTTTTGCTTTTTGCTCGTGTTCAATGGTTGCTTTACTTGACGCAAAACCGTCAGTGACGCTTCATCAAAACGGCAGTGGCGCTTGCATCCCATCGAACCTTTAAATTGCTGCATGTCGTTAAAAGCAATCTATACTCGTGGAGTTTCAAATGTGTGACCTGAGTTCAGCCGAATGTTGCCGGTTCTTGCACTCGTTACTAGTTCACAATCTGAATCTGCGTGCCTGCAGTCATCGATGAAATTATTCCTGAGCAGCAGTTAGTCATAACCACGTCACATCTTTAACAAAATTGCTTCCGTTTGTTTACGAACATATCTCTGGTATCAACGGCAGACGAACTCGTTTGTTTATAATATGAGCCATGCTTGCTGCGTTGAAGTGTTGCTAGTCCCTGGAGAATTACAATAAGGCTTTTGTTTGAAAATATTGTTGCTACTACCTTTATCCCAGTGCTTTACATTATGATGTGTCTATTACTTTGTGCACCTAGCAAAATAGCGTTTGCATTTGTAAAATTCTACCTACGCAACACTGAAGAAACGCAAATATTTTCGGCTTAGTACAGCTCTTACTTGACCATTTTTTAACTTTTACAGACCAAATTTCAAAATTTCGTGGTGAATGGACATGGATTAAACAATTATTCCTACGGAGAAATTCAGTTTCTTCAGTTCGGATGGAAAAGTACTTATTCGCCGGTGAATCTTGCAAATTACTAATTGTTGTTTTCTTTTACGTAAGGAGGTGTCTTTCTTACAGCGTACTCGGTTGATAAAAACGTTTATACTTTGTGCTGCAACATGCGACAAAGATGCAACGTGGTACAGTCCACCAGCTCGTGACCTGACCTTGGGGTTGGAGGGAAGTCGACAAAGTGGGCATCAGATAGGCTATGAAATGTGCGGTACATTCTGTCGAAGAAGGTAAGTGTAGTGGCTGCAGGCCGCTACTTAAGTAACCAGGAAAGGGGCGCCTTGATAAGGATAAGTTCTTTTGCAACTGTGCCAAACTCCCTAGTTTCCGGATCTACTACTGCAGTGGGCCCACGCCAAAATTCATTCAAAAATTGCACGATGCGTGTTGTTTGATCAGGGTAAACTGAACACCTGGTTTCACGTAATAGTCACTAGGTTCGAAGTTCCTTGTCTATGTGAATAACCGACAGGGATATTTATTTCCAATCTAACCCATGACATATTTAATCACACCATCGAACAAACCAAAAATAAACAAGTTTTATTTTCGTTACGTTTATAACTAAACAAGCCAGTGCTCGTGCTGTCTACAGATGATTGTTTTCGCACACTGCACAAAATCCGTGCACTTGTTCCCGATAGTGCCTTAGCCAAAAATTTCAAAGGAGAGGTAGCACTTTGTTAACAAAACATTCCAAAATTCCGGCGTAAGCATGTGTTGCCATAGTTTCTTGTTTTTAACATATTACGAATCCTTCGCATGCAAAAATGTATCGGACAAGTTGAAGCTACAACCAAAAAGACACAGTGACTCTTTACACGCTCTATCCCATGTCAGGAAAGTAACAAACAAACATTACGCGTGCAAAAAGAAAGTGTAAACGAAGGTATGTACACAGTTCGTAATATGACATAAACAAAAACGAATTGAAAAAGCGCCATAGCCAAGCATGTTCTTATACGCGGCAAAGAATGCAGAGAGAAAGCAGTAAAATGTTAGACTTTGAAACTTATTTCCATACCCGTTGCGTCATAGAAACATTCTACATAAATAAGAGCAATCCACCATGTTAGGAATGAACGAAGGCTCGAATTTTGAACGCTTAAGTTCACTTTTGGCAAAACAAAATGTTCCTTTGCGTTGGCTTAATTATGTTGTCGTTGACATATGCCCATTCATTTTCTTTTACTTCTTTTTATCGCATGTGCTTATTGCCGCTGCTAAGTTCTTATTCTCTAAGTACTGCTTCTTGGTGCGATATCCACTTTACGCAGTCCTGCGTGTAGGCACTTGAAAATCCTAAGTTTTTGCAATTACGAAGACAGCTGTGAAAGCCAGTGAAACGTTGGCCCGGTTTGCCGATCTAGCAGTTTTTAGCAACAGTTAAGGCCAATCTATACTAAGGAGTTGCCAGGAGTAGCTGCGCACGATTCTTTGTTTGTTTTGTTGCGTCGGGTGGTTCTGCGCTCGTGCACGGCTCGGCACGGCCACTCCTGGGCGCAATAAAACGAAGAATCGTGCGCGACTACTACTTGCAAATTCTCAGTGCAGATTGGTCTTAATTAAGCTTACGGAATGCGCTTGCTAGAAACACGATTTTGCTGCGTTTAGAATTCACTCTAATTTGCGTTTTCAGACAGATAACAAAAAAGTTTTTAGCTCTATCACTAAACGTTTCGTCTTCATCTGTTCACTTAAAAGGTCTTGCATCCCCTTCTCTGATGGCGAGCTTGGCATTACTCTCAACTTGCCCTGGCGCTTGAACAATTCCGTGAAAGAACGTTTCGAATGAAAACGTTCCCCAATGTTGCCGCATAATAATTGCACGAGTACGCAAAACATACGAAAAGTGGAAAGTCATGAAAACTTACGCCAAGCACCATTCGCATCCTCTCCACTTCTGAACAATGAAAGTTTTCTTTGCTTTGTGCTTAACATTACTAATCAGTGGAATATACTTCATCTACACTCCAGTCTTCTGTTTAGCTTTCTTTAGCACAAAAGACATGAAGTCAAAACTCGCCGTGGCTTTCGAAATTTCTTACTTAAACTAAAAACTTCATATTTAGCTGAATTTTTTCAAGATTACCGTTTCTGAAAAACCTGAAATGTCGTAGTTCCGGAAAGCTCGTTTGTTTAAGCACAACTGCACTCTACTCGATCTGGTGATAAGCAAACACTAAATTTGAAGAGCAAAGAATGAAAAAGGTTTCAGACAATAGTTACATTTCTTTATCTCTAGAATATTGTTTCTGTTTCTATTTTACTTTCTGAAACGTAGCGTATTTTGATGAAATACAGGTCTAACTATATCATAATGATTGCTCCGTACTTCGGATATTTACCATTTCTTGTAAAAACTTCAGACAAAAGCAGTAAGCATTGGTCAGTTGCACTGTATAAGGACGTCAACTCAGCTCAAAGAAACTGAACCCACGAAGCAAAAGACATTGCAAGACGTATTGTGAATAGAAAGCCTAACCTTCAGCGTGTTGGTCCAATCTCGTGATGACATGCTCCTTAGTCGTACAAGACGGAGGTTAGGCGAAAATTACTAAAATGCAGTAATATACTGGACAAAAATCGGCAACAGTTCTTGAAAATCCGTCAAATTTATTGATATTTTCAAATGGCGTCCTTCACGGCTATGACTTACTTCATATCGTCTGCTCGGCTGCTGTTGAGACACAATTTGTTGCGAAAAAACTTTCAGCACTTCAGAAAAATTTCACAAACTTGCACAATGATCTGAGGTTTATGGCGAACAGAAGCGGATGCATAATTGCAAAAACCAAAGTGGGGAAAACGTACTTGTGGTGCTTTCCACGTACTTTGACCCTGGTTCGTGCGACAGCAGTCAAATGGTAAATGCTCATCAAACGATATTTTAAAAATGAAGGAAGTAAAAATTATTCTTTTTGGCTCGAAGTATTCCAGTAGTTTCACTCCTCAGGTGAAACAAGGACGGAATTTTTCGCAAAATTCTAGTAGGAAATCGATTTCACGTAACACTACGCATCGTCAGTCCTTACATCTGCAAATAGTGCTAACAGGTGAAAGTTGAAAGGTTAAAACAAGGTCAGAGAAAGCAAACAACCATAAGACTGAGTGAAAGCTTGGTTGCCAACGCTACAAATGGAAATTTTGTTTACGCATTCTGCAGAAGTTCTGAATCGTACGGCGTGTTGTTTCGAGCTGTAATGGACCCGTTGCCTTGCTCAATGAAGCAAAATTCAATTGAATGCATTAATCTAAAGGACGTTTACACAGTGCTATCAATCGTGGCTTATGTTGTGATTTGTTAACGTGATGTTACTTTGCAGTAAGTTTCGAATCTTCAGTGAATGCAATTATTTGAGAAATACGCAATTTCCCGTTTTAATTGCCGCAGTTAGTGTTGTGTGATTTATTCACTTCAGTCGTGAGGTTGTTTGCTTTCTCTGCTCTTGTTTTAGCCTTTCAACGCTTCACCTGCTGGCATTGCTTGCAGATGATAGGACTGACGATGCGTAGTATATCGTGAAATCGATTTCCTATTAAAAATTTGCGATTGATTCCTTGTTTGATTCACTTGTGGAGTGAAGCTACTTGAATACAGGTATGTGCAAGTTTCAAAAATCGCAAAAAGATGAAAGCAGAGCCCAGTCGGCTGATTCCTCGAAAGCCTACAGAAAACCTAGAGCTTTTAATTGGCTCAAGGCAGTTTGACTTGAACGCAATTTGCTCCACAGCGATTGTAACAACACGTGCGGCGAACGAAAAGGTCGGTTTCTTTGCTGCGCAGACTGGTTTCCCGCAAAGAATCTTTTACTAATAGCAGTTATCACAAAAAAAGCAGACTGAAAGAAACAAGATTTTACTGGAAAAATTATCTACATCCCTCGGTAGTAACTGGATGAAAACACTCCATATTTTCGATGTGTATCGGTAGCAAACCATCAAATGATCAACAACGTTCTGCGTGACGTTAGTACTGTATAAATGCCTTCAACATTACAAAATAATGACGCAGCATAATGCTGAGAGTAACTGGACTTGACCTGAAAGGCATGCAAAAAGGTTGTGAACAATGTGCACGTGTATTGTGCATGCTCAACCATTTCCCATCATAAAACGGGAATGTCTTTTCTTTTGCAAAAGTGATAGATATCTCTGACATCTGTAGAGAAATTGCTGGGTTACACTAAGAAAGCTCAGCTTTTGTTTGAAAAAAAGTGAAGCTATTGGCCAAAAACATGGTGGCCGCGTGTTGGAATGTTTATCCTTGTTAAGTGTCTACGTAACGTAACGCGTATGCTTCACATTGCGCCGTGACGCGCAGCGTTGAATAGCTCATTGACTGCTTTCATGCAGCTAGTCGCTTCCTCATTAATTATACACTGCAAGCAGCGCTTCTGCTCGGATGGTCTCCCTGATGCGATGATGATAGATTACCTGCTGGCAAAATGTCAGCAATCACTTCTGTCAAATCAATTATTTCAGCTGCACCTCTTGAAACGCTTTCCAGAACTTTTCTGTTGCGCGCAAGATAGGGCCAATGAAATAAGCCAACAAATCTGAAAACACAACATGTGATCAACAAGAACGGTAACATATTAGACAGTGATAAAAAAATCGATAGTTAAATTAACGTGAAGCCAAATCACGATTGCGCAGTGATGGGTCCAGGAGTGAAAATTGTGCAGTTTCCCTCCCGATCAATCATAGCGCCTATTAAGGTGGCGCATTCTTTTGTTAAAAGCGCTTCTTTTCTGGTGTCTAAAAATAAATCACGCCCCACGGCACACGTCAAACGTAGCCTTTCGAAAAGATTTTGCTGCGAAGTGAAATCACAGTTCGATGAAACAGGTTACTTTTAATAGCAAACAGGATTGTTTCACACGCATGTTTGACTAAATTAATCATTTTACAAGCACAAAGCGCGAACCCGATACAAAGTTGCATTAGTACTCACTTGTACACAAAGCCGATGCCAGATACGAGTTGATTTCACACTGGCTACCAAAAACCAGTAATGTATAGCTTTCGGGTCAAGAGTTCCATTGTTCTCTTGTCTCCATGAGCGTAGTTTGAACGATTTAGATAAAATATTTACCTTTGAAGCTTTGAGGTGTGGTGAGAGGTCTTTATTTTCCGAGTATAAAAGGGCCCTCCGTATGATAATCGTTAGTTGACCCTTTTCGGCTCTAAATGCAACGCAAAGCTGTGCCAGCAAAAAAGCAATTGAAGCTGACATCGTCAGGAAAATGCCAGTTGATTCGCTACATGTCAAGTCAGTACGCAAAAGCGTTTCATTGACTTGCTTCTCACTCTCCTTAGAGGGTCACGAGTATTCTGCGGGCACCCTTCTCCCCTCTTCTGCACCTCTGGCTACGCGGTTACTCTGTCCGTCAATCTTCATAATGTGAACCAAAAATGTATTGCAGCCTCCTGAAGATTTTGTCGGAAATTATGTGAAAGCATTGAAAACCCTTGGACGAGTTTAGTACTTTCACGACTTAGATAATGGAAAAACAACATTACAATTTGATATTGCCTTGTAGGTTGCCTTTTCCGACGTCAGTTGTTGACGACTACTTAAGGAGCACCAGCGTCTCTGCAGTGGTTGTGAAGAAATTTTGACGACAATTCTTCGAAAGCGCGATCTAGAGAGCCAATGAAGACGTTGTAAGATGCAGAATGTTGTATAATTTCGGATGAAGGAAAAACGGGCACCATGCATTTTTCTGGCATTGTGACGCTACCACTACGCCCCTGTGATGTAATCGTGTCGTACGACAAACGCTGTGCAAATGTACCGTTTTTTCAGAAAGCACACTGCAGTGTACACACATCCGCATCTTGATGTGTCTTCATTGCCTCTCTAGCGCAGCCAGCCGGCGATTTATTGCCGAAAGTACATAAACATCCAAAAATTCCTAGAAAAACATAGGCAAAAAAATTGCTACAGAATACTTGAATAGCCTGCCTGACATTTCTGTCTACATGAAATTCATTAAGATTGTGTTTTTTAGTTTATAACGGTGAAAGCTGACACCAAGCCATCTGTTATATGGAATCTGCTCATACGGAGATGGAAGCTCGACCCACCAAGCGTTCTCTTAGCGGTTCTCGGTGATTTCGAGGAAGTTGACAAGGCTTGGCAGTGTGTGACGAACGGATCTTGGATAATTACCACCGGTTCTTCACCTTACACTGCGGGTACCGAGGCGACTACAATCGGTATAATCGGCATTGAGGAGGTTGCCGGGAAAGAAAAGTTCTACGCAGAACACACAGAGGTAGAAAAACTGAGCTTTTCCTGAAAAACATTAATTTTATTTCGTCAAGTATAAGCTCTGCAGTGTACTCATATTAAATCAGCCAAGTTCAAGTCATTATCTTTTGCTCTTACCAGCAGATAAACCATCATTAAATGGCACATAATGCTGTGGTTTGTACATCAGGAAGACAGCTAGCGATTGCGGTCCTGGACCATAGATACCACTTGTGTGAAGAAAATGCAGGAATAGATACAAATATTTTAGTTTAAGTCAGGTGTAGCTGGCGTGCTGCGTCTGTTTTTCTCTAGTAATAATCCTGGATTGCAACCTAAGTTGTCCAATTAAATACGAACCACTGGAATTGTGGCAGAAGAATAAGTACGCACATACTGCTAAAGCAATCATTACACTTTCGCTTGTTTATATCCTTGTCAATAAAAATCACGCATGCATGCAACTGTGTCTATTTACCAAAAAGCGTGATCGGGTAAATTATTTTGCAGGGACTTTTTCCCCTTGTTTATGGAAGTAGAAGAAGCGAAAATGATTCGAAGGTTCAAAGAGAGTTGGACAGAAACCATTCGTTTTTCATTTTTGTCGAGGGGAATAAAGAAAAAGTGGAGAAATTTCGCAGCGAAGTTATATCTTATTTTGGTTCTGTTCCGATCGAACTAGATTCAAGTTACACCAAATGCAAGTTTGTATTTAGAAACTCGAAGACAACATATTAAAATCTTCTGTCTTCCTTGAATATATATTCTGATCTGTTTTTTCACCGTTTGATAATAAAATGTGATTGTTTCATGTATAAAAACATGTAGCAAATCTTTGTTTATGCTTTTAATCTTGCAAGATTGTGTTTTAAAGATAAATGAAACAGACAAATTACCGAAATCTACAGGGTGTTTCACAATTGTTGAAACAAAGCGATTGGGCACAAATCCAGGATTTTAAATGATACCACAATGATGATTACATTTATTGAAAGGTGAAAAGATAACATTTTATAATCTGCAA
>Ga0210059_1017869_pt1 | contig 10052 bp, 13 predicted proteins | sample Ectturendosymbi2_FD_188042 | JGI IMG/M metagenome (GOLD analysis project Ga0210059, IMG submission 188042) | Ecteinascidia turbinata endosymbiont from Florida, USA - Sample 2 (SPAdes) (version 2) | ecosystem: Host-associated > Tunicates > Ascidians > Unclassified | place: Key West, Florida...
GTAAAGGTAGCACATTCACCAAACCTCGGCGAATCGGTTAAAAACCGATTTCACCACCGCCCAGCTGGCCGCAACAATCAACGTTAAGACACACAACACCACGATTACTGACACTGCCGCCACACTTGCAATTCCGCCACTTAAAAACATGCAGGAGCCGCAGGCGCGCCATAATTATGTGACTTGGGAATGCTCGCCACTGCGAGGCGAGTGACGTTGTCAATGAAGCATCACAGGATCATAATCTCGCCGTAACAGCTATCTTAAAAAACTAGAAACTCCTGAACAGCTAGAAAATCTTTTGATGGTGCTATTTTTGAAAGAACGTATATTCTGCTGCTTAAAAAATGATAAGCACTTGCTGTCGAAACAAATTTGGCAGAACATCCGAGAAGATACTTTTGCCTTTTTCCTGTCGTGATGTATTCAAATAAGAGAGTGAGACTGCGATTTGTCGAACGCTTTCAGGTTCTTGGTGAGCGTTCGCAACAAATCAAAGAAAAGGCCGAGAGCAACCGCCTCAAACAGGCAGAGCTCCTTCAGGAAAGGGAGGCGCTCCTGGAAGATCTGGAGCAGGTGCAAAAGACCGCAAGGCTCAGTAAAGAGGAAGAGGAACGCCGCAAGAAAATAAGGTAAGTCGCAGGATTCTAATCGGCGCCACTGAATTTGGCTTGACCCTCGCAAAAATTATGTTACTGTTATCACAAGCATAAAGTATTTGCTGCTGAAAAGCGGCGCCATTTTTCGCATTAGGACTTTGTTGCCACCGCTATGATCAATTGAACAAATGTTTAACTCGAACAGTGCGGATGCATTTAGCGGTCGTGGACGTCCATTCGTTTTATTGACGGGCGATTAAATTACTGTTGAATTTCGATTGGCCCTTGCAAAAAATGAAGTAGCTTTGTTAAAAAGCGGCTACTTTGTCTGATGGTCCCAACACTGATTTGTGCTTGCTTGCTGATAATTTGTCGCGAGGTAAGAAGAAAACAAAGAAAAACCACCCCTGGTGAGACACGCAAGTTTCCGACGCTGCCGAACCAGTTCTGCACAAATAAGTAGAAATGTGTTTGGCAACTGTTGGAGGAGCCAGGAAAGTATTGTGGAATTGACGTGTGACGATTTGCCGAAGCGTCCAGCGTTTGGAACAGGGCTCCGCTCTACGTCACCAACTGTTTTTTCTTTATTTTTTCAGTCGTTGGTTTGCTTTTTTTCATTCTTGATTTATGTTTCGCAGAGATGAAGAGCTGCGCGACCAAATAACGGAACGCGAACGCCAATCGCAAGCGCAGCGGGCTCGGATGGCTCAGGAGAAAGAAAGAGACCAGCGCGATGAACAAGAGTACGAGAAGCTCATGCGCCAAGAACGCTTGAGGATGAAGAGAGAAGGATTCGTGGACAAGGTGGGTCATGCGCCGGGGCCAGGAACCTCGTGTCTGGCACAATGGTTTTTGAATTCGGACAGGTGTTAGTTTGGGAAGCATTCTGTTTTGATGACTGCCTTGCGAAGTGTGGCTGCCATCTTCTAAGTCAGTGTTTCCCAACCTTTTCTGCGCATACCCCGCCTAATCACCTCTAAAATCCTGAGTGCCCCCACGTGGTGATATACAAATCTTATGATTTAAAAAATGAACTCTGTTTCAGCTAAGAAGCTTAAAACGTCAATACCTTGGATTAAACATGCTTCCAAAAATACACAAGTATCCGTGAAATAGAAGAACGGAATAAACAAAAGATAGTTAAATTGTTGACAAAGAAATACTTAAAAATTGTAAAAACTCTCAAAGTTGGGCCCAGACCTCGTCAGTCGACTTCAATACCACCCCCTCAGTGTTCCATCTAAGGTGCGCATCCAGGGTTGAGAAAAACCCGGGTTTTTTCAAACAACCTGACCCACCTGGGTTTTTTGTTTTTTTAAAAAGAAACAAGATTTTGTTCTTTTTTTAAGGAAAATGGAAAAACCTTATTCTTAATTGTTTTTTTGAGTGCATCATGCAATATCATTGTTTTCAGAATTACACAATAACTTGTTATACCCATTATGCCATTCAAATTCAAGGGTAAAGAAATGTACCCCATCTTTGTTTTTGCAAAGTTTTGGTCAATTCACTCCAAAGTGGTAAGACCAGGCAAGGATGCGCACAGAAAACAAAGAAAAAACGTTTCCACACAAACTCTGCAGTTTCATGTCAAGTTTATCTGCATACCCTGCTAGTTTAGCATCTATAGCAGGGATCACCAACCTTCATGAAGCTGAGAGCTACTTCTTACGTGCCGATTAATGCAAAGAGCTACCAGTTTGATGCACGCTTCTGAAATAAAAATGTTGCTCAATTTACCTTTAATTATTTTAGTATTAACAGTTAAGATATTCCGCCCTGTGAAGACACTGGTCATGATATGGTTATTTTTAGAGCAGGCCCGCGGGCAGTAGCGTAGCCAGCCTGAATTTTTTTTTGAGCCAAATATTTTGACTTTCAGCGAGCAACAGTATTTTGTTTGGGACAACACCTCTCAATGCGTAAAACGACAAGAAATGCTAGAAATTTGGCGGCCATGCCGTTTGGCTACGCCTATGCCCACGGACAACCTGATTGGTCCTTGCGGGCGACCTGGTGTCCATGGACACCACATTGGTGACCCCTGATTTTTTAGAGTGTTTTTTCAACATATGATTTGGTATGGTCCAAAATCAGAAAAAGTTGATAGATGCACATAAGGTAGAAATATTGTTTAAAATATACTGATTGTGCAGAGCTGAAAAAGATAACCATTACGAACTGTTTAAGTGTTTTTTAAATCCTTCAAATTTCATTGCTGTTCGTTTTGTTTGATTAAAAAAAGTTAAAGTTAACTGTACAAGTGTCCTGCCTATTTTACTTTTTTACTTCTTAGTAGATTTTTTCAAAAAAAATACGGCTTCCGTTAAAATTAGTTTTTTCTGTTCCAAATATTTTTTCGCTTGATGTCATTTTTCTATCATGGCAAGAATATGAAAGTGCTTCTGACACTCTATCCAAGGGAATCCTTCCACAGCCTACCATCTCATCTGAGTACATATTTCATTTCGCCTCATGCGAAGGCAAAAATGTTTGCCTCATCAGCTCTGCGAAGTACATGAAGTAGAAAATCAAATGAATAAAACCCGCAAACAGTAAAGTTGACAACCAAGAAAACCTAGTCGAAAAGAATTCAATGCCACCTACCCACTTAACATAAGAAAAGAAAAAGACTATCATGTGTACAGTGACGTAACAAACAAAAATACCAGTGCAGTAGGTTACAGGATGAGTAAATGATATATATAACGTGCTTGTAACAATATACTGACGTAGCCATGCGGTGTGTCTATGGATGGTCGCGCCTGGGCACGGACTATTAATAAACAGAAGTAGCGGAAGTAAAACCTTCCATTACACAGCAAGGCTGTGTTAAAACCACAAAAAAGCTCTACTATATTGAGCGAAATCAAAAGGTAACTGCAACATGAAGCAAGCGAAGCAAAAAGTAGTACCGCTTCCCAGCTTAAACGCATGTTCAGGAGATCTCAACGCAGTGCAGATAGAAACAGTGAAGTTTTGTTAGCCAGAGCTCAACATCGACGCTCTGCGAAGAATCTTGATGAACGATGCTGTGGTGAGACTGTCTGATGCGCTTTGCTGGGTGGCAGCCATTCGTAGCACGTTGATCAATCGTAAACCCGATCTGAAACACAAAAGAAAACTACTGGTAGTGCCTGTGTATATGCATATGGACATTAGTATTGCTGCACAGCAGTCGGTTAAAACGCTGCAAAAACATGGTCACAATGGCAAAAAGATTAAACAAATCAACCCAAAATTAGGAAAGAAGCAGATAAACGCGTCAGCACAAAATGATAAAAGAAAGTAAAAAAGCATTCAAGAACGAAAACGAATAAAATTGAAACAGTTTTTTTTAAAAAAAAGCCTCCTTGATCAAAAAACGAGTTTAAAGTAAAAAATTTAAGAAGATAAAATTAATACGGATGAAACCCATAAAACAAAGCGGGATCAAATAATAAAGGTAAGGGATGAAAGAAAAGTAGTAACAAAACAATGAAAATAAGTGAGAGAATTAAAATGAAGGTTCAGTCAGCCAGTTACGAACGAGTGTGAAAAAGCAAAACTAGATTGTAAATAAAGCTCGGAGTTGGAGGTTTTTGAGTGGAGTCGGAGCCGGACTTTTTTTCCGACTCCGGAAGTCAAATTGAGTTTAACTCTTGCTTGTTGAAATGGTATAATTTCTTTGGAAAGTTTTATTGAAACAGAGAATTCTTGCTGCGCATCACGATTTCCATTGATTGCTAGTTGCTACAGATTTCCTACCTTCAGCTTGAAGAACCCAACATCATAGAAAGAACGCTTTCTCTTTAAAGCATCAGTGCGCGTTGCTTAGTGCTTACACAGTTAGGTATTAAAGCAGTAGGCGCTATTAATATTACAAGTATTCTATTGTGTAACGTCTTCACTCCCACAAGCAAGGCGATAGATTTTAAACATGCCTCGCAGTAACAAAGTATACACAAATACATGAAGGAAGACGAGGATACATACATGGCGTTAGTAGAGAGTATGCGCTTGATGGCGCTAATATATTTACTTCGATGAAACACAAGCTTTTGAGACACACGCATAAATGACGTCATCATGATTATTATAATGTAGTACTGCGATGGCTTCCAAGTAATAAGTTTTTGTAATTTATGCAGTAAGTTTTGAGGTTTCAGCCTTTTGCATGTAGTTTAGCAAGACGTTTTGGTTTTGTTTTATTTGTCGCGGTTGGATATGCGCGGTTTTTTCATTGCAGTCTTGAGGTTGTTTACTTTCTCTGACCTTGTGTTGGCCTTTCTACGTTTCACACCTGTTAGCATTGCTTACAGATGATAGGACTGACGATGCGCAGTGTTACGTGAAATCGATTTCCTATTAAAAATTTGTGATTGATTCCTTGCTTCTTTCACTTGTAGAGTGAAGTTACTTGACTTCCAAGTACATCGTTTTATAAAATGCATGACGGGTGGGAGGCTGCGAAGGACCAAGGGTCATCTAGGCTGCAGACGTTACAAGGACGAAGCTGCTTATAGTGTAAAGGGAACAGTGCACAATAGTTAGTAAAAGTGTTTTGCACTGGGAATAAAATGTAATATGGGTAATGCGGTTATACGGTAATTGAAGTAAAATATATTGCAGGCAAGCTCAAGCCACCAGAAGAAAATGGGTGAAAGTTGTCAAATTAAACATTTACTCGTTTCACACATTCAAAAATATTCGTGAATGCTAGCAAGGAAATGCGTCAAAAGCTACAGACCGCTGCAGCACCGCAATGGTGTCACGAGATTTAAGCAGGTTGAGAACCAGTCGCGCAATCATGCTTTGCGGAAAAGAAGTAGCTGTCAATGCATGCGCGAAAACGGAGATTCGCTTGCTTTGTATCTACAGACTGAGGCATCCCACTAGAGGTACTTCATGAGTTGACAGTTTCCACTGTAACAACGTTAAGTAATTAAATCAAACCACTTGGTTTATGTACACCAATCAATAAGAACACGAAGTATGTTTCTATTAGCCGAGTTTTACATATTTCTTATACTCCTCCAAAAAAACTGCCAAACACATTTTATTTTGTATTTCTGAAGGAATTCTTGACCAGATTTCTACTGCACTATGTTTTATCATTTTAGCACCTGAGTTAGAACGTGTTTTTGGTAAAGCAAACTGTAGATCGCTATCAGAGCGGTTGTTGCTACATAAGCATTCACAGTCAGGAAACAATTGAGCATTGCAATATTTGCAGTCCATTCATCTAGGTTTAGGTGGGAAGCATATTTTTGCACTGCTGCGCCGGCAACCATATATTCAGAACAGAAAAAGCATTCGAATATATTAAAATTAACACACTTAACGTATGCATTTTGCTTCTGGCAGTTTTTTGTTCAAGTAAGTAGACGCTTACATTGAGTGTTTGATTTCAGAATTCACAAAAGGGAGTATCTTTGTGGTAGAGTTAGATGTTAAGTATTTTGCTACAGTCCATCTGTTTATAATCAAAATCAATTCCCTGCTTGAAGAGATCATCAGGTGAAGTGACGGTGCCCCATTTTTCAGATGTCTTGAGCTTAGCTTTCATATTGCCATTTCGAGTGTAGCAAGAGGTAAATGCATCAGAATAGGATTTTTGCATGTACTTCAGTAGCTTGTACCGTAGAGGTGTTTTTGGAGATCGATTTCAAGCTCATCTGCTATTTTGAACAAGATTTTTTTCCCATCATCATTGTCTTTATCTTCTTCTACTCCGTAAATAAGAATATTTTCACTTCTTATGTACTGTTCTTGCCTGTCAAGTTGAACAACAATCAAATTTGTTTTCTGAACCATCTCATTTTTGTATTCCATTTAGTTTGTTTTCAAGGTTTTGTGTGATATTGGTTAGCTTGTCCAGTTTTTCATTCTGGATATTAGTTAGCTTGACCACTTCTTTTCTGTGTCTGAGGGCTTGGCAGAGTTGAGTGAAGATTTCTTCTTTTGAAGATGTTTTTGTCCATGCAGCCTCTTTCATTATGTTTGATTTCTTCATGAGGTTGATTATCCAATATCAATAGACCAGCAAAATAGAAAAATCAGCAGTAAGTTGCGAATTATTTAATACATTATTACTTAAGTTAATACCTACACCATCCCCTGTCTTATTCAAATAGAATGAAGCTGAAATAAATCTTGAGTTATTTAAATTTTTTATGTTAAGAAAATTTTTGAGTTGTCAAATATAGACTTCTGTAGCTAGCTGCTCGCTCTCGCTATATACCACTTATAAAGGTTTCTTCAATGTAGTTCATAATGTTCGTATTGTTTAATTGATTCAGGTTATAGCAGCTACTCGTAGTAAACTGAATGAATTTTTATGATTGGTAAATATTCTCTAAACAGATAGATTAATTCAAACCCTTAACTCATGTATCTAACGAAAATAACAAAATGCTTATTTATAAAATAATTTTAGCTCGCTTCTTTGCCACTGTTGACATCCAAATTTCGTTCACATTATGCTAAGGAGTCGGAGTCGGAAATTGTGGAAAGGTCGGAAAATTTTGGAAGCTAGGAGTCGGAGTCGGACGTTTTACCTCCGACTCCGCAAGCCCTGCTTGATATAAGATCGTTCGGCCATGATTGATGCTTTTATTCGATGCATCCATTTGTCGTCACACCAATCAAGATTTTTTTCACGGAGGTTGTTCTACGAATGTTACCTTGTAGCAATCAGATAAGAGAGGCAGGTTGTTTCTTATGTCCGGGTGCTTCATGATGAATTGTTCAATCAAAGTAGCCTCCTCCTTCCCTGTATATTTTTGCCAAGTTTGCTCCGACGAGCAAACTCCTTCATCGTTTGTCCCGCGTATTGTTATTTGCAAAGTAAACCGGTGGCCACGTAGATACCAATGGATCGCACAATCCAGTGGGTGAGTCAGCTTGATTCTTCCTGTGGGAGTGCAGATATAGCTTTCCTTTTCAACCATGCTGTGCTGTTTGCCGTGGTTGCCACATAAGGCACAATGTCCGCAGGGCGCAGAAGAACAATCTTCAGCGGTCGTTTGCTGGTCATGGGTAATTTTCTTGTAGTTAGTTAAGTGGTTTCTTAACGTTGGTGGTTTTGAAAAGCTCTGCAATTTTAAGGACGCCGGCTATTTCACTGATGATGCAGTTGTAGTGTACCGCAATATTAGCTAGCGATATTGTGCATCGCCAATGACAATACTTTAAGCCTGAGTGTAGTAGTTCCCTAATATTGCAATGAATGGCAGTAAACCGAAGCCTTAATTTCACTTCTTGCCTGAGCGGTAAAGGTGAATGCTCTTGTCCAAGGAGCGCTACGGTGGTTCACTCAGTGGCCGTGGATCGAACATGCAACCTTTCAGTTCGAGAGGCGGTCACTCAACTGTTGAACTATCGCCGTCCACAAATATTAACCCTCTGCAATCCTTTTTTTTTCAGCGACGGCCTCGTTCAAGCAGAAGAGCGTGGGAAGAATGAAAGATGGCAGTGTTTCTCTCCACAATACTGCAAAATGTCGCAATTTCTTTCTATGGAGCGGGCTTTCGTTTCGAAGCGTCGTTTACGCCGAAGCAAGTGCCTCGGACCATTTCGAACCATTGCTTTCGCATACAACGCGCGAAGTCGCACTGTGCTCTTTTTCTTGTGATATTTTCTAGTCAGAGTTAATGGTGCTCGTTAGTGAGAGATGGAATCTTTACAGATGTTGTTTTTTTCGGTTTCCCCCTTCTTTATAGTCTCTTGTGTACCTTTCCGCAACCGGCGTTTCGTGTTATTAGCACTGTCGCGGTGAGACGACGTTGCGTTTATTTTCACCTGAGCATTTATCCGCCAATCATTTTATTTCAGCTCGAGGCGTTCTACGAGAATGCAGGACTTGATTCTGGTTAGAAATGAAGCTTTTCGCGTTAAAAAAGCGCTGGAATGCAACTTCGCCTTTTCCTTTGACAAGTCTTGAAGGATTTTCATCGATCTTCGAATCTTAAATATTGCAGCGGTTAAGCCGGTAAAGAATCTATCCCTTCCTCACGTGGCTGACAATCATAGACGTGCAGCTGTTCGAACCTCGATTTTTGGATCCGGAGCACTCGCTTTGTGAAGCTTTCCACGTGTTGTTCGGCCATGAAGCAAAACCCGTGACATCGCACCACCGCGCCGATCAACTAACTCCCCTCAAACCAATACAGGCATCGGCGTCCCCCCCACTGTGCTACGCGGAGGTAGCGGTGATGCGTGCTGCTTAGTTTTAAAAAGATACATTTTTCAGCCTGCGCGCAGCTTCCTGGCCCACACCAAAAACAACTCGTGTAAGATGTCAACCGACTTCGTTCCGCCCAAGGTCTTTTGCAAATGTTGCGCCAGTGGTTCCCAACCTTTTCAGACTAGCGGCACCCAGTTGTGAATCCATAGCAATTTGCTTTAATGTTGGAAATTTGCTAAAGTTTGATGCTAAGGTTTGATGTTTGATGCTGAGGTTTCAAATTTGCTAAGGTTTGATGATAGTTTGAAAATGTATTTTTAAAGATATACGATGAGATATGTATAAATGATATATATTTTGGGAACCATTGTTATGCGTGAGGTGAACTTGTCACGGTTGAATGCTCGTTACTTGTCACATGCTGTTGCTTGACAACCACGAGCATAACAGGGATTGGTGCGATTCTGCTGACGTTTCTAACGTCCGTATCCCTTTGTTGAATGTTGCCGCAGATTAGAAGAAAGTTCAGACGTTCCTCAATTGTGCCACAGCTTCCTGTTGCTTCCTAGTCTGTTGGTTTTGCGCAAATGCCTATCTTTGCACAGAATGGAGGCATTTTTAAAATAAAATCTCTAAATAAAGTCTCTTTTTTGATCAATTGTGAAGTAACGTGACACGGTAGAAAACCCGATTTTTGCTTAAATTGTACAAACGGTTTGTGTCGCTTGATGTTTGCAATGATCCCGTTTTGCGCAAAGCTTTATTTTTCAAATAAAGGAGATCGTTCTATAAAAATCACGCACTGTGTGTGTCACGCATCATTAAATTGACGAAACCCCAACTATGTGTGAGAAATTACGCTGAGTCCTTTGATTTTAGTGATATCGGGGTATCGTCGATACTTTAAGGCAGTGGTTCCCAAACTGGCACGCGAGACCCTTGTGTTCTGCACAAAAAGAATACATTTTGTTTTCACTTATCGGGTTCTGTTAATATAATTCCTGCATTTTTGAGTACTTCCTTCATTAGTTTCGAAAAATGGCCGTTATTATTTCTCACAGCCATGTTGTTCATGCCGCATTTGCGTGAAGTCTGGTTTGCCAAACTTTTGATCGAATGATATTGGGTAGATTGAGTTTTCCTGGAGCAAAGTGTTTTCAAGGTGGGACGTGGTGAAAATACGGGGCCCACAAATGGTACGCGATGAGAAAAAGTTCGGGAACCGCTGCTTTAAGGCGTAAAGTGAGAAATTTTGAAAATGCAGTACTGCATTTTCAAAATTTCTC
>Ga0210059_1017870_pt1 | contig 10051 bp, 4 predicted proteins | sample Ectturendosymbi2_FD_188042 | JGI IMG/M metagenome (GOLD analysis project Ga0210059, IMG submission 188042) | Ecteinascidia turbinata endosymbiont from Florida, USA - Sample 2 (SPAdes) (version 2) | ecosystem: Host-associated > Tunicates > Ascidians > Unclassified | place: Key West, Florida...
CTATTCGAGATCAGAGCGCAAGTTTCATTCAAGCAAAACGTATTTTTGGGCATATAAATAACCCATTTCAGTTGAAATTTTTATAATTTTTCCACGGATATGAGCGCAATATTCGTTTGATTGACGCCATGTTTGACTGACATTGAGCGTTGACAACCGGCGAAAATGTCACAAGTTCAACGCTGCAATACAAGCTATTCGAGACCAGAGCGCAAGTTTTAATCAAGCAAAATAGATTTTTGAACATGTAAATTACCCATTTCGGTTGAAATATTAATTATTTTTCCATGGTAATGATCGCTAATATTGATTCAATCAGTTCAATGTGGCCACGCTCTCGTAACGCGTTTGCGTTTCGCCGACGTCCGTATTGGAGCCAACTGGCGGCTGGAGCAACTGGCGGCTGAGTTGACTTAGGTCCTTGAAGGCCTATGCGTGCCACAGTTTTGGAACCACTGCAGTAGTGTAATGACACTGTTTAACTGTAGAGTAGCAGTACTAAACCAAGCCTACAACAGAAGGCTAAAAAACTAGTAGTGAAGACAATTGACAGGAACTACCTATTATGATTATCAGATATTAATGCAGATTCCAGTTATTAAGCTACATAACCAGATAAGAAAGTGAAGTTAAGTGACAAGAGTTTTGGCTTTGGAAGTGGCTACAGAACTGCTTGTGCATCTTTAAATTTGAAAACTTATTTGACTACCTCCTTTAAAAACATGACAATAACGCACAAGTAGAATGCAGTAGGCTTGGTAGAAACATAGTAAACGTAAGGTAAACCTAAAATCTAACCCAATAGTTAAGTTAATGCTAACCTAATGCTAAGCTATCATTAACCTAATGCTAACCCGTAAGTAAGTGTAACCCTTAAAGCAAAAGTTTGGCAAGTTTTTAAAAAAGTAAAGAAAAGGATGTGGCTCTGGAACCACCCATGGATCTTCCTGATTCAAAACTTATTCGAACATCCTGCCTTGCATGTTGCGTTTCGAATAAAGCAGTTAGTTTCTCATTGAGCCGGCATCAATCTGGCAGCCTACCAGATCCAGATAGGTTCCGAGTCTACCAACCATGTCAATGGTTAAGGATTCGTATCTTGACTTGGCGCCTTACGTTTTCGTAAGGCGTATATTTGGCACCTTAGCTTATGTTTTTATTGGCACACTACGATTCACTGGTTGCCTGTAAAAGGCAGAGCTCCATAAATAGCGGAACTTGGTTGTGGAGATTTGATGACGTAATCGGACTGGCAAAAAGTTGCGTTGTAAAAGGAATAAACAGAAAAAAGGCAAAGGAAAAATATATTATTATTCATTGCAAATAATTATGCGTTTTCCTAAACTTAACATCTATTCATGCATGGATGTTTGCAATGTTCAAAAATTTTAGACATTCACAACTGTTAAAACCTATTTTTTTGTCCCCGAACCGTTGTAAAACTCAGATAAGCAAAAATTATCAAACTTCAGTATAGACTTCTTTTACCGAAATGTAATATCACCTTCTGACCTTGTGACCTTTTGCAATAAAATTATTTTTACTACCATTTAGTTCTCATTGATCAACGCAAAATATCAGTTTTAGCGACTCTGGTTACGTCATCAAATTTCCGCAACCAACTTGGTTGCTCCACTGTTCACGGAGCTCCACTTTCTACAGGGTACCCAGTTTACTCATTGCATTCTGCATTTATGCTCTAACCAAAAATGATAGATGTTGAGGTTTACTTACCAGTATTGTAAAGCAGCGTCTATTTTGCCGCCAGGATGGCAGCAGCAAAAGGCTTGGTTGATAGAAAGGAAGTAAATATAACTTAAAGATAACCCTACAACCTAACCTTAACCCTAATCGTAGCCCTAAGCTAACCCTAATCCTAAGCTAACCTAACCTATCCCTAACCTAATGCTAAGCTAACACTAACCTAAACCTAACACTAAGCTAACGCTAACCTAACCCAAATTCTAACCTGCCTAATCCTAACCTAACAACACTAACCCAAAAAGGCAACACTTAAGCGGACCCTGGAAAAAAAGAAAAAAAACAAAAAGAAAGTCGGCAAGGCGAGAGTCGAACCACCAACCATTGGCGTATAGCAGCTGTATCACCTAACCATTACACCACGAGCAGGACAGTGAGTTCCTGAAGAAGTGACCTTTTTGTTTGTATTGTGTCATGCCACGAGACCGAATGTTCGACTGGCGGCACAATAGCTCCAGCCGATCTGTTGTCGCCAGCATCTTGGCGGTAAAATAGACACAACCTTACTGTAACAAATTCATCCTGAAAAAACTTGTATTGATTACAGTACCTGATTTTCAACAAAGTTGTTTACAAATGGTTTGGTAATGTGTTTTTTGAATGTGATGACATTGCCTTTGCTCTGCATAACTAATTTGCGATCAGACACGACACTGCTTTGCATCACGGATTCACACGGCAAGGCATTAGACACGACGCTACAGCGTTGCACCCAACGTATTAAACACTAAACCCTAATCCAAACCCGTGTCTGCTTTTCGAAGTTTTTTGAAGAATGTACAGCAATAGCAGTTCTAGCGCTACCGTAACCTTCAATGTACATTGTACAATTTTGTGTGATAACATCAAAAGTGTCTTGTTCACTAGCAAAAAACAATACGACCAAAGTGTGACTTCAGCTAGCAGCCCATTGCACAGCAGCACCAGTCACCACTCGACCATGTTGACATTGGTGTGAACATCTGTATTCAATTTTGTATCTGTCACAAAACTGGATGCGAGATACAATTTTTTAGTCTTTTCAAGGAGAAAACTGGATACAGTCCTTAGACACTACCGAAAACTGATTTAATTGGAGGTTTTCACAATGTCGTTAATAAGGAATGGCAAAGGTTCAAGGACAGATCCTTGAGGTACATCACATGTTACATTCAAAAAAGAAAATTTAAACAGTGAAAATGCCACTATAGTAATTAACTGGAAAAAAATTGCAGTGATGGGTGGTTTTTAGTATATTTTTCTGGTTACTGTAGTTGCATTCTCAACATTTTGTAGCCAGAAATTATGTCCTGTATGGTAGATTTTCCAGTTGCCATAGCAGACTTAAAATCTGGCATAGACCCATGTTTTGAGAAACTTTGTTAGAGGCATTGTAATGCGTTTAGTAGTGAGTAAAAGAATCAAATGCTGAAGAACTTCAATATGCACTTGAAAAACTTCAATATGCTTCAGTTTCAATAATATGCTCATTCTGTATTCTTCTGGAATGTCACAAGTCACCTCTGCGTGTTTGTTTTCATGGGCCTCACAGGGTTGCCAGATGGTGCCAAATTTGGCAAATATTGCCAAAATCACTGCTTTCCAAAAAATTTGCCAATTTATTTTGACAATATTCTTAATGCAAATAGTTTGACAGTTTTGAAATACTAATTGTGACTATTTACTATTAACAAATTTATCAATTTAGTACTAAAACTTCAGAAAGTAAAGCTCAGATAATCATATATGTCTAAAGTGCTTGAGGAAATGCTGTAACTGTTGTAGTGTTTCATTTGATTAACAACCAATCACAACTGTGAATTTATTTTAAAACTGACCTGCTGTTACTGTACTAAGCAACTGTATTGTGACACTAATATTGCGTTCAGAATTCTTATGAAAATAATCCACACCTAGCTGGGCACCTACACGATCCAGTGTAAAAATTAACGGATCAATTACTTAACGCTACTGAAGATAAGTCAGTGATCGATTTGTGGTTGAGCATTGTTGCTCCCTTGGTGTTGTTTTGCCCCTCCATTATCCCATTTGTTTATTTTCACTCATTTGCCCCTTAAAATCGCTCCCAATGGGGAGATTCCACCCACTTTGAGAAACACTGATCTAAACTAAACAGAGGATATAGTTTGCCTACTGAGCACACATTTTGATTCCTATAAAACAGACTTAATTGTCCAACTTAAAAAATTTAAAAATATGAAAAACATGAATTGAAAAAAAGGATGATATCAATATTGCTAAAAATTTGCCATTTTCTAAAATTTTTTGCTAAAAATTTGCCATACATTAAACAAACACTTGCCATGTTTTCTGTCAAGCATCTGGGAACCCTGGGGCCTCATATGCAATTTTATGGTGAATGCTACATTGGTGGCAAGTTACAGGCACCTTTCCTGTGAACCTTTACTGCATACACATCCTTTTTTGCCAAGCTGTTTTTTGCTGAGACATTTCAGTTGCTTGCCCCATGATAGTATTATAACTCGCTGTAAGAATTTTCACTCATTATTCTATAATTTAAAGTCATTGTGACCAAGTTGACCTAATTATTTTTTGGTTATTGAAAAAAAGTTGGTCTATGACGAAAATAAAAAACTTAGACATGAAGTGCAAAGCTGAAGAGGCTTGTAAGTTTAATTTTTAAGTCTTTGATATCCCAACTAAGAATATAACCCAGCCTACAAGTTTTAGTGGCACATGCTCAAACTACTGCATTACTTTGATAGTAAATAAGTCACATGGTGATTGGCGACAAAGAAGGATTTTCAATGTTTAAATACTTCTACTGCTTAAACTTATGACAAACCTATAGAGTAGGTATATTATTAGTGTTCTTAATTTCTTCATTGCTGTGCCTACGAGCTGTATGTAGATTTGTTGCCATGAAACAAGTAATATTATGATTTTTAAAAAAGTTATTAATGTATTAATTGGTTTGGTTTTTATCAGTTCCTAGGATGAGTTTTGTAAAGTCTTTTTGTGATCAGAAAAAGCATCAAATAAAGTGATGAAATAAGAGTCATGTTTATTTCACTGCTCAAAGTCAAGGCATGTATGATATTCTTCTGGTGGAGTTTGGTCGTGAAAGGTGATTTAGATTACACTGCAAAAATATCTGACAAAGATGTCCATCCAGAAAATCAATGTAATATACTGTCTGTCAAAAATTTTTGTTTGAATTTCACATGCCTTTTGAAATCAGATGCAAAGCTTACAAAGCTTGATTTGAGTTCATCACATGCATGTCGTAATGCATGTTGCTTTTGGAATGAAGGACCTTCTGATTTGGCTTATTGGGACAGGTATGGAATCTGCTATGTGTTTAGAATGAAAAGCTATGGGTTTGCTATGAACTTTTGATGAATCACGCAGCTGGGATGTAGCCCATCTGCTTTTGTGATGATTCATACTTGCACAACACATATCTATATTCAAGTAATAAGGCTCTGCAAAGGTGATGCAGTCGAATCAATCAGCAAAATTTCAATAGGAAATCAATTTCACGCAACTATTCCTTCATTCCTGAAATATTATTAGATTAGAATCATTGGTGGCAAGTCAATGGCAGCACTGCCTGTGCGATAGTCTGCCAATAAGGTTACAGGACTGAGGAGTGATACAGTCAGGTGAACTGAATTTCCTGTTGAAAAGTTTGCTGATTGATTTGACTTTGTCACCTTAGCAGAGACTACTGTAAACTTGAATGATATATGTTCAAAGCCTAAAAAGTTGATTGAGCTGTATTTAGTTTATGGCTTTATGCATGAAACTTTTTTAATATTTGCCTTCGTACTCAAGTTTAGCTACCATAGCTTTAAATTATTAATTTTTAAATGGCATTGATTTTTGCAATGGAAACGTTTGGTTTATTTGATGTTGAGAGAGTTAGAGAACTGTATGGGACCGGTTAACTCATGTGGCATGTCAGACCTAAAGTTTCAGTTTGTGGGGGAAAATAACACATATTATAGATTTTTACCATTTTATGCATGTAAGTTATACTTTTTCGGAAGCTGAACTAGTGAAAGCTACGTTACAATAATCAATTTAAACAATAGACCTCGCACCAAAAAAGGCATGCAAGCATATATTTTGGTACAAGCTTCTTAACATTCCTTAAGTGTTAATGAAGTTGATGAACTGATGGTTTGAGTATTGCCATTCCAATAAATATTTTGTTTTGTACACTGGTACTAGTGTTCGAACTGATTTGCTTTAGGCCTGATGCAGAAGTGCAAAGTTAGTTTGAATGAAAGTTCAGCTGAAATATAGTTGCTGTACTAGAGGACACAAAGCACAAAAAGTTATATTAAAACAAACTCTTTAAAATTAAAAATTACTGCTTGTTAGGTGGCCACCCTCTGCACATAAAATCATAAAAATCTGATATCAATAAAAAAATTCTAATTTTCTTGATTTGAAAAAAAATCATGATTTTGATCAACTCTGGATCTGTAGCACCATGCAGAAAACCTGCTGCCAGTTTTACAATAGTTTTGATGTTCTGAAATGTTATTTTCTAGGTTTTTGCAGCTGTGAAAAATGGGTTTGATTTTTGATGGGCAGAAGCAAACTTTTTTTTGACCTGTACTGGCCTTTAGTGGGGTGCAAAAAAGGAGAAATGTAATAATAACTTCAGAACCATGGCTAGTTGAGCTACTTAATGACAGTCTATCATTCACTCAATTTTGCTGTAAATTGGTTGCCCTAACACAAGCGAACGACTATATTATGCAAAATAGTTGATGACAGCAGTGACCACACATCAAGCAAATCAGTCGCAATTTATTTTCACCAGGAAACTAGTTTCGTGTTAGACACATCTTCAGTCCTTATTTAAATAAATTCTATTCGCTTGATGTATGGTCATTGCTGTGATTTATTATATTGCTAAATGATGGAGGCAAGCTTGAATCGTTGCAAAAGGATGGAGGACCAAGTAGGAGATTTCCTCAAACAGCTGGCTGCAAAGCTAGAGCTTGCTTTGTCAACTATCTTATGGTATTAAACTTAGGTGACAGTGACATCACAGCTTTGTCTCTTTTGCACAGGGTTGATACAGCATCTTTACTTTAGGTATGAAACCAACCTTGATACATTGTACATTTTGTGCTACAAAATATAAGATGATACATGGCATTAGGCAAGAAATTATCACATTTGTTTTCGATATGATTTTTAACTGAAATTGTTTATTTTCAAAATTGAAGCAGGTGGTAGTGCACTACAGTTTTAGTAAACCAAGTGACACAACTGCTTGACTGGTTAATTAACCTCCTCATGGTATAAGCGTAACAGATGCATCACCTTATCTAGACTTGTTACTTGGGAACTGTCAATACGTGTCAATTACAGCTGTTGGCATTCATCAGGTCTCATTTGTTGTGCCAATGTATAATGCGCCTTACTGTGCTTGTTTAAAATTTCATAGTTGATGAGGTGCTAGTGAGGTAAAGCTGCATGCACTCAGTACTTACATGTTTCTTTGAATGTCTGTTTTCTGTTGTTGCAAGGGTCTGAGCAGCAAGCATGCAAAGCTTCACACTGGCATTGAATCGTGCATTCAACACCACACCTACTGAGTGGTTGGAACAATATCTCCTTTTTACAATGAACCACACAGATTAGTGACAGTTTTTTGCAAAGGTTGCATCTGGCATTGCTTTTGCATCCTGGCCATAGCACCATTTTGTTGTGACTGCAGGGCCCAAGTGGCAAGTGTACAAAGCTTAACACTGGCAGCAAGCAATTCAGAGATCACACGACATACTCTATTATTGCTTGTTCCTGCCACATAATATAGATGTCAGACATGGGGTAATCGTCAATCATGTTTGATTACAATCGATTACCGTTTTTTTGAGTAATCGTAATTGATTACATTGTCAATTTAATTGTAATTGACAATTACTTTCACGATTAAACTTGGATATATTCATCCTACGTCACTCCACAATGATGAGCCATGATTTTGGTGGCTGGGTTTCCTCCTTCATCATTGTTTGTTATGGTTATGTTTTAGGGGAGGCCATTTGCGCATCTATGTGTGTTAAATACAGATAGTCTAGCTGCTAACACAGCGTTTGTAGTGAATTCTCACTTTGTTCCAGCTAGCCTTCCTGTTGGTTGCCAGAAGTAATGTAGTGTCTTGTGACTCTTAGCAACAGAAGTAAAAGCTTTCCTTAAATGGGTTGACACTTCGGCAACAGAAGAGATAGTGGTACATTACAAGGAGAGGTGTTGGTTTTATTTGTATATAATATTCAGAGTGAACCTATGAACGTGAGTAGTTTATATAAATTTAGATGTTTATATAAAACAGTACTATATATAATTTCACTTTTTTCAGATGAATAAAGTAATTTAACCCAAGTCAAAAGCACCTTTCCACAACACTGATAACTAGCATGTCAAGTGTCAACAGAGATCATCTAAGGATAATAAAACCTCAAATGAACCAGTGAGATTTTGTTGACCATCGACTTTTGGTCCATTACACAGATCCGTAGCTATATCAGCATCACTGTTCATTTCATTTCAAATAAAAAGCCACACAATGCTATGATGCGCTTGCAGATGATCCAGAGGCCATCACACAGCTGAAAACATTGTAACTCGCAGTTTTAAGAAATAGTCAACAATTTTGAAATTACTAACAAATGGCTTTTCAGCATTGCTGGACAAGTGTTCAAGCCTGATAGATGTCATTTGATTGATAAAAGATTTGAAGCGCTGATGTTATCAACTGTAACAAACAGTTGATAAAGCTGTCAATGAAAAGCTATTCATTATTTTTGTTTAATCAACATTTGAAGTGTTTGTTGCAGTGGCATAACTGAAAGGGGCAGAGGGGCGAATTTTCACCCTGGCAAGCTAAATGTAAAAGCCAGCCCCCCACTTACCTTATATTTTGGTTGTAGTATTCTTTTAGTTTTTAGTAGGTAGTCATTTTTTTTGCATTTTTTGGAGTATTTTCCGTTGATTTATGGTTTCAGTATACCCATCCACATTCAGATTCACCATCATTTCTCAAGCTTTTTTTCTGAGTCTTGACTAGTAGTAGCCCCTACAGTGGCCAGTGGGCCTCTTTCAACTAAGTTTTCACCTGGCTCAAACCTCTAGTTTGCCACTGGCTTGTTGACTGCATCAACATCTCATTAAACAATTAGGTGATTTTTCTTTTTTTCAGTCCCTAATCCTGACAGATTGATAATCGTTTGTTGCCTGAAAATATCCTTACATCAAGCCATGCAAATGGGTTTTGTTTTCTTTCTGAGGATGTTTCAAGACAAATGTAATCGCAATCAATTACGTTGTGATTTTGTTTATTCGTAATTGTAATTGAGCATTTGACAAGTAATCATAATCAAGCAATTGGCAAGCCGTGGTAATCGACTACATTTGTGATGTAAACGCCCCATGTCTGATAGGTGCTAGCTTTAGCACACATCCCTTTCATGGTGTATCGCACATTCACCACTATGCCTATTTAGTGGTTGCAACACTATATGGGGTTTGACAAGATATCTGATGTGTTTGAGGTGAAGGTTATGTTTTTTATGCAGATATCACAAATGCATTATCATGAGTTATGATGTACTTATGAAGTGTCCTCCAGTTCATGATGCATTGGGTTCTTCTATACTTCTTTTTGGAATTTCTGATAGAGTGCCCAGTGAATTGCGAAATTTGATTATGGATGTAGAACACAGGTAAAACCCTCGTTTTTCAGACAACATCTCATTTTCAGCTGTTTTGTCCTAATATTATGTATATATAAAATATTTTGATCCAATGCATTTTTATGAAAATGAGACTGAAGAACATAAAGTGGGGCTTCATCAGAGCAAAATACTTCATATGTTTTACTGCTTCGTTTTGGGTGGTTCTACAAGTAAGTCTCAGTATAGGCTAGAACAGTGCTCTTCAACCTTTTTTGTTATGGTGCATCCTTAACACTTTGAGAACCGGGGTACGATATATTCGTACTTTGATTTCAGCCTAAAACAGCAGTTTTCGGTTGCCTTACCAACGCCCTAGCTCCTCCGTCGATTGCGCTAGAGAGCTGTTCAAGGGCTCAACCGGATCGGCCAGCCTAGTAGATTACACTTGAAAAAAAATTTTTTGGTTGGGGGTTGCGGATTTTTTGTGACTGACGTCATGAGTGAAGTAGTTTTAGGGTCATTTTGGCTCATATTGCCTGGCCTAGGGCCCAACTACTAGGCCAAAGTGTTTTGCTGAAGTTTTCATTGGAAACTAGGCTCGAGTCCGAGTCTTTTGAGCCTTTGAT
>Ga0210059_1017871_pt1 | contig 10051 bp, 4 predicted proteins | sample Ectturendosymbi2_FD_188042 | JGI IMG/M metagenome (GOLD analysis project Ga0210059, IMG submission 188042) | Ecteinascidia turbinata endosymbiont from Florida, USA - Sample 2 (SPAdes) (version 2) | ecosystem: Host-associated > Tunicates > Ascidians > Unclassified | place: Key West, Florida...
TAATTTTGAAGCTGTTGCACATCAGCTCATCAATCCCTTCAAAATTACTATGTGAGTTTATATTTTGATGCACAAAATTGCCAATTCCACAGTTTTTTGATGAGTTCAGCAATGCTGAAAAGTGTTTTCTCCACATGACAGTGACTGCTTTATTTCCTATAATCTTAGCATGTCTGGTACAAATCGGACCACAAAGACCGAAGCACACAATTCTGCTCCATTCATTACAAGGGTTCGTGCCGATGTATAGTAGCCTACTCGATAACATCAACCATAATTTGAAAATGGGCAAGTAGAACAATCATTAGATTTTCCCTTCTTGTGATTGTTTTGCTGTTTGTGTACTCGGACCATTGTGAAAAAGTTCTGAGAACACCAAAAGTTTGGCTCCAATTCCTGCATTTTCGAAGCAGCTGGACACAAGAATTTGTCCTAACCATAACGATACGTAAGAAGACTTATCTGAAAAATACAACAGCAAACATTTTTTGCTATTGAAACGATAAAATTTGAAAGTTTCAAACGATTATTGAATGTGTCTTTTTTTACATAGTTTCGTTTTTTGGCAATAAATGCGTTACTGGGCTAGGATTATGCAATTTTTATAAAAATGCATGCAAACGTTTTATCATGTTCATATAGAATTGCCTAAACTAGCCAATAATGGCCTAAAGGTTGTCCAAGAAATCTTTTACATTTTAGATTGGAGTCATTCTTACATATTTGGTATATCTTATATAGATGTGTGATTTTTTAATTACTTGTAGAATAAACGGCAATTTGAAACTGGTTTCCATATAGATATTGAGGTTCTATTTCGTTTAAAAGATACCAGCACTCGCCACTCAAAAACGTGTTAACAAAGCCATTCATCCACAATCTCCAATCAAATATGCAAGAGAAGTCAAAATGTTTTTAACAATGGTTTTCCAAATGATTCCACCTGTGCGAGTGAAAACATGCGCTTGTAATATTTTGCTTGCTGAGGAATTTAGGATATTGATCCCTTCAATAACAGTTTCTTGTTTTGCCGCAACCCACATGCGTATTTTTTAAAGTTTTACGCTATACAGCAATACTGTGGGGAGTAGGTCCAAACGTCAATCGATATTTTGACTCAAGCGTCTAGGCCAGTGCCGGATTAACAATAGTAGCAAATGTTGCAATTGCTACAGGCCCCGCGCTTTTGGGGGCTCCACGGTCTTCTGTATAATATTTTTTTCAGTCTAAGAAGTCAGTAATTTGCCAAATTTTCCATAAATAGTAAGCGAAGGTTTTCAATTGAACGCCGTCCGTGTCCACATAATTTTGTTTGATTCTTTGTGTACAATGCCTAACAAAAGGCATAAGATTGCGGTCAGCAGTGTCGCCATTTTTGCTGATTTACTGCCAAATCTAGCAGTATTTTCTCACTGTTAGCTGTAAAATGTTCGATCTAAGAGTTAGCTGATTTTCTAGCAGGATTTTGCCAATCGTTTGGCAGGTTTTGCAGGTAACAAATTCCTGACCAAAAACCAGTTTCAACAGTTTTTCAAGATGAAAACTTTTACATCTTCTTCATCGAAAATATACTTCTCTTCTTTATTACGTTTTTAATAAGGTAACACCATGACAAAGCACAATCAGCTGCCTGCAATCATTTGGATATTTTATTATGATCCTAAGAAGCTGTTTCAAGCAGATATTTGTATCATGATAACAAGTAATTAAATTAGATGGCTTGGTGAAGCCTAAATGATTTGCTTGAGTTCTTAGTGAGCGCGTTAGTTTAAGGACAACATTGGTAGAATACGTTTTTATTCCACGGCATGATATTTCCAAATGGTTCAGTTACGCTAGTAAGTGGCAATGTCTGGCAAAAACTTCCTGGTAAACCAAAGTTGCCAAAAGTTTCAACATATATGTTTGCAAGATTCAGTACTGAAAAGTTGGTTCAGTACCTACTGCCTATCCTGCTGATTCAAGAAAAGCCTTTTGCAAAGTTTGAAATAATGCAGACATAGCGAAATACTGTTGGCCTTAAAAAGACATAACTGGTAGCAAAATCACTCATATAAGAAAGACTAAAGAACTTTGTGCATGCTCCCTAATGTAACACAAAGTTCTAGGTTGCAAAGGCGAGACTTGGAAAGTTGTAGGGCTGAAGCTATGCTCAGATTGTTTATCGGTGAGCATTGTTCTACTGTATAGAAACATGCAACCATTTGAAAGAGATCGTCAAGAACTGTGTCATATAAAAATGATGTAAGCTGCAGTTACCTTGCACAAAAAGTCAAAATGATGACTGAAAGAAAATTGTGGGCCGAAAAGTGCGTTGGCCAAGATCGACATTTCTTGCCCATGCTTATTGAGATCGATAGCAAGACAAAAAATTAGTATATTGTCGAACTTTATAGGTCTCTTTCAATCATGTTAAAAATTACAGATTTTTAACAGAATTTCACTGCTTTTAGCACATTTTAGCTGAAACTTTGTGACAAAACTTTTAGCAGAATCTAGCAATTTTTTGTAACACCGATTAGAAGATTTAGGGCGCAACCATCTGGCAACACTGGCGGTCAGCATGATAGACTCAGACTGTCACGTCACGATGTGAACTGGAGAGTGCATGCAGAAAGTCAAGCTAGAAACACGCATGCCTTATCCACACATTTTATGATATAGCAGGTGTTGAGGGCCCCGCGCTCTTGAAATGCTATGGGGCCCTGCGTTACCTTAATCTGGCTGGTCTAGGCCAGTGGTTTTCAACGCTTTTTGTACCACGACCAGGGCCGGATTAATTGAACGTGAGGACCCAGGCAAAGTCTTGACCGTGAGGCCCCCTAAATGCTTTAGCGCAACTGCGTAGTGTTTCACATGCCCTCGTTTCAAATTAGCAAAAGCACCGGCCAAAAACGTCAAAATTGACACGATATGGCAGCCTACACTTCAGAGACAATTGGGCGTGACTATCTACGGCAGTTTGCATGTGGTTAATTTGTTCAAACAGAAAGTTGTAGGCCTATCACAAAAAACGATATTTTTGCTACCGTGACATTACACAATAATTTTTTTTGTCATAGACTCTCTGACCATCTTCATTGCACAAATCGCTGCGTTGATGTCGGTGGCATAGATTCTAAAACTGTTTGTCCTTGGTCCTTGCTAACTGGATGCACTCATGGGTGTCCGCATGGGGGACAAAACGGGCATTTCCCGTGGAAAATGGGCTTAGAACTAAAAATATCTGGAAAACCTGACGTTACCAGCTAAGTCCCGATTAATTCATTTAAGTGATGCAATCACAGTTTATTTGCCAGTTTTACACTGACAATACACAAAAGCCTGAGTCACTTTTCTGGTGTCATGCAATGATGAGATTGCAGTTCACTCATGTCCGCTCCTTAGCCTGCAGAAAGGCAGGTTGCAAAACTTGGGAGCAGATTGTTCTATTTGGTCTTTATTGCGTAACAGTGACACGGCAATAAATCTTCAAACGTTCACTTCAAGCTACTGTAGTAGGAGTTTCTCCGCATGTGACCAGGGCTCCCACTGCGGATTGTTTTCACCCAGATCTGTTTTTTTAGACAACCTGGGTGTCTGGGTTCAATTATAAATATTGTGTTAAATCTGTTTTTTGAAGTGCTAAATTCATCAGCAACTTCAATGTGTTCAGTAATAGAAAGATAACCTTGTATTAGGCCTACAATGTTTGCATGCATACATCAGATGAGAAAGTAAGCATTTCGTGTGAAACAGAATGTGTTCAATCGCTTACATATCCTAATATAAGATCATTGTCGAGGTTATATATATAATGTTATTGACTCTAATGCCATTTGCAGAAACTGGTTAGGACTGATTGTTTTAATTTCGATATTTCCCTAAGCATACAAATTTAAAAACAAATTTCAATTAGAGGAAGAAGCTATTGGGATTATATTATTGTGGGATTTTACATCCCGCTGCAGTTGAAGATTGCACAAAACTTTCCTCGTTTAATAACAAATGTACTTCTACAATTAGTGAGAGACAAGGGCGGAGCTAGGGGGGTGCCAGGGGGGGCACTGTCCCCCAAAAATTTTGCCTGGCCCCCACAGTGGCCCCCCCAAAATTTTTCAGGTCTCTTTCTGAAAGTCCTACACAGACCATTGGCAGCTCCCCTTGTTGCAAAACTGGCCTCTCCAGTGGTCCCCCCAAATGAAAATGTCTGGCTCCGCCCCTGGTGAGAGATGTCATCAACGGAAGATGTTACCAGGGTGATGATGAAAAACGTCTTGAGCAACAAAAAGTTGTGTTTATATTTGCGCTGTAGAAGAAAATTTGGAAAGGGAGTGTTAATGTTTCCGCTGTAGAAGAAAATTTTGGAAGAGGGACCATAATTAAATCAGTATTCAATTATCGTTTCAATTCAAATAAGCACATTCATATGTTTTTATTTGTAACCCAAGCTTTCTGGGTTTTCAATGTAGGAATATGATTTTTGTGCAATCTGGGTTTATTTCAAATCACTGAATGTGAACCTGCATGTGATTGCTGAACACAAACATGTTTGCAGATAATACAGCGAGTTAGTGACACTACTTATAGCAGTATAAGGCATGTATAGTTATATCCTGTGTGAAAAGAAGCATGAGTAAATCTGTAGCAGTGCTTCCACAAGTTTGAAATATCCATTGTTAGTGTGAGACTGTGATCAACGTGCCCGTGTGAATAGCTTAATCAAACGTCTCTTATGCAGGCTTCTTTAATAATAATAATATATAATGATATTTTATTGAGGACTCGTGGTCCATATCACAGACACAAGAGCACAAAAAGTGGTTAGCTATACATCAGCGCACATTACAGACACGGTGTTTGCACATGACCAACACTGGGAGGAGCAAGGCTGTTTATCCTCACCCCATTACCTGTCTCGTGGCACGTAAATTAATTTGACGTGTTCTGCGTTCCGTAACAACCACTTCAGGTTTCAGTTGTTGTGCCATTCTAGCTTTTGGTGAACCTGGCCCAGTGCCAACAGCTTTAAACAGTACGCTTGACTCCTATGTTTGAACTCGCTTTAAGTATGCGCTGTCAGCATGTGCTTGAATAAACTAAAGGTTGTATACAGCGAGAGTGTATTCATGTAGTCAAAGGCGGTGCGTTTAAAGGGCCAGGCCGAATTTTCCTTGCAGCGTGAAGACACTACAATAAGACCGTAGAGTTTTGAACAGCTCTCTAACTCTAGTGGCTGGCGATTTTTGGCCAAAAAAGGGCCGGCCAATCGCGGCCGTTAAAGGGTTAAGCACAAAAGCGCGTGGCCTGCAGCAAATTTGGTGCTTCTCCTTTTTAACAAATTGGATGTGATATATGTCCCAGATGGTTTCACGACACTTGTCTTTAATATGAGCAAAAAAGAAGTGAACGATGCCAAGGAAGCGTCTGATTGGAAATGTCCTGTATGTAGATAACGCTGTAAGTTGGAAAAACAGCTCTGGTCAGTTAACCTTTAGCTTCTGGTGTTACCGTATTCAAAGTCTAAAGTGCATGCAGATATATATTGCTCATTCCAATATTGCAAACTTTCATTTTTGTAGTTTCACGTTTGTTTTATTCGTGGGCTGCGTTTGTAGGAAAGTATTTTCAAAACTATTTTATTTGTTTTGAGATGCAGGTCTGTGTTTTCCACAATTTCCTTAATTCGATCGTTGAAAATCGTATCTTCACAAACAGGTTCAACGAAAAAATACCGGAATGTTGGGTATAGGTGACAGAAAACATTGCTTACACTACGTGCATGGGCGACGGAAGGATTTCTTCCAGGGGAGGCCACATCACGATTTTTCCTAAATTTTTCCAGGGGGTGTGAAAAGTGGAGTAATTTGATTTTAACCACTCTCAAAACTAAGAAAACAACCATTTTTAGCTGAAAATGTCAAAATCCATGATGGGGCAAGGCCACCCTGCCCACTCCTTCCGACGCCCATGACTACGTGTTCGATTTATCACAAATTTGCAGCAGGCTACACGCTTCTGTGCATGAACGGAGGTTACTCATTACTCTTGGAATAACAATTTTAGGGAAGCATACCTTTGAGTGCATGGAACACTTTACTGTTTTTATTAACGAATATCGCTCGTGCAATCACAAGTGAACATGCATCGAAAAAATAGGTACAGTATAACTGCAGGCGACAGGTACTGCTTAAAAAAAACAATGACCACAAAAGGATTGCCTCAAGGGCGTTGTCGGAAAATCCTCACCGCTGGCGAAATCACTGTTCTTGTGCGCGTTCGATATTCGAAAAAACTTGCCGAAAAGTGTAGCGCAGCGCTAAAGTCGGTCATGTTTATGAATGATTTTGATAACTTTAATAAAAAGTGTAGAGGATGAAAACGGTATTATTGGATAGCTGATGATATTAGCAAGTGATGTTCGTTTAAAAATCTTTGCTGACGCCTTTAGTTTATGAGAAAACCGTTATTGTTTAAGCGCGTTCGATATTCGAAAAAACTTGCCGAAAGGTTAACGGTATGCCTGAAAGTAGTTTGAAATAATACGTCTGAGTTGTCTGTAATATGATATTACCATAATATGTTTTTTTTGAGTTTTTTTTTAACTTATTTGCTCGTTTTTGTGTTGGCGGTTTTTTCGCCAAGTCGCGAAAGTGACGGCTGGGCGAAGTGACGGCTAGCTTTACTCCGGTACAAAAATGCCGAATAGGAGAGGTGCCAAATAGCTGAGGTTCTGGTATGCAGCAAACATTAAGAGGACGAACATATTTAATATGCAGCACTAACTACAATATACAAAAAAGATTAATAAAAGTGTGCAATGCAGCACACATCGGAAGTGCCAAAGAGAACAGGTCAAACAGAATTCATGATTGCAACAGTCTGCAGTATGCTATTTTGCACACTTTTTACTTTCGGGGACCTCTGCTTTTTGTTAGCGGTTAATTCTCGCGGAAAATGACCGATTAGAAAGATCAAAATGTCCCCCTCGGACACACTGTAACTGGGATGTCTTTCCAAAAATCTAGAATAAGCAAAATGGTCCCAATGCACGTCCAGGGGCAAACTCGGTTCCCTCAACTTGACCTCCTCAACGTTCATAAGCTGGCGACGGGACTGAACTGGCCTTGTGAATCAATAAAAAAAGATTAGTTTTTTCAACTTTTATTCTGATTAATAAGTTCTGTTTAACGAGAGATCAGCGGGACTTTTATGCACTTACGTCGATAAAGTACGCGAGAGACGAATGTAGCGAAACACGAAAATTAACTTTCTCGAATTAAAACGATCTGCAAGACGGTTGCGATTTAAAGCACAAGAGATTCTGACACTGTTAAAGTCTAACACGCAAGCTTCAAGATTTCACAATTGCACACTTAAGGTTTAACTCAACAAACAGCAAAAGAACACAGGCAAACGCAAATGAAACAATCAAACAGATACACCTTTTACAACGAAACTGAATCACACTAAGGCAGACGCAGGTGCGTTACTCCAATGTGGAATTTAGCTTAATTTAATTATGTAGCTATGTTTGGGGAAAACTCACCGAAAGTTTAGGTCGCTAGTTTGTTTCGCAAGTCGACACCCAATTCTATCTCACGAACTTTCCAAAGACCAATTAACCAACTTTTCAGCAATTGCAAAAGTTGAATAAAGCTGTTAGATCCCAGATTGAAACAAGATAAATCGTTCACGTGTCAGAATGCTGTTCTGGCGTTTCGCAGTCGTTAAAATGAAAGTTGCTTTTTTCTCTCGTCGCCTGTCCTGTACAAGCTTGCGTTCTTGGCAAAATTCATCCCCTGTCCTAAGACAGTCAGGTCTCACGCAGCGTTTGAAGTGAACCTTTTTCGCATGCTCAGGCGGGAAGGTCTACATCACGTGATTTGTTAAGCTTGACCCAACCTGACATTTTTTGCTTGTGACAGCCGTACACCAATTTGATTTACATACGTGTTTTCCTGATGCGTTAAAGCAACATATGTTGGTTTAAGATCCCGAGTTGTTTCAAGTTCAATTTTAACCGCAAACTTTTGGAAAGTGCCTCGTGCGCACAAACCAGATTTAGATCATTATTCACTTTAGCTGAGAGCATTTCTCCAGCTGTTTGTTAAACCCGTCCGCGTTTAAACTTGCTGCAAAGTGCGTAATTATAAACCACGACTGCATGGAATTTTGCACACTGCTATCGCATTTGTGTGCGGAAATGCGCGCGCTTCCTGACAAATGCACAGCGCTGGGTTCACAGTACAAGGCAATCCACGCTGGCTTGCTGCTTGCACACAATTCTTACCGATTAAGCTTGAGCGTTTACAGAAACGCTAAAACATTACAGAAACATTGCAGAATGCAATTTAAAAATTACGAAACAAAATAAACAATGAAAAAACTACACAAAAAATGTTTACACTATTTCTCGTTAAAATAACTATTTCATAAAGCGATTTTATGCTCAAACCTAGCAACTTAATATTGCTTTTTTCACGCTGCTATGACAAACAGTTTATGTTACGCCCAAACAGAAGCGTATGCAATCTTTTGGTTGACGCTGAAAAAGAAACGTTTGTTAAGAATTCATTTACACTCTAATCATTGCTTATGCGGAAAAAATTTGAATTTCTATAATAGCATCGGCATGGCAAAGCATTGTTGCTCTGCAACACAACCATCTTTTTAAGCTTAACTTCAGTGTTGTTGATGGTGTCAAAACCTCTAACAACCTTTCTTCTCTGATGTCTCTGCATTCTCGTTCAAGTCGCTTTGATCAGTCCCTGTAACTTTGCGATGTTCTGTATTAATCACAACTAGCCCGCATCTTGTATAAGGACCGATGTACGGGCTCCACTTCAACAAGTTCGGCTGAACGATTAGCAATGTTTGTGTCCGAGAAACCAGTCACAAGCATTGTAAGTTGCACATTCATCCAAAACTCGCCTCAGTTTACGAAATCCGCATCTGCTTTGTCATACTCTTCAGGAAACCTCAAGTTTTTTTTCTTAACATTATTCCAATAGGTGTTAGGCAAATGAAAAACAAACCAAGAAGCCTCAATTGAACTAAAGGGCATTAAAAGTTCATTTTACTGTTTAGATCAGGGTTGGAAAACCTATTTGCTATCATGGGCCACATAAATTGTGCATTATTATCACTGGAGAGCTGCAAAATCGATTAATTTTATCCTAAAACTCTACCTTTATCTAAATATGAGGAAGAGTAACTTCTTTTAATTTACTATCTAAGTACCTACTTATCATGAAGCTTTGTTTTGACATAATGTTGTACTCTAACTTGGGTAACGAAAAATCTGATGCGGGCCGCATTTGGTCACAGGCCACAGGTTCATGGTAGGGCCGCATGCGCCATGCAGGCCACAGTTGTTGGACATAGCTGGTCTAAGCAAACCAACCTTGCACTTGTTAAAGTCAACAGCAATATGTTTTTCTTCATTAAGAACAGTCATTCAACAGTTCATTTCAAAAAGCTGAGATCAACAAAACGCCAACCAACGTTGACACCAGAAAAAGCTTTCTCGATGAAATCATGTTCAGTTGCTGAGACCTCTTGCAAATGTTCCTGTACGGCTTAACACAACATTTTTTAACCATACCAAACAAAGCAAAAGTGATCAAAAGGCAAGGCTAGGCCACTGCTTCTTCACAAATATTACTAGCTCTAGCAGCAATACCGCCATCACTATTTGCTAAAATCAGTAGCAGTGCTACAGCTCCAATCCCGGTACAGAAAAACAGAACAACACAAACAACGAATATTTTGGCGTTAAAGCTGCCAAATCTCTCGACACAGACACTGTACAACTGAGAGGCAGCGAAAACACTCTCCGTTAATCCCGTCAGTCACAACAAGCAGAGATGATCGGATAGTGGATTTTCACTATCTGATCCTATCCTGTTTTTGAAAAATTATATCCGTATCCGATCTGAATCTTGTTTTGGTTGAAATCATACTATCCGTATCCAAAAACTATCCGAAAGTGTATTGTGATGCACAACATACATTTTTGTGCTGTGTCTATTTTGCCTCATGAGGCAAAATAACTGCTGGAGCTATTTTG
>Ga0210059_1017872_pt1 | contig 10051 bp, 7 predicted proteins | sample Ectturendosymbi2_FD_188042 | JGI IMG/M metagenome (GOLD analysis project Ga0210059, IMG submission 188042) | Ecteinascidia turbinata endosymbiont from Florida, USA - Sample 2 (SPAdes) (version 2) | ecosystem: Host-associated > Tunicates > Ascidians > Unclassified | place: Key West, Florida...
TGAATGATTTCCCCGCTGGGGGAGTTTTTCCTCCTTGCCCCCCTCGTTACGCCCCTGTCCTTAATGGCATCACATCACTCTCTGTATGGCATCACAACGCTACTCATCACGATTTAATTGCTATGATGATTCATACGATCCGGAAACAAGGGCACCATTTACCTCATGCCGGCGTCACACTAAGCGGCAATTACAGCGTTCGACATGTAAGAACCTACCGCACGAGCTGCACAAGCACAAGTGCTTGCAGGGGAGGATGAGGGTGTCTCTGGGGTCGGACAGGCAGACGACGCACTCGGAGTTGTCGCCGTCGTCGTCGAAGCCGTTGGAACCTTCAGTGTTGCTCTCTGCAGAATCAAGATTATACCATTTCGTCGAGACCTGAGCGAGCCAAAATGGTGCCCAGCAGCGTGGCAGACGAGCCTGGATGCTTTTCTTCGCTGAGACATTGCGGCCATCTGGCCGACATAGCTCAAAAACTTTCTCTGTCATCTTTCGTTTTGGGACATTTTTTGACCGAATTGACTTCAATTTTTTCAGTCAAAATCGATCAATGACCGGAAAATGACCGAAAACAAACCGCCAGCTGACAAGGCGTAACTCCAACAGCAGTTGTTGTTTCTCCGCACCTGTGCTCCACAGTATCAGTGGCGCAAGCGAGAGATCAGATTTATAGGATCTTGTCAGGTTTGGCTGCGGCACGAAGGGACGAAGCCAAACACCAGACTTTGTAGGCTTCAGTTGCAAAGCGTCGAAAGATAATCTGCAAGTGAAGCCGACGAGCACAAAACGCAGCTCTGCAAACGTGACGTGTGCAAACAGTTCTCGGGACACTCCAACAAATGACGCCTTGATATCACTGCGGCTCGGGCTTGAAATAAACCAACGGATGAAAAAGAAGCCGAAAAACGCAACAACAACTTTTAATTTAAACTTTCAGCGACACGTCCGCCACGGTGTTTTCAAGCAGGATTGCGCGAAAGAGATCCGAGTAAGAGATGAACAGCACCGTGCGTTTGGCCTCAGACTTCGCTTGTCAATTCGGTAACATCACTGTGAAATTGGCTTGGTTCGGCAAAAAGCAGTGTCAGTTTATGAAAGTGTTGGCTTGAGGAGAAAGAATTCTACGTAACGGCGGTCTAGTGGTTGATTGCCAGCCTTAGTGACATGGGCAGTAAATTGCAAAACGCAAGCATTTACAACTGTAACATAACGGGCGATTTTTATTTTCCAAGCAAGCAAACATATGCAGCCTCGCAGCGCTGGACTTTCGGTGGTTTCTATGGTTACACTGCAACAGCAGTAGGACGAGAAAATGAGCCGAACGCACCAAGTCCTTGAAAAGCAAATGAGCCGAACGCACCATGTCCTTGAAAAGCAGCTCGTTCAATCACAGGCGTAGCCTGGGGGGGGGAGGCAGGGCCATCCCCTAAATTTTTAGCATATCTAGTCATTTTGTGCTTTGAGAAGCGATATCCCAAAAAAATACTGTTACTCGCCTAAAGTCAAACATTTTGCCCCCCTAAATTTAGGGCTGGCTACGCCACTGCGATCTACGCTGCACCACGGAAGGACATCTTTTGCGCACGCTCCGTTAAAACGATACATTTCACGAGGTAAAAACCTTGTCAGAAGTGAAACAACCACCCGCTTTGCAAAAAAGTGCAGAAATATAATAACACTGTATCAAAGTCGCACCAAGGCTGATCAATCTGCACAAGTAACTCTGGAAGGAATGATTTTCAATCGCGCATGGAAAAAGCTGCGAGCAGTCGAGCATACGAAATTGACGGTCTGTGGTGGCAAAAATAAGTACCGGTAAGCCATTGCTTCGGTGGGGTAGGACTGGTGTCACGAACCGTCCCAGGCGAGCCACGGGACACCGAAACCGTGTTTAGTACCGAAAAATACAAAGGAAAAAAGCAATGCTACCTTCACCGTTGGCCTGCTGCTTGTTTTCTATGCCGTAAATCTCCTGGATAATGTAGCCCACACCGTTGATCTGCAAACGATTGAACACCGCTATGTTGCTAGCCTGAGACAATTTGACATCTTCGTAATGAAGACACTAGAAACGCCCAACACGTTTGCAGTGGTTGTTGTGCAAGGACTTGTGTCAAAATCGAAAAGGCAAATGAGTTAGAAAGACACTGCATCGCAGAAAATTCCATGCACTGAAGTTGTTACAGCCTATAGTTGCTGCAACTAGCAAGGGAACGTGCTGCTGTACTGCAACTTTTTGATCACTCTATTCAAGACAAGTGCTTTTCTCCGAAAATAAGGAGGAAATGCGTGAAATTTTGAAGCGAAGAAAAAAATGACGGTGTTTAAATCGCAAGCCCAGGACAGCAGTTTCGCGTTGCGATGTTTTCGGTGTCAAACGTGCTGCATCACGGTTGCATCGACAGTAAGTAAACTGAAAGACAGAATTTAAAAGATGAAAGTCGACGCAGTACAGACCTAGCAAGGGAGTGTAAGCGACTGCCACTGTTGCACCACAATTCAAGTTAGCAACGGAGGAGACAAAAAACAGACAAAAATTACGCCTTCAAACGCTTGTTGCATTTATAGGACTTCGGTTCCCACATGCCCAGTGAAAGATTAAAGCCGATAACACATCACGTGACGTGTTCCGCGTGAAAGCACCTACCATTTGTTTCTGCTTTACCGGTTTGATCGTCCACGAGTCGCCCGACGATAACTGCGAACAAAACAACACACTAAGCTCGTTATATTTACGAGCATGCAATTCAGTTGCAGAGCAAACAAAACGAGCGGAGTTCAAACATTTCCGTAGTATGTCCACAAAGGCATTATGAAACTTTACGCACGGTTGACAAGGGATGCCGTCACTTCCTGTCACGATCAACCTGCAGTGCCCATTGCAAGCCCACCTGTCGGCTTCGATATCTATTGCGAGCAGAGTAGGGTAATATACTATGAGTTCTACTACCTTCGCTGTACAGACGAAGTGACGGCCACGTTGTTGTTTTACAATAATACACTTAATCTACTTGATTACCTAGCACAATAACAGTACAAGACTAAAGTCATAAACTTGTTAAAAACTGTTCACAACGCGTTTGCGACAGTGTGTATTTTCAAAACCGTCGCTGGACGCACAGCACAACGTCGGTTGGCGGTAGCAAGCACAACACAAAAAATGGTTCTCTTGTTATTGAAATCCAGCCGGAAGTTGGCGTGTTCTTCTTCGGGGACCGCAGTCATTGCCAGTACAGGGTTATGTATCAAGCCCATCTCGTGACACTCGAACGTACGGGCCTATAAAATGCGCTAATAGATAGCCATTCGCACAACAGCCACACAAAACATTGACCAGTGGCAAGCCGACGCATGGTACCTGTAACGCGCTTGCTGCGTTTGCATTTACGTCACTCTGCAGTGCCGTGTTGAGCGATTGCCGCTAACAGCAGATGACGTGACCGCTACTGATGTTATGGTGGCATGACCGCTACTGATGTTATGGTGGCACGAGTGCTACTGATGTTATGGTGGCAGGAGCGCAGTCAATCCTTGCGCAAAGACCGTTACTTCTTCAGCATCCCAAACAAATTTTAATCGAATCATGTTTCAAGAACATACTTTAAAAATCTAAGTTAAAAAACACAGAGCCCGAGCACATTTGACCGGATGCAAATCAGCGCATCACGAGGAAAATCTATACAACTTTTCTCGTGAAAAGGCTGTGGGATTTCAGGATGAATTGTCCGGGAAGGTTGCTATTGGCAACATTTTTGTGGAAAAATTCAAGAACAATACTTAAAACAGTACAAAGTTGTCGCACCAGTGGTAAATCGTGTGTAGCAGGACACGTGAGAAGAACCTCGTGAGTTTATTAATACTACCATCGTGTAGAGCAGCGGTTCCCAAACTTTTTCCGATCGCGAACAATTTGTGGACCCTGTATTTTCAGCGCGTACCGCCTTGAAAACATCTTGTTCCAGGAAATCTCAATCTACCCAATATCATTCGATCAAAAGTTTGGCAAACCAGACTTGATGCAAATGCGGCATCAACAACATGGCTGTGAGAAATTATAATGGCCATTTTTCGAAACTAATAAGAAAAGTAAACAAAAATGCAGGAATTTTGTAACAGAACCCGATAAATGAAAACAAAATGTTTTCTTTTTGTGTAGATGTAAATAAACAGAAGGTTCTCGCGTACCACCTTGAAGGCCTTTGCGTACCACAGATTGGGAACCACTGGTGTAGAGCGCCTACCATAGACAAACTCGAGCCTTACAATCTTACATCGGGCAACAGCAAGTTTATCGCCAACATTCTTGAAATAAAGTTGAGTGTTGGAAAGTCGCTAAACAACTGCGCGAACTAAAAGCTTTAAGCTGATACTGATCTTGCCTAGGAAATGCAATAATGGCAGTTGCAATTTGTCAGTAAGTCTGGTGTCAAATTAAAACAAAATATCACTTTCAAGAAATGTGCCAAAAATATGAATATGACAAATATGAATGAGCATACAGTGTTGCCAACCAAGACTACCACAAGTAAATTTAAAATTTCTAGAACGTGCATTCAATCATACTTGCGTTGTATTACGATGCACAGGTATGTGTTCCATGTTGCACAGGTATGTGTTCCATGTTGCACAGGTGTGTGTTCCATGTTGCACATGTGTGTGTTCCATGCTGCACAGGTGTGTGTTGAATATTGCACATAGTGCTTCTATATTGTATACTTTTGTTCCGAGAAAATATGCTATTTACAATCAAGCAAAATGAAGTCTTAGGAAATCATCGTTGAAACACGCATCGTTGCCGTTCTCTTTTTGCTTCTAAAAATATTTTCTATCTATATATGTATAAATGCCCAATAAAATTGCATTCATCGATACTTATTATGCGTGCACATTTCCTTTCTTCTTAATGAACTATTCCCGAAGTGAGTTGGCGAAATACCTCCTAGAAGGTCTTGAAATAGTGGAATTGCAAATGAAACAAGCTAAACCCACTTGCATTGAATAAGGTGGCACGATAATTCAGAAGAGGGCTTTGAAAGCCTGAGCGTGAAATCACGGCATATGCTATTTTATTGTTTTAGACTATTTCAGAAAGGAAAAATGGACCGTTCCGTATATATTCGATACGGAATGCGTATAACAGGCGCGTCCGTTTCGCGATTAATAATAATGACCAGTCAATGATTAACTGGTGCAGACAGAAAACCACAAACAGCTGAAAGATATCAGCTGAGGACGCACGTCTGGCTCTGTCAACACATCACAAGACGAACTGCGCGGAGCTTGGCTGACCCGCAGTTTGCTTGTTTCGGACAACCTGGTAAAACGGCAAGCGATGGCATTCAATGGCGTAACTAGACGTTTGAGCCAGGGGGCGAAAAACTCAGTTGAAAGGGGCCTACTAGCCAACACTCAGAAAAAGTGAAGTGATAGTGAATCCGAATGTCGTGGATATCTACACTAGCTAAAAACAACGAGAAAAGAACTGAAAACCAAGACAATACTGAATATCGAAAGTGTCAACTAAAGGGGGCCCAGTTTTTACATTTAGCTTACCGGGGGGGGCGAGCCGCCCCCTGCCCCCCGTCCGTTACGCCACTGATGGTATTATCAGTTCATTAAGCGAATATTTCCTCAGGAGTATGAAGTGGTAACTTCATAAAACGCGCATTTTTACCGACACGCTTTGGTGCCTCGGTGGATAATTGCGCCAGCTTTGGCTGTCCGTCAAGACCTGCACGAACATGGCGCAAATGTGAGCTTTTGCAGTAAATGTCATATACGAGGAGGACAGAGGGTAAAATCTGATCTGGGCCTTTCGGCAGCAAACGCCACCGGGCTGCTTTATTTCCAAACGATTTTAACTAGGCCCTGAACAGGAAACAAGGGCAAGTGTGCGCCAGCCAAGGCGTGGCATCAGTGGATGAACCAAAAACCCCTCCATTTTCTTTTTACTTTCACGTACTTCTGACGTATGTGACATTGCTCCACGCAAAACGAAACTGGATCACAACTGAAGCGTTGAAGATCACAATGCTGCAATGTTCAGCTGCCACCCCTGACTGGCAGCAGGTCGAAGAAATAAGTACGAGCGTTTTTTGCAAAAATGGATATTTAAAACACAGCTGTGACCAACACCAGCACAAACCAGGGTTGACAAAAATCATGATTTTTTTTATTTAAATCAGATTTTTTTTTAATTTTCATGATTTTTTTTATTTAATGCGTAGAGGATGGCCACCTAATAAGTAGTCATTTTTTATTTTAAAAATTTTGCTTTAATATAACTTTTTTGTGCTTTGTTTCTTCTTGCACAGCAACTAGAATTCAGCTCAACTTTCATTCAAAATTACTTTGCACTTATTCACCACACTTAAAGCAAATTAATTCATAACACCAGCACCGGTGTACAAAACGAAATCTAACTTACATGCATAAAATGGTAAAAACCTGTAATATACGTGTATTATTAATCTGAATCAATAATATGTTTTAAAATACAGTCAACAGCCTACATATTTGCTGGAATTTAGATGTAAGTTTTACTTCAAGCCAGGCACGTAGCCATGGGGGCATTCAGGGGTAGTGATCCTAAATTTTGTTGTGCCCAGAAGAAAAGTTAGTTTAAAACATATACTGTAATAAAAACAAAAATCTTGCCCTTCTAACAGTGTATTTTGCCCTCCTAACCTAGCTACAGGCTGCTTTATACCAGTTTACACTTTCACACTTGCGGCATTCTGACTTCTGAGTCTGCAAGTGTTAGTGATTTCAGTTCACATATCATTTTTGCAGTTAGTTGGCATAGAATCTGGGACCTCACAGTTGGTATGTTTCATAAAATTTTTGATTTTATGACTTGTGTTGTCATAAGAAGTCTCTGCCTTCTTCAACAATAAGTGAAACCGATTAGACTACCAATTACAAATGTGTCGTACAAATCACAGAAAGCTTCAAAACTGCATATCATTGTTCGCTTGATTTTTTTGATTTTGTCACTGATTTAAATGAAATGATTTAAATCAATCAATCCTGAGTAGAAATAGCTGAACATTCATTCAAACTTTTTCGCGCTTATGCAATATCCCTTAATGCAAATAAGTTCATAACACCAGCACTGGTGTACAAAATGAAATATTATTGAAATGCCAATACTGAAACTGCCAGTTAGTAATTTCATTGACACTCATGGCATACATGCATCAAATGTTAAACCTATGATGATAATATATCTGTTTCATGAATCAAAACAATGTTCTATAACTATATATGTTTATAGTCAACAGCCCTCATATTTCATGGAATTTAAATACAACTTTCACTTTATGCCAGTCCACACTCTCAAACTTGTGGCATTCTACAGTGATGACTTCTGAATCTGCAAGGGTTAGTGATTTCAGTCCACATGTAATATTTGCAGCTATATGACATAGAATCTGTGACCTCACAGTTGCTATGATTGATAAAACTTCAAGTGGTTTTAACATGTGTCGTCATAAGAACTCTTTGCCTTCTACGCTAATACTGTATAGGCTATGTGAAGACCTATTAGAACGCTAATCAAATGTGTCACACACATCACAAAAAGCTCTGAAATGACATGATTTTTTAAATTTTTGTTTGTTTTTAATTCATGATTTTTATTGCTTGATTTAAATCAAATGATTTAAATCTAATGATTTAAATCAATTAACCCTGGCACAAACACGCGACAATACCAAAGCTAATAAAACCCGTGCATTAACCACAGGCGATGGTGAGCCGGCCGTGGTATTGTCTGTCACATTATCGAAACACTTGCTGCCGAAACAACGAATCAATCCGAATGTACTCACCCGAGCGATTGCTTATAAGGAACGCGGTGCACACTTTGCTGCTACCGCGATTATGACGCTTTGTTACTGCGATTATGACGCTCACCTGCTCGAATGAGGCGTACATGATGTGGGCGTGCCCGGCCAGTTCCGGACTTCCTTCAGCGGTCGCTTGTATAACGATAGGAATGTGAGAAAAATCCCAGGAAGGCTGAAAATAAAGTTAAAGTGAAAACAGAAAGCTTGCTTCACAGCATGCGCTGCCAATGCTGCAATGCGACAACAAGCAATCCACCAAGGACACACGTTTAGCTACAATCTAGACCTGCAGTTCTTAACTTTTTTTTCACCACACCTCCCCTTTGTCCTTTGTTTCAAGCCCCCTTTGACATTAAATAAGTAAATTGCCGCAACACTCTCCGGTTCAAAAACTTTCCATGTTGTAGAGCGCGTAAAGGCTCGCTCCCCCCAGGAAATTTATTGACGCCCCTTGGGGAGGCGTGCGCCTCCGGTTAAAAACCACCGACTTAGACCAGGGGTGGGCAATTTGGCTCAGGGGCCACTTTTAGCAGAGGGCCGTGCCTTCTAATGCAAGTAGAAGCAAGTCTCTGACAAGTTGGCCTCAGCACTAAGCTGGAGGAAATTTCAGACTTAAGGATTTTTCTGAATGCTTTCGCTGGCCACTGCAAACGCTGTGGCGGGCCACATGTGGCCCGCGGCCCGCTAATTGCCCACCCTGATCTAGACAAATGTCTCAATCTCAGTATAACGTCAAAACAGATACACGTTGATTAAAAAGAAGGCGAAATGTCCGCTGACGTCAAATTGAATGCTTTGAGAGAAAACGTTGTGTAACTAATTAGCAAGATTGATACAAAACGAATGCCCCAGATTTAATTTTTTTCGCGTTGAGTTATATTCCGAACGGGTAACAACTATTGCTTCGGACAATAACACAATTACATGAGTGTTCTTATTGACAGTAGTGTTTCTGTCATCTCGACAAAATAACGCTAATATTAACCGAAAAATCACCGATACGAATTGGTCGAAGTCACAACACACAAATCGCTGATTTGTCATACAAAGAGTTACAAAGTGTTTTCAAAAAATCGAATACAAACAATAGTCTGTGTCACTCATTTCATTTATTTCGCAAAAAGCGCTCTGCAGTTCATGCGAAGCGGAGCAGCCATCACCGACGGTGGTCTGGCTGCCGAACAGCAAACCCACCGGCTTGTTCTTGCTAAAGATAGCGGGGTCGATCACGTGGCTCGTCAAACAGAACTGCTGGTTGCAGCCTGCGTTGTAATGTATTCGTTCGGTTCTTTCCGAGGGCGAATTGGTCGTGAATCTGAAAGTTCAAAACAGCAAATTGCTAAAAACTTTCGAATTTGCACAAGATTTCAAATTCTATATTACTCTCTTTTTGCGTCTCACGCTGAAATCTGCCACTCGGTTACAAGAATAGATTCTCGTCAAGAAGGAACGCGGGATGGGATGGTTCACGCGTCAGGCGTGTTGCCATACATGTTTTGTCAAGCATGACTTAAGAAACTGTTCAATGGTGCCCAACCTTTTATTTTGTCTATCAAGTACCGAAACGGTCTCTCAAAATTCAATAGAACCTCGCTTTACGACTAAAATACAATAAAACTTTAAGCAACTTAGTATTTATATAAAATAGTCGCGGTCTCTTATAGCTGTGTTTGCGGTCATTAAGGTCAAACCTGAAAAAAAACCTGATGATATGCACAATAATCAGATATGTGCCTATAATTATTGTACTTTTACGTTAAAATTTCATTGCTAACACACTTATAAAACAATTCGTGCACCCCTTGGAACACCTTTGCGCACCCCCATTGGAGAAAGATTGTTCCATCTGTTTGCGAGTCACGCACAACATGTGCCGAAACGTCGGAGGTGGGTCCTAACTTCAAGGACAGTTTTTCCAGAAGCATATGCATGCAGTGGTGGCGTCGATCACGACGACTGACTGAAAGGCGCGTGTGGTATTTGCGCAAACGGCGACTCCACAATCACGCCAAGAACCTTATCTTCATCAATCGCAGTCTTAATGCCTAGAAACTGGAAAGTGAGAAGATTCTCCCCTGAGGAAATCTCCGGGCTGACAGCGTGCTCCCCCGACTGACTTCATATTGTCCAACGGCCAAACATAAGCACGTTTGCGGATCCTCTTTGCGGATCCTCTTTTACAGTTTTAGAGGCGGGTT
>Ga0210059_1017873_pt1 | contig 10051 bp, 9 predicted proteins | sample Ectturendosymbi2_FD_188042 | JGI IMG/M metagenome (GOLD analysis project Ga0210059, IMG submission 188042) | Ecteinascidia turbinata endosymbiont from Florida, USA - Sample 2 (SPAdes) (version 2) | ecosystem: Host-associated > Tunicates > Ascidians > Unclassified | place: Key West, Florida...
GCAATTAAGTTTGTCTGTGTTAAGATTCCGGGTGACTCACATTCAGGCAAGGTTAAGTGAACTTAAGCTTTCATGATAATCTAGCCTTGGTAAATATCGTCGAACCCATTAGAAATACGATTACCTAAAACGGTTTCGGTCTTTTGTTTATGTGTAAACCACGTGTAACCAAAAAAACTTGAAATTAAAGCGTACACACAGTACACACTGAATTTCCGAAGTGTGTATGTAAGCTTTGATTTCAGATCTGGGGTTGGGCTTTGTCTAGAATACAATGAAGAATATTTACTTCGATGAAACGTTGACAGAAACACATCCCAAACCAGTGGCGGATCCAGGGGGGGGGCAGTTTGGGGCAACTCCCCCTCCAAACGGCTGTGGCGTCTTTTTGAAATGGCGCCCCTCTGATAAAAATGCGCCCCTTTTTGGTGCCTATCGAAGTAAAAACAAAGACAAAAAATACTGAGTTGAAACCAAACAATGCTTCACACTTCGTTGAACTTCGGTATTTACGTGACGGACTTTGACCCAGCATCTGACCGACTAGAATCAACAATGGTATTGTTTCGTAATAAAACTCATGTTCCCTTAATTCTTTTCCGCGTGAGAACTGTCCAGCAATCACAAACACGATCTCTTTCGTTCGCTAGCACAGTTCTGGTCTTGCCTTTGGGCTGTGCAAAGTTGATCTGTTTTAAGTTTACTTTCGCAATGCTTGGTGGCAACTTTGAAAGGAAAAGCTGTAGTGAAGATTGGAAGGCAATAAATATGAAAGACTTAGAACTGACGCAAGGTTTTAGAAGCCTGCAAAGTGAAAAACCAGTTTCAGGTCTGCTATCAGTGCAGTCCGTGAGTCCGCTCCGCAGTACGTCTGCATCTTAGTTTTGCACACGAAGGTAATCAGATGAATTTCTTGTCTGAACTAATGCCCTTGGTTGAACCATATTGCAGTGTGTGAAAAGCTATAGCAACATTTGTACGTTAGCATGGGCGCCCTCTGCAGTCATTTGGCGCCCCTCGAAGTGATTCGGCGACCCCATAATGATTTGGCGCCCGGAGAATTGTTCCCCCTTGCCCCCCTCGTTACGCCTCTGTAAGTTAGCAAACAACTTGCCGTTTTCTGACAAAAATGCATTGAGCGTGCATATTTTTTTCGGTCATATACCGAATTTCTCTAAACGACCGAAAAAATATTAAGTCAATTATTCGGTCATAATGTCCTAAAAAGCAAGCTAGTGAATACCGTTACGACTTTTAATGCTATTACGGGACAAATGATCGAAATGTCTTAGCGAAAAAAACCAGGATGGTGCTCCAGTAGCTCAAGAAATTGTGAACCAACAATGCAGTCCAGCAACACCTCACTCGTCAACGGGGACAACGCAGCGTAACATTGAATGACTACAACGTTGTTGCACAACGCGCCACAACAGACCATGGTACTCACTCAGCAGTCAGCTCTACGTAACGCAGAAACTTCAGCAAACTACCAACTATCTACATCTACGCACGTCGGCCCCAAAAGATCAAATTTGGCATGGTTGTAGTGAAATTTGCAACCAACAGCGAAATGCGTAGCTTGTTGGCTAGATCCGGGGGCCACAAACTACGGCCCGCAAATAATTTTTGTCATTGATGAAAAAACAATAAATTTACGGCAATTTGTTGATTTGGTAGAATATAACATACCCCGGAACAATCACATTACGTAAGATGACCGGCCCTCGACATGTTCTGTATTACCTTTTGTGGCCCTCGGACAAAAACGTTTGGAGACCCTGGGCTAGATCATCCCGCGTAAATCACATAAATTTGAGTAGAAAAGCAGAAAAACAATGCAACTTTTAGCTTTTCCAATGGTATCTGTGGCGATGGCTGAGATTCATGGTTTTAAATGGGTTTAACATAATGCAACAACATTTTCCTCCAAGTGTGAAACTTTTGCTTTACAGGCAGGCGCGTAGCCAAGGGGCATTCGGGGGCAGTGTTCCCCAATTATATTGTGCCCAGAAAATCTGTTTTAAACATACAGTAAAACAAGATTGGAAATCTGTATTTATAAAACTTCTGCATCGACCCGATGACTTCATTGCTTTCACGCTAAACAGTCCCCCACACATTTTACAACAAAATTACGCTCATGTGTAACAGGATCAGGAGTGTGGTTTTCTTTGCTGTGGCTGGATTGGATTTGGATTTTGTGTTTGCTGAAAAAATGCTACTTTTTTCTGGTCTTGTATTTATGCGGAGTCAAACAGGAGTTGGAACCAAGATAAGGCAATTAGCTTAGCTATGCCGTTAATTTTGTAGGCCTATGTGAATTGCAACAGCATTTTTCAATGGACAATATTGACATTCAAACAAATTAGCACTCTGTAAAGCAGGTTTTTTGAAAGGATTTCTAGTGAGAACTAACTTGTATTGTAAGAAAGATTTAACAACGCAGGTTTACGAGAAGTTCTTGTTTTTTTTATTTTTGCTCCTGTTTATGATTTCAAATTTAATTTAAAGTTTTGTAGTAATTGAATTTTGTTCATTGAAAGCAAGGCTTGCACTGTATGCTTTGCATTTTTGGACACTACGCCGCTACTTGTTCTGGATGTCCCTGGTTTCGACGCCGTTGGTTCGAAGAAATACCATCGCTTATCATATACCTACTGATTACAGCCTCGTTCTTTTTCGGTCCCTACACTACTACAGATCCGGTTTGATCATTCTGATAAGATGTTGTGGTAGTTTAAGGTAACACTTGTTACTTCTTCAGGTAACACCACGCCTATTAAGCTACGATGTCACAGCCTTAGCGATGATTAAACCACGGAAACACCAGAGATCCATTGTCGCAGTCTGGTGTCGTAACTCGCAACAATCCCGCTCAGTTGTGCTATAAAGAGCGCTGCTTTCGGAAAAAGTCTAGCTTTCAGCAAGTTTGACAAAAGCGTTACTATTTAGGGAGGCAAGGGACCCGGAGCTACCAATAAAATAGCCATAGCTCCAGCTGTACATTTTAAACTGAGCTCTGACTCCTTGCAAAACCACAAATTCTGTGTTAAACCTATTGTTCAAATTCTGCATTTCGTCACTTCATTTTTCCTTTGCATTTGAGACGTCCTGAAGTTAGTACTGATTTACGCCAACAATAGGGATGGCTGACAGTTGACTCATGACGTCTTTCACCAACACTTTTTGTCTCAAAAATGTAGTTCACACCAATCTGCAGATATCTTAAGTTTTTGAGTTTTGTCCCATTTTTATTAGTATGCAATTGACTTTTTTCCCTTTGATATTTTGCTCTTTTTATTGCATCTGTTACTTCATGGTTTTGAGTCACACCTACCTGTTTCTGTACGATGGGAAACTAAGGGAGGGCATTTTTCTGTTGTTTTCAGTTCTTTTTCATTGTGTTTGTTTCTCTCCAAGTGGTGCTTACGCGCACGTACTAATGCAAGGGGTTGGCAACTTCACCCATGAGTTGCATTGGGTTGAAAATTTGACAGAGTACCGGCTGCCGGGGTTGGTCTGTGCAAACGAATGAGATGAAAAACTGAAATTGTTTCATAATAAAATTTGAGAGGTAAAACTTTTCATAATTTTATATCATGGGATGTGTGCAGAATTAATTTGACAACAAGGCAGAAAATCAAAACTAGGAACATCTTTTATGTTGTTACGCCTGATAGCATTGGTTACGCAAGGTATATCCACAAAAGCGCGTACATCGAATAGCGCCAAATATGCTTTCCTGTGAAACTTGTCAAAAACGGAAAAATAGCAGTTTGAATGATGAAACCATGCATCGAATTAGCAAAGGTTTTTAGATATTGGTGTGTTACAATATTTGTATTAAAATTTTCATGAGATCAAATGAAAGATTCGGGGGACCGAATCAGATAAGGCGACAGGTCTTACCTCCGCTTGTCTGTTAAATGCATGCAATTCACTTAAAGTTTGATGGAAATTATTTTATCCGTTCTGTATTATACTTCCCAGATGAACTTACCTGACAAGCCACGCGCTTTATGTCAAACTGAAAATCTTTCCAATTTAAATCTGATCGCTATGAACCCCATCAAATTTACATATTCTTCCTGAACCAAGTTTTTACGGCATAAAATACAATTGGCATGGTCGGGTTTCTTCATGCGTTTATTGAAAATTTGAATATAAACAATATAAAAATAACGGTGCTTGAACTTTGCGTTAAAAATGTGGCGGCACAGTTTAAGCGACAGGCAAGTTGCGAAACAACACTAGGTAAAGGAACAATAACTTAAAATGACATATGGCTTCATCAAACTGGCTTAGTCCTTCCTCGATTATGGGGTAAACGGAAACGCACGGTGATGTGAAAATACAGCAATCGTTCTAAATCCTCGCTGATACTTGATTGGTGCAAATAGGTCGGGTTAGAAAAAGCCACTTCACAAAACACAAGTCAGGGGGGTTAATTTTATCAGCTGTCCGCACTCATTCGCTCGACGTACTTGCGGACGGCAGGAGAGGCGGCGATCAGGTCTTCGGCGTTGGCGTCACGGATGGCGAGAAGATAACCGCTGACTTCGCTCAAGGTCTGTATTGACTGCAACAACAACACAACAAACAACCTGAGGCGGCGTCGCGATTTCTGATCCACTATGTATATCCGCACGGACCGGGTTGCTGTGCTCGGGCAAAGCCTCGAAGGAGTGATTCGCAAGGGCAGCGACACTGAGAGCAGGTCCGTACCCAGGTTTTAAGGTTTGGGTGTAAAAAGATATTTTAGGGGATCAAGAATTTTGTTTTTGCTATATGTTTAAAACAAACTGTGTAAAAACATTTTTCTTATTAATTCGCAGCGATTACAAAATTTAAGAGGGCACAAAAAATTGGGGGGGAACTGACCCCCATGGCCACAGACCTGACCGAGAGGCCGGCAATCGTTTCTCGCGTCTCACCTCGCGATCGTATTTGACAGCCCGCTTGTTCGTGCTGGGATCTCGCGGACACGTGGACTCGATCTTCACTCTGAGCAAGTTGGGAAGGGGAGGAGGGGCGAGCGTCGACGCCCTGCCGAGCACGTCCGACAACTTCCTCCTAAACACAAAAGCCCAGTGCGAGTAACGTCGACTGTACGCCGAACAGCCCCACACACCCGAGGTTGAAAGTTCAAGGGTCAAATTTCTGTGCAGTCGCGGTTGAAAGTTCAGGGGTCGTCAGCTGAAAATTGGGACTACGACGTGAGCCTCTACATGGCAGCAGCTGACCGCGTTTCAGTGCGCGCGAGGTTTCGCACCACCGCAAAGTACTCGAACTGCTCTGTTGCAGTGTATTGCCGCTCACAGGAAACGTACACTGACGTGGGTTTTTGGAGAGACATAATATCTGCCTTTTTAGTGCTCGTTTTCATAGTTACGCTGATCGCTCGCAGCTTCGAATCGGTCAAGCGCATGTTGAAGGCCATTTTTGAAATGCTTCTGCAGTTCATGCATTCCCTCCTGTCTCCCTTCTCGTGAATGGGGATGATCGCCCCAGTTTGCCAATCTTTCGGTGCCCTTCCAGAAGACCAGGCCGCTTGACACAAACGAGTTTTAAAGCTGTAAGCATTTTAGGTCGAATTTTATCACAACCTCCAGCCTTCCCAGCTTTTAGTAAGACGTCGGTCGCAGTGATGATATTTTCCTCCCCCTAATTGCACCTCCTGTGTATCTCATGGTGTGAAAGCGACTGACTGCGCTCAAAGGATATGCGACAAACTCTCTCCATCTGCTAAGGATGTGCTCCTCATTGCTGAGCAAGACAACTTTTTGGTCTTTGACGGATCCAGCAGTATGCGATCTTGTGTCGCAGAAGCCGGATAGTTTGCCAGAATATTTTATTGGCTTGCCAGTAATTGGAATCCAGTTTATGTCCGAGATGCTCCTAAGATTGCATTTTGTTTTTTTACGGGGGCTGCGGACTTTCGCGCGCCAGCATATTGTAAATAGAAAAAGGTTCGGCTTTGTTCTTGTTTCCTACTATAAAAATCAAAACTGGTTTACCGCTGTCCGCCATTACTTAAGCAAGATCTTCATTTTCGTCCGTTCTGCCCTGGTTTCGTGACATCCAACAGATTTATCTTACCAGAAAAGTTAAATTTACGTTTCCGAACACATGCAATACGTACACGTATTCCTTCACCATTGTTAAAAGCAGCGTTTCGTCGATAACGGACGAAAGCGTCTGATTCTCCTCGAGCGACTCAACAGCGAACGTGAACAATCCATGCAAACCACTGTTTAGTGACAAGAGGTCATCCATCTATGAACAGGAAGAAGTGCGCGTCGATCAGAAGATAAAGTGAACACAGAACGCTTTCTCTTTTATATTTGCGAAAATTCGACTTCATGTTCAAATTGAATTGTATTGTATTACAAAAACATTTGGATTTTTCCTCTCGTAAACTTTTTGTACAACAAACAGTTCATCCATTTGCTCTCAACCCTGAACCCGGCACTCTGCCAAATTTTAAATCCAATGCAACACGAAAGCGATTAAATCAAGCGTGACATTGAACTCCAGCAAACTAGAAAATCAGCTCCTCCGTCGAAAACAAGAAAAGCAGACTGAATAGAAATCGCCAAAACCGTGTAAACGCAAAATCACGCAGAAACAGAATATTTTAACTGGCCTACCTGGCCCGGAACAGCGCAGTTGTATCGCCAGCAGAAGGCAAGCAGCGCCGTGGCTTCTGATTGGTCGACTCTCGCGCCAATCAAATCTTGTTTTCGGCCGACGACCACTTCATTGCTGAGCGGCTGTTGTGCGTGGTACGTCAAAGCGGTGACGATCGCGCGCCAGTCACGTGATCTCCACGGAGCGCGCAGAGGAGCGACTTGTTTCGCAGGAGACGACTTCGGAATGTGCTTGAGCGTTTGGCGCGCGTCGGCCGGGTGGAAGAAAATCGAGCAGGAACGGAAATCCGGGGCGTTTTTGCTGATTGCGAACGACGGAGTTGTCCTTGAGCGCAAGAAAAAGGTTGTAGCTGAAGCGCTTGGCGACAGCTGAATACAATTGCAGTATCCCGTTTGGACCGAATCAGCATGATATACAGTCGGACCTGGGATAACTCACTGTTTTCGTCAATTGGATACTTTCTGCACCTTTGTCATGCAAACCGAAAGCAAGAGGCGATCGCCCGAGACTTTGTAGAGTTTTAAACGTCTTGTAGCTGCCTTGCTAGGACAGGGGTTCCCAACCTGGGGTGCATGTACCCCTTGGGGTATATTTGCCTATTTGAAGGATACATTTAAGGTGAGCAATGGAAAGGAAAAATATATTTATGATATATTATACATTTCCAAATATTTATACATATATCAGTGAATATTATTTTCAAAAATTATTATGTGGTTATTGTTAAATATATAAACTTTGGGACATAAAAACGGGGTCTACCTTTATAGTTCCAAAGATCAGAAAGTTATATTAAAACTCATTGTTTTTTTATTTTTCCCAGCCTTTTTGTCGTAGGGGTACATGCCCATCTGCCGAAATGCTGAAGGGGTACATGGTAAGAGAAATGTTGGGAACCTCTTTGCTAGAGGATCCGGTGGCGTTTCTGGCAGAACTCTGTGGCAACATGGCTGGGAAACACTGTCGACTAGGATACCATTCAAAAATAGGAGTGAAAAGCGTCGGGCCGCGAGAATTCACTTGCATTCTTTACACCGGCATTCGCACGACAACGGCCAAATGTTAACACTCAGCAATCTTGATGTCGCACACTCGGTTATCGCAACTCACACGAACCGCTTTCAACGTAAACGAGCTTATACGGAAATCAAATTCAGTGGGTTGCAAACGCAAATACAAACTGCAAATGCCATAAATATATTCTCACAAGTCACAGGTATAGTTTAACTCGAGACACCTTTGAACTACCTGTTGTTCGACTCGTCTTCGAAGTAGACCAGCATGCGTTTCTTTACAAGCGTGTATCTGCGCTGCAGTGGAAGGAAAAGCTCGATGAGAATCTCGTGTTTCCCGTTTACAGCGGAGTTGAATTCGCTCTCGAACCTGAGACATGAACATAAACGTCACACAAAGCAAGCGCTGTTGATGCGAGGCTTCAGCACCATGTCGCTTCCAGCACTTCACGAGTCGAGTGCTGTTTTGTTACAGAAAATGGACAGAACATAAATCGTTTGCGGCGACTGATAAAACTTGGAGCATTGCGGTTTTACACATAGTGCCGACGGGAGGAAAGGGGAAAATTCATAAAATGAAAAAGCGGGTTCCAGTTAATAAAAAATCACCGTCGAAGTCCTGAACCCACAAACTGCGACGAAACCGCTTTGCGGTTAAACGCAAACGTCATTTCCTTTTTTTCCGCACATCGCACACACGTACCGCGCAGCGGAGCTCGACGTCAAGTTACGGAGGTCGAGAGTGACGCCGCCGAACAAAGCGCGATGGCTGACAACTCCGCGCGAGCGAAGAGTGCGTAGATGAGAAAGAACTGCAAAACAGCAACAACAACAACAGAGGAATGACACCAAAGTGCAAATGAACCTGAATGCTCCATCCTACGCCGCTAGGCGTAGTAATCGCTGACAGCCATTGTAGAAGAAAGCTCTTATGAGAATCACGTTAAACAAAGAACTGACATTACCTTTAAGATCAAGGATTTTGGCTTTAACACATATCACTAGATAACAGGTTATAAGAACGTCATCTCTCAAAACCAGACGATTAGCTTAAAACTTAGAAAAGCAACCATCAAAATACACCTGTCTATAGCAACCTGCCCTCTTACTACAAGTGAAAATACCATACACTACCTTTAAGTATCAGTCCCTTAATTCTTTTCCACCGCACACTTCCATTTACCAGGTGGAGTGGTCGTAGCATTTAGTTTTTGTTCCCTACCCAACTCGATTATAACTGAGAGTACTCACTTATGCTTCATGAAGAATAAAGTTCTCCATCATTTTTACAAACAAAGGTTGCCATTACCCGGATTAAAGACCCCCCACCACAAACTAACCCAAGACAAAGCTCATCGCACTTCACATCAGTTTTCAACGTTTATGCTGTACCAGTTCTGGCCAAGACATTCGGGACTTGATGTACTTGAGCAGATGAACCGCGAACGAAGCAGTGCTCGTCTATGGTCAGCGACAGCAAATACATCCCAACGCCTCCGTGGTAAGTGCTCGGCGGCGTAAGACAGCCACACGTGGTAATCTGAAAGCAAAGGACACGATGATAATGTTGATGTGTGAACAACAACTCTGCGCGCATGGGCGTTGGAAGGGGGGAGGGGTGGATTTTGAAAATTTCGGCAAAAAATTATTGCTTTGTTAGTTTCGAGTGGGAAAACCAAATTTCACCACTTTTTCCCAGCTAGAAAAACTTATGGAAAAATCCACCAGTGCACCCCCCCCCCTGGAAAAAATCCTTCCGACGCCCATATCTGCGCGTCTGATTTTGAGTCGGGAAACTGTAGAGGGTGTAGGCCTCCGTGCTTTTGCAATTAGATCTTAATTCGGTATTTAAGGTGGCGGCGCTGCAAAACACATTGGTTCTCCGACACACGGCTGGGTTGCGGTGATTCAAAGTCTTTCAGTCATTTCAAAATCCTTGTCAGTTTCCTTGATGCGTTGGCCAGTTCGCTTTACGACGTGTTTTATCAATGCCTGGCGAAGACACGCTTGCTTGAACTGAATGCAGTGCGCCCAGAAAAGAAGTACGGTTTTGAAAACTCTGAACACATCTCGCACATACTGCACATGCAGTAGCTTCGAAATAAGTTAACGTAGAATGAACACTCAAGACTCGCAGAAGGGCAGCCAACGATCGCAAAAACGCCCCTCACAAGAAATGGATGCGCTTGTATTGGTAAACCCGCTGCAGTTCCGTCACCAGGTGGCATCAGCAGGACTTGCGCCGCCAACTCCGAGGCTTGCCTGTATCCCAACGGGTTGAGGAAGACCAAAGCCGTTTCTGGATAATCAAACAAAAGCGAAGATACGCCATTTTTAGTATATGAAATATAAAATATATGATTGACGAATTACGTCACCGTGCAATC
>Ga0210059_1017874_pt1 | contig 10050 bp, 5 predicted proteins | sample Ectturendosymbi2_FD_188042 | JGI IMG/M metagenome (GOLD analysis project Ga0210059, IMG submission 188042) | Ecteinascidia turbinata endosymbiont from Florida, USA - Sample 2 (SPAdes) (version 2) | ecosystem: Host-associated > Tunicates > Ascidians > Unclassified | place: Key West, Florida...
ACCTAACGCTAACCTAACGCTAACCTAACGCTAACCTAACGCTAACCTAACGCTAACCTAACGCTAACCTAACGCTAACCTAACGCTAACCTAACGCTATCCTAACGCTATCCTAACGCTATCCTAACGCTAAGCTAGCACTGACCTAACCTTAGCTAACCTAACAAAACTAACCCCTAAACGTAACACACAAGCGGAGCCTAAAAAAAGCAAAGAAAAAGAAGAAAACCAAAGTTGGCAAGGTGAGAGCCGAACCGAAAGCCATTGGTATAGCAGCCGTAACACAACTGTTACACCACGAGCAAGACAGCGTTTTTCTGGCAAAGTGACCTTTTTCTTGGTATTGCGTCATCCCACGAGACCGAATCTTCGAGTGGTGGTACAACAGCTCCAGCCGATCGGTTGCCGCCAGAATATTGCTGGCAAAATAAACACTACCAACTTTTAAACCTAGTCCCTAACCCTAAACGTAAAGTTTCAAACCTTAACCTAAACCCTATGGGTCATTCCATGTCAACTGTCCCAGTCAGTCAACCCACCATCTCAGATTTTCCTTAAATTCAATAAGCTGATGAAACTTTTCATGGTGATTACAAAAAACTAAATTTTTTGAAATTGGTTAAGGTTATGTGAAGTTATGGACCATACAAAATCATGACTACTTTTTGTGGTCAGTGAAGTGTAAAAACTAACAAGAAAATCATCAACTAACTTCGAAACAATCATTCTTACTGTAATCATGAAGTTGTTATAAAAACTTAAAGAGGTTGTCTCAAGTATCTTATCTTATCTTAATCTTTACTGGTGTAGAAAAATTTCAAAAAATTCATGTGCTTACCCTTGTTATGCATTTCGCGACTCCTAAGAGTGACGAAGATGTGATTTGGATTCAGAAGAAATCTTTCTTATGCATGGGTTCTCATTTCATGAATCCAGGTCCGTCCTCGCAGAAACTAAAGGCTGGTGGACAGGACTACTTTTATTTCTGATATCTAAAACAATTCACATCGAAAGATACACACCAGTGAAATGTATTTTTATTACTATTTTTATTTGTCATGAATCGTAATTTCAAATAAAACAGCAAGGTGCTCACTGAGGTATAATATTCCGTGACGTTCAAGCACTTCTCGACATGTTGTCACAACGCTCATCTAATTCTCATATCTTAATGCTGCATCTTAATAATTTACGTCTAAGAGATCAACGATGTATTTAAATCGGTTCTCTTATTCAAGCATTTTACATAAAAGTATAAACTCATTATAAACTAAAGATAATTTAACTTTTGTCAGCATTGCTTAAAAAGTCTGTACTTTGCTATAACTATACTTAAAGATATGTCTGCACTCCTGTCTGGTAACGATAAACTGTAATTTGTCACTTTCATATTTCGGCTTATTTTCCAGTTTATGCGGCATCGCTTATAGAGTTTAAGGCAGAACTTCATCATTAATTAAGATTTTGAATGTTCCTGTTCATAGCTGAATGCTCGCGACCATTCTGGAAATGTCAACAATTCAGTAAGACACGAATGTAACTCACTCACGAATACTGTTTAAGCCTGAATGACTGACGAGACGAAGGCTATGCTGGTACAGTAAAGCGTTTTAGCCTGGCTGAGTTTCATTTTGGATAAGCCACATGTTATCGTCTAAACTGGCAAGAGTTATCCTGGACAAGCTATTTGCTGTCGTCCATACTGGCAGAGGTTATCCCGGACAAGCCACTTTAGCCTGGCGGAATCCTGCTAGGACAAACCAGTTTCTTGAAACTCTAAACTGACATGGTATCTGGTACAGGCCGCAGATTACCACTTCTCAATTCATGATCACAGCTGACAGTGTACAAAGTACGAATGTGGTACAGTGACTTAACCCAGGGCCGAACCTTCAGGCGGAATAAGTCAGTTTCTTCTTCCTGATCGTAGTCAGCAGTGTACTCAAGTATGAATGCAGATCTATGGCTTAACCCAGGGCTGAACCTTTAGGCGGAAGGAGAAGTCTCTGAATTTCAATCCAGAGTGCAATGCCTTTTATACCCAAATTCTTAGTAATTCTCCTTTCCTTCAGGTGCTTTAATTGGCTCTTAATTAGGTAATTGTTTAGTGATTGGCTAGCTTAAATGCTTCTAGAACTTTCAGAGATGCTTCGTTGCTTGGGATTTCACCTGATCGTGACCGAGCATCATATGACTCTTGCTCACATTTAAATGATGTTGTGTTCAGGATCAGCTGAACAAATAATGGGTTTTGATTGGCTGTAACCCATTTGAATTTGTTCTGGCTGTTTTAGGTTTGTGAGTCTTTCAGCAGGCTAGATTTCTGTGCAGTAAAGTTGTTGCAAGCAAAACTTGCCCGTAACACCCTAATTTTGTGGTAAAGAAAATTGGCCATCAAAATCACTCACACATGACCTAAATGTTGAATACTAATAACTTGACAAGCACACCTGTTATTTGCATGTGCAATACATAATCTGAAAGCTCTCATTGAGAAGATTTTAGTCTAAAAATATCCTCATTGCTTATTTAATTATTTTTTGCCGAAGGAATTCCCCTATTTTTTTGCGTTTTTTAGGCATAACTTTCAAAGCAGAAATGTTAGAAAGCCCATCAAAACCTTTAAAGACTCGTATTATAGCCTAGTTTCCAATAAAATTTCAAGTCAAAAAATTGGCTATTGGTGTTGACGCCCAAGGCCTGATAATATTATCCAAATATGCATAAACTTACATAATGTCATCAACAAAAAAATAAAAATCCAAAACTTCTATTTTTTTGAAATTGGAATTTCAAGACTTTCCGCATCTTTGGAGTGTTTAAACAGCTTCCTAGCTCAATCGGCTGGCGAGTATATGGTGTTCATCCAAAATGGCCAAGGTTACCTTTTGTGGGACTTGATTTTTTGCCAAGATTTAGTTTTTTTAGCATAATTTTGGATGCGGAAATGCTAAAAAGCTGATCAAGGGCTCAGGACACTAAAATTATATTCTAGTTTCCAATAAAACCTTGAGTCAAAAAAGTGGCCCATTGGGTTGGCACCTAGGGGCCAATGACTTTGGCCAAAAATGCGTTAACCTACCCCATTATGATGTCACACCCAAAAAACCCAAACTATTCCAATTTTTAGCAATATATAAACTCCAAGACTTACCACATCTTTTGAGGGTTTGAACAGCTTTCTAGCTTATTCAGCTGGTAAGTTATGGTCGTACAAAGTTCAGCATGAAAAGTGGTGCACGCAGGACTGAAAGGGATAAAGTGTAACTAAATTGAAATCTTATGCAAAAACTTTGTGGGACATTTATTCAAAAGACACAAAATAAGCAATGAAGATATTTTGAGACTAAAATATCCTCAATGAGAGCTTTCAGATGAAGTATTGCACATGCCAGTAGAATGTGTGCTTGTCAAGTTATTAGCATTCAAAATTTATGTCATACATGAGTCATTTTGATGACTATCCATTTTCTTTACCCTAAAATTGGGTAAGCACATCGATTTTTAAAAGATTTTCTTTGCAAGTGATGATAAGATACATGAGACAACTTCTTTTCAAGTTTTTACAACAATTAAATGGTTACTGTGAGATTGATTTAGTTTTAAAGTTAGTTGATGATTTTCTTGCTAGTCATTATGCTTCGCTGACCACAAAAAGTAGTAATTTTATATGGTCCAATACTTCGCAAAACCTTAACCGATTTCCAAAAAATTTATAGTTTGTTCGAATCAGTGTGAAAAGTTCTATCTGCTTATTAAATCTGAGGAAAATCTGAGATGGTGTTTTGACTTTTTTATTTTTTTGGGTTCATTTGGCATAAACCCCAAAACCTAACTCCTAAACTGTAACCTTATATCTGGATAGGAAAGTTTGGAAACTTTTGAAATAAGTGAAGTAAAACTAATCCCATGAAGTTGAAATGTGTAACCATTACTACCATAACAAAAGTCACCAAGGTAAGAGCCAAACGGAAAACCATTGGCACAGCAGATGTAAACGCTACTGCTACACTACCGGGACAGTGCTGCTTGAGTGACAAACTCAGCATTTTATTCAAATCGCGTCATGCGAGACGAATCCGTAGCCACTTCCAAAAGAGAACTGCTTGCGGTGCTTACAACAAAAAAAGCAAAAACAGAGTTTGAAAGTTAAAAGATGTTGAACAATGAAAAGGAAGGACAAAACAGAACATCAAGTTAAGGAGGTTAAAATTAGTTCAATTCCAGTGGTTCCCAACCGGGGAGGAATTCCTCCCCTGTGGAGGAATTTCATAAGTTCAGGGGAGGATTTTCCACTTTTTAGTGAAGGTACCTATTCACTGTAAGTGTTGTACTATTTAAGTTGACATTGGCTCTTTCAATTATTTATATCACTTTATATTTGTAAGTTATTTAGTGGACTATCACATGTATTTGTTGACAAACTTTAATGCCATTATTTGACAACAAATAGTTTTTGTCCCACTTTTAAGGTTTTTGTCATGTTTGATCCTGGATACTGTTATATTTCTTTGAGTGAGAGCTGTTCTTGTTAACTACAATTGGAACAATGGTCTTTATTGATCTGAACTATAAAGACCCCTGTCGATCTTTGAAAACAATCAACATGAAATAAGAAAGTAAGGGTATTTATCCAAAATGACTTAACTTTTAACCAACTAATAGCATTTCGTAACATAAGTTCCAAATTACGAAAATATGATGATTCATATATGGAGTTTAGTTGTACATCAGTCATACCCTGTATTCAACTACTCTTTGATGAAAAACAAGAACAAATTTCGCATTGACATGATTGAGTTGAAAGTTGAATTAAATTGATATTTGAAACTTTTTTATTACTAAAAAAATTAATTATCCTGTAACAATGGCTTATTAAAAGAACCTAACAACGCCACTATAGGATTATACAGCACTTCAACCCACAACAAGCGATCTGACTCACCACAAAAATGACGTTTTAACCTTTCCAGCCACCCTGCTGAATTTATGTAATAGGGAGGAATGAAAAGTTGTAAAATGAACAAAGGGAGGAATGCATCAAAAAAGGTTGGGAACCACTGCTGTATTCAATAACCATTGCCAAAAATGAAAATTTTCCAAAACAGCCATAACTTTTTTGGTCTATGATAGTATGTTTGGGTCATTTCATGTCAAGTGAACCAGCAAAATTGGGATTTTTCATCTGGCCCTCACCAAAATTTATGAAATTTTATAAGCGAAAATACCTCAGATTTCTGAGCTCAACGAAGTTGGAATTTTCAAAATCGGACCTGTAATTGTGACATTATGAGCATTTGAAATTTTGATGTTTTTCAAGAAGATTGGTGAAATTGAAGCTGCATTGCCTCTTGCAAATAGTTTCACTTGAAAAGCTTAAAAAATACTTCGAAATTTTTCAGTGCAGTGTGCCAACATTTCTATTGCTGTTAGGATTAAATGTGTGTGAACAGTGCATACTTTCTGATACAGTTGATAATTTTACATTACTATCAATGCCATCGCATGGTGATTTGTGTGACTTCTTGCAGAAAATAAATGAGAAGCCAAATTCTGCTTTGAATGTTGACAGAGTGCAAAAGCTTTAGTAATTTCTATATTGAGCTGCACATCTGTCTGTAAAATACTCAACTTAAAATTAGGGTTTATTTTCTAAACTGTGCATTATTTTCTAAACTGCACAACTATAAAACCATGGCACATCATACTGACTGAAGATCACCTGATATGGAACATAAACTTTGATAGTGTAGCACTTTGTCTTTTTAAAAATATAGCAAACAACTTGGTGAATGGTGCAGTTCTTATGTATCCAGTGATACCCTTGGGCCTCATTTTGTACTTGAAAACAAGGTTGATAAAAATTATGATTATTTTAAAAAAATCCGATTTTTTTAAGTTTTATGATTTTTTTTTATTTGATGTGTAGAGGGTGGCCAACGAACACTTGTAAGTTATAATTTTACAGAGTTTGTTTTAAGAAACTTGTACAATAATACAAGCTTGCCAGCCATTTTGGTGCGAAGTGCGTTGTTAAAATTGATTATTGTAATGCAGCTTTCACTAGGTAAGCCATAATATTTGTGTTATTATAAATTTAACCCAAAAATTAATTCTGAAACTACTATTTCTACAGTCAACAGCCTATATATTTGCTGGAATTTAGATGTAACTTTTACTTTATGCCAGGCCCTTAGCCATGAGGACATTCAGGGACAGTGTCCCTAATTTTTTTTATGCCAAGAAAGGTTTGTTTCAAACACATGCCGTAATAAAACCAAATTTCTTGTTCCCCTAACAGTTAATTTAACCCTGAAAACCTGGCTACAGGCCTGCTTTATGCTAGCCTACACTTCCAAACTTGTGGCATTCTAACAGTTCTTACTTCTGAGTCTGCAAATGTTAGTGATTTCAGCCCACATATAATTTTTACAGTTAGTTGACATAGAATCTGTGACCTCACAGTTGCTATGCTTGAAAAACTTCAATTGCTTTCATAACTTTGTGTTGTCATACAAGTCTGTCTTCTCTGATAATCAGTGAAACCGATTAGAATTCCAATTAGATGTGTCACACAAATCACAGAAAGCTTCAAAACTGCATATGATTTTTTGCTTGATTTTTTATATTTTATCACTGATTTAAATGAAATGATTTAAATCAATCAACCCTGACTAGAAATAGCTGAACTTTCATTCAAACATTTTTGAGCTTATGCAATACCCATAATGCAAATAAGTTCATAACACCATTGTGCGCCCTCAGGGAAACCAGTGCACCGTTAGCATGTGTGGCAGTGAGCGTCAGCTGTTTTGTGCGCGCTTATCGAATGCACTTGCATGTTGTGTATGCTGTACGCCACCAAACATGACAACCATTACCCGTGTACAAAATGAAATATTGGTTGAAATGCCAATACTGAAACTGGTAGTTTAGTAATTTCATTGACACTCATGGCATACATGCATAAAACTTTGAAACGACATATTTTTGATTTTTATTGCTTGATTTAAATCATGATTTTTATTGCTTGATTTTTCAGATCATGATTTAAATCAAATGATTTAAATCAATCAACCCTGCTTGGAAAGTACAGTTTTTATACTTTTAAGACACCACCTCAGAAAATGTAGAACAATGAACAAAGCTCATAAAATAGAATTTTTGTCTGCTTATTATATATGGAATTGCTATGATCAAACTTTAAAAAAACTGTTTTGTCTTCAACATGTTTTTAGAAACATGTTTCATGTCAAACAAATGAATAAAAGTCGAGGATAGAAATCATTATTGCAGCTTGCTCTAATGCATATCATTATTATGAATCAAAATCCCCTTAGTTACTTAGCATGTTAGGTACTGGCCTACGTATACATACGTTCCTGCCGAAAATGTATGTTATATGAACAGTTGGAAGATATTTAAAATTTGGTAGCAATAGCAGGGAGAAAGATATACCAATTGTGATACAAATATGAACTGACAGTGGATATGTAATGGTGTGAAACCTAATCATTCAAGATATGATCATATTGTGATGTGGTCCCGAGCAAGGTAAGGATAAACTTTGCAGTAGGAGTTTTTATGCTTCTGAAAAGATTGCTGTCTGCAATAGAGCAGACTTGTCATAATATCTCCATAGTCAACAGTGGGCAAAACAATCATGTGTACAATGAAGTACTAGAAGTGAATGCCTAGGTAAAAAGAGTTCAGTTTTCTTCAACACGTTAATCGTTGACATTGTATGGGGTACAGGGTTGAGATGTGTGAATGCCAAGACGGAGGCCGATAGAAAATGAGTCTTAGATGCTTGCTGGAAACAACTTTAGTTAATACTCGTTTAAAAAAATGTAATGGAGGATAAAGAGGTGGATTGGTAAGAAATTGAATTTTTGCAGCATTGAAGGTAACACTGCATAAATCAGGCCAAGGGTGGCAAAAGGATTTTTTCCAGTGGGGCCAATAGTGGTATCTTCTGGAAGTAGCCATAAAGATATTTCAGGGAGGGAAAAAGTAGTGAGATTTCATCTTTGCTTCTCGAAACTGAGAAAACAACCTTTTTTGCTAAAAATGTAATAGAAAAGTGTCAAATTTCAAAATGCAGGGGGGACCTTCACTCCCTCTGCCCCCTTTCTGACACCCATGAATCAGACCACAACCCCAACTGATTCAGATCATTAACTAGCGTCGTATGCAAAGTACCAGAATTTTTGAAAGAACATAATAGCAAAGTATGATCCACAAATCCTCTGCTGTCCAATCCATCCACCACTCCATGGACTGACGGTTCTGGATGATGAGACAGTCAAATGGCTGCTCAACACCTGCCTCAAGATCTAGTGCGACTTACCAGTGGATTGAAAGAGCTGCTCATATGATGAAGAAGAAAATCCACAAATAAGGAAATGGAAGACCTGATGTTTGTACCAATGTCATTGACATGTACACTAAAAAGAGAATTGGATCAAGCACAGAAGACTGAGGCATGCCACAGTTATTATGTAATAGATCAGAAAAAATCCTAGCCGCAAAAACTGTGACCAGCCTGATAACTAATGACTGCATGTGGTTGATAAGGGATCTTGTGACACCAAGCTGGTGCTATCTATAGAGTGAAGTGAGTAACTGTGGCATTGTCTCAGATGTTCTTTGTTCTATACCTGGCTCAAGCAGCACATGTGTTTGGTTGGTAGTATTCCTGATAACCTGATGGCCATTGTCCACAAACCATTTTGATGCAAAAGTGCCAAACATTGCATTCCTTGATGAATCAAAAATCTGCAACAGTTATATTTTGCTGAATCGAATTCATGATAGCAAACGCAACAAGTGCGCACATTCGGTGTGAAGTTTCTGTGCAGTGGTTGTAAGGGGGACTCTCTGATGATGTCGTTGCACTTTTGCAAACCGCAGCCATGGGCCGCCAAACTTGTCGAATAAATCTTGGCAGGAAAACAGACCCTGCCCTGATTCTGTAATGCGCCATTGTGGGTGCGTCACGTCGAGTTGAAAGTCGCCGAAATCCATGATACCGTAAAAGTCGGCAAGTCGGTGCGTTTTCTCCTTTAATACGCATTTTTGAAACTTGACGTATAATTTGTGACATAAAAAGGTGAGGGTGCTATTGCACCCCTTTCACTGCCATCTCCTGCGACTTTGCGGTCAATTAGTGTATAAGGAAAATGCGCATAAACTGACAATAGGGGCACCCCTCAGAGAGAGAACCTGAGGCGGTCTCCCCACTCTAAGACCACCACTGTCGGCGTGTTCATGGAAGTCATTTTTGACAGTTTTCAACGTACGTTTTATGTACAGGTTTGGTTATGACGCGATGAATTTGGTATACGTTTTTGGACATATTTACTGTTATCAGAAGTTGTCATAAAGTATATTTTAAGTCGAAAACTTTATTTTCAATGTGTGGATGTGACAGCGCAAAGCTACTTTAACCGTCCACAACTAAGCATTGTTGTTTTCAGGACTTACAATTTCTTCACTTATTAAGTCAGTTGTAATTTGTCCCATGGATCGTCTGCTTCGTCTTGGAACCGCTGGTGGTGGCCTAGGCTCGCTGGGAGCCGCACCGCCAGCCGACGCACCTATGGTTGACACTGCTGAGCAAGTGTACATATCCTCACTCGCTTTGCTTAAAATGCTCAAACATGGCCGAGCCGGCGTTCCGATGGAGGTCATGGGTCTCATGCTTGGAGAATTCGTTGACGACTACACGGTCAGAGTCATTGATGTGTTCGCCATGCCGCAGTCAGGGACCGGGGTCAGCGTCGAAGCTGTCGATCCTGTGTTTCAGGCCAAAATGCTGGACATGCTGAAGCAAACCGGGCGACCGGAAATGGTGGTCGGGTGGTACCACTCGCATCCTGGCTTCGGATGCTGGTTGTCGGGCGTCGACATAAACACACAGCAAAGTTTCGAAGCGCTTTCGGAAAGAGCCGTCGCTGTCGTCGTCGACCCTATCCAGAGCGTAAAAGGGAAAGTGGTGATCGACGCCTTTCGGCTGATAAACCCGAACATGATGGTCCTGGGACAGGA
>Ga0210059_1017876_pt1 | contig 10050 bp, 6 predicted proteins | sample Ectturendosymbi2_FD_188042 | JGI IMG/M metagenome (GOLD analysis project Ga0210059, IMG submission 188042) | Ecteinascidia turbinata endosymbiont from Florida, USA - Sample 2 (SPAdes) (version 2) | ecosystem: Host-associated > Tunicates > Ascidians > Unclassified | place: Key West, Florida...
GGAACAGCAAAAAGTTCCAAGATGCAATGCTGCAGAGAAACAGCGTGTGCCATTTTAGCCCTCCAATAGTATCGCACCAAAACGGTGTGACAGAACGTTTTTTTCGAAGTGCGCGGAAGATTTTCCAATCTTTAATAGGAGGAGAGTGTACGTTGAATGAGTTTAATTTTTTGACTTTGCTGACAGAGGTTGAGCGCATCTTAAACGATCGCCCGATAACCCGTCTCCCATCTGAGCCAGACGACCTGGCAGCTCTAACGCCAAGCATGTTACTTACAGGGTGTTTAGCTGATGGCGCTGCTCCAGGAGTATTTTTGAAGGCTGATGGCTATCGGCGTTCCTGGCGCAAACAGGATCTTGCTGCTTTATGCTGGGAAAGGTGGCTCAAAGAATATTTGCACCTGTTGCAGCCACGGAGCAAGTGGCACGGTTCATCGCCAAGCCTGAAGCCAGGCGAGGTCGTGCTCATCATGGATGAGAACACGAAACGAAACGCAGCTGCTAACCCAAGGGGTCGTAGAGTCTGTGGTGCGTGGTCCTGAAGGATTAGTGCGTCGAGCCCGGGTAAGAACGGTTGGAAGGAGTTGGAGATGTGGACAATATGAACTAGTGCGTTGTTGCAGTCTTGTGCGGCGGACTTCTTGTGTTGCCAACTTGTAAAATTGCAGTGAAATGCAAACGGTACAGTGCATGTGTAGTGTGTTCGTGAATATTTTCGGTCGTGTGAAATTAGTGTACGCGTTAGTTTGCGTACCAAGAGCCGCCAAACTTCGCCACTACGCGAACCCCCCTGCAGGATTATCGTTGCCCAACGCCTGTGTTCTGTCCGAGCTGATGCGGTTTGCATTTGTTTTGAATAGTGTAAAACGCTTGTCAGCGCGGCTGCAGAAATGCGTTTTGATGTTGCTGTTGGTAATTTTCTTCATACCTGTTGTCGTGCACTCGCCCGCGAATTCTACTAAACACTATCTGCAGAAAGCCAGGCTTTAATTCACTGAGGACACCGCTCAATCATGGAGCTGAACAAGCGAGCAATGAAACTCTGAAACAAATACAGCAGCGTAACTGATCAAATGTTTGTTTGATATGGTGGTTTGTTGTTGGCGCTTTATAACTACAATGGTCTTGTAGCGCCAGGACTGAGTTTCGTACAATTTCTGCGTTCACTGATTTTCACTCGGGTTGTTTTTGTGTTCTGAGTGTGTTCCCTGCAGCTCTCCCGCACACCGTGCGCCTGGTAAGAAGGCTGCAGTACCAATTTATAACGTCTTGGTAAGACCCGGTCGAGAGTACCAGCACTGAGGCGGACGCACTTACCACTAGACCACGGGCTGGTTAACTGATCAAATGCTTCCCAGGGCGGGCAAACTGTACTAAAAGAACACTTTGCAGTATTGCATTACGAGACCGCAAGCACAAAGCAACAGCCGCGGGGCGAACACAGGGGCACAATTAAGGATTGCAAGTTTGCAGGCGCCACTACGTGGCAAGGACAAGGTAATCATACATTCACCAGACCTGTTTATTTGAAAAACGCAGGTCGCGTTTTTGGTGGTGGGAATGTTAAGTTTTCTAGGAAGTTAAACTGCTTGCTGATACTTTTCCCGCTCTTCTCGTTGTTTTCAGGTCAAGTGCCGTCACGTGACCATGCTCTGGGCATGTGCATTGTGATTAAGACGCCATTTTTGTAAGTGTGAGTTAGCCTTTACAAGAGTGGGTGACGAATCCTTCGAATATTGTGCAGTTATAGCACAGTTACCGCAGCTGCACAGTTAGGTAGTTGTGTTCCCCGTTTATCTGCTGATGTGAATTCTTGTCTGTGTTCCTAAGCTTCCGGGAGTGCTGCGAATTAAACTACTGTACTCCAGTTGTTCACTTGTTGTGGGCCAGAGGTTTGTAGTTGCTGTGTGGTTCCAGCCAGGTTTATTAGCTAGGTCAGTTCAGGTGGATTCACGGTTTCATAAGGCGTAGACGGGCTGTGCGAACCGCAGTCCTGGAAACCCGCTCGGTGTAAAAACTCACAAAGTTACTTTGTTTTTATCTTCAAAATCCCTGACTATATACGAGTACAAAGTGGCTTGCGAATTTTCAACATTAATACCAGCGATTGTTTCATGCTTTTCTTGCTTTTCTTAGACGTTGCTGCTCTTCATTGAATATATAGAAGAGAAAGAGACCGAATTTCAAAAACTTACGATCTTGACTTTGCGTTAATTTTTTTCCGGAGCTGTTCATCCTTCTTAGATCAAAAGAAAAAAAATTTGCACTTCAAATCCTTTTGAAATGCGATCCTTTCTTTACAATTTACCGTCACTGCTGGGATTATGTCACAAAACGAAACATTTTTATTTTACGATGAAATCTTATTCTTAGTAGCATTTTTGCTATTTTAATAAAAGAGAATAAATAACATTTGCTGTACCTATTACTGTGGTGAAGACCTAATGTACTCCGAAAAACATAAAAACATCGGAATTCAATTTCTTGAAAGCAAAAGAGTTGTAGTCTGAATGGGTAAAAAATTATTAGCTTGAAATTTATCACCGAACAATTTTTTCCAGAAAACAAGGAACGTCGAGCTTGCTGAGCGGCCGATGCCTGCTCGTATGCTTCGGTACTGCTTTTACTGTAGTACAGTTTAACATGTCGGAGCGACCTATATTTATGGTGCGATCTATTGTAAAACTTTCCTGACATTTTACCATGTCATCCAGCTACCTCAGGTTTTATCGACCTGACCTCCCAATCAAGTAAGAACCGAATATCAAATTTCATCTTGGTTTTTAGGTGTGCCAACGTGTACCATGTGCGGCTCCTAATTAACAGTCAACACGCAAAAGCAACGACGAATGCCGAGGCAATGGAAACACGGTGCTTCGTGTGTTTTTAATAAATATGGTGCTGGTTGACAACAGTCGCTTACGCAAACTTAGCGCGAAAAAATTGAGATTTTGCTATTAATGCGCAATAAAGTGTTGACTCAAATCCAATGTATCTACATGGCTTTATAATAGTTTGTCAAAAGTACATGATTTTCTAAATATCATTTAATGGTGTCACCAAAGTATTTAAAACAGGAGTCACCTAGTTCCAGTCGACTCGTTTCAAAGCTCTGCAATTGTGAAACGTGTCTTCATCTTATACGTCATACTCATACATACTTCACTTTTTAGCAAGTGGGCATCAGTAATTTTTGCAGTTGTAAAAACAGTACTTTTTCCAAGCGGTTAACACAGCAGGCACTGCGTTGACATTAAAGTTGTTGGCAGAATGCTGAAAATTATTCTAAAAAATCTCGTAAATATCCGTATAACTTTCACCGAGCCATAAACTAACCTCCACCCAGTTGTTGTATCACAAAAATTTGTTACATAACCGTTATCATAAAGTAGAATAACAAAGCAGGTTTCTGAATTGAATCAACAGTTCAGTAAAAAATTCAGTAGGCTTGAATACTAAGACACTAAGAGTAAATTTGGAGAATCATAACAAAAAGCAATAGCAACGATTTTAACGATTACGTTTTTTGTCTGGCATTACGAATCTAATCTGCTCAACATTGCTATGACCCCTTAAAAAATGAATGCTTGCATGTAAGCACGGAAAGCGATGGTATCATTTGCATCAAGAAGCATATAGCGCGAGGTACCACGGTTTTGTTTCCGTGCGTTCAACAAGAACTAATCTGAGGAGGCGTTACAGACAGGCAACAAGCTTGTGGCTTGCTATCATACAAAGTTGTGAGCGTGCTTGTTGCCGCCGAAGTTGGGTGCATTTGCAAGAGATCCTCATTCCCAATTTTCACCATAACCGATCTCTAAGATCAAAAAACGTATAACAAAATCGCATGGTAGTTACAGGCCAATGAGACATTCGATCAGCTAGCCCAATGGGAATAGAGAAGGAAGTTAACTAAAGAAATTATTTAAACAACGAGTTTCTTTAATTCACTGTCCAAGGTATTAAAAATGAACTTAGATAAAATGAATAAATATGTCAACTACGCAGATAACAAATTTTTAACCACCAATTAACGTGGATGTTCTTCGAGTTTACTTTTATTTTTCACAATATCAGATGGCGTTCCTAATAAAACTGTTGTTAATGCTAAAGCAACAGGGAAAGGGATCTCGAGTGGAAATTTTAAATAAAAAACTCAGATGCCATTATACATACTCCACTGCTGCAACTGGAATAAACAAATTTTTATGAGGTTTCAATTCACAGCTTGTAGAAGAGACATACTGCTCAAAGTTATCTGTGGGGTACTTAATTCTTTTTCTTTCGAAACCGCCAAAGATGGATCTCGAGCAGGAGATAAACAAATTAATAGGTATAGCAAATGAACCCCTACTGGCTTTACTGTCTACTGTTCTAAATTATTCTGCACACGATTGACATTTTCTTGGTTCTGCCTAATATATCATAAAATCTTTCGGATTTGCAAACCTCTGTGTTTTTACCATACACAACCTGCGCAATTCAGCGAAAATCGCGAACGAGATTTCAGTAAGACGCTAAATATGGTAGCGGTGAATTGATGGTATCGTTCTTTGTGGTATTATTGCTTACGAAAAGTCCTGTTGACTTGACACGACAGGCTGTTACTCACAGATTGAAGTTCGGATAGGAGAGATTTTGAAAATTGACGATGCATATGGCGGCGATTACAGTTCGCATTTGCACTTTCAAAGAATAGGGTCTTCAAACAGATTTTCCAAACGACTGTGTGCTGCCACGTTTTAAGAGAGATTCGCTAAAACCAGAAAAAATACTAAAACCACAAAAAATCGGAAGGTTATTTTTTCGAGGTTTAAAAATGTACAAGTGGATAATACCTGTGATTTCCTCCAGCCGTTGGCAGTTTTGTTGACCAAATCCGTTAGATCCCCTTGTGGTGTTTTCTTCGACATATTGGCAGCTTGTTTGTTACCGAGTCGACGTCATTCTTGTAACAAAAAAGGAAAATTGTGGTTCATATAGTCAACAGTTTTGTAAAAAACATTTCTAGCTGTGCCTGCTGTTGGACCAGCTTCAAAAGATAAACTTCTACGGTTCAGCGCACTTCTTAAGACGTACATCAGTTCGCCAATAATTTTAACTCATTCTAATAAATACATCACAAGTTTTAAAAAAATTGTTTCATTGTCATTAATATTCGTTTGCACCACACCAACATATTATGCAGATATGAAAGAAACTTTAGAAAACAAAGCAACTGACTTCATCCCAGTCAGGGGACATCGTGCTAGCAAACAGTGCGTGGCTCATGTGCTTTTGAAGTAAAAAGCAAAAAGGTCATTGAGTTTTACGCACCGCAATTACAAAATATTGGCCTCTACAAACTACCCGCATATGACCTAAAGTTTTTTCATCAATATTAAAGAATATCAGAAAAAATGTTTTGCTGTTTCTTGGGATTGGTATAAGCACTTGTTTGACTACGGCAGTGTTAAAAAACGTTCAAATACAGGACGTAACATATTTCGGAGTCCTCTTTTTCGACAGCCTCTCCTCTTTCAACGCAGGTCTAGATCGCGACTGCACGTATGGTAGAAATAGCTTACGTTCACTCCAAATGTGTGATGATGGAATAGATGTTGAGATTATATTATAAATCTGACTGTCTTCAAGATTTCAGATTGGGTTTAACACAGATGGATGTGTTCTCGAATCTATTCGGTTTACACGAATTTGTTTCGGTGAAGATTTAAACTATTACATGGTGTTTGATTATGGTGGGATGCAGCTTGCAAAAAAGTAACGGAGTTTGAAAAACATTTTTCAGAGCACTTTTTCTGTAACCGTAGAAATTCTGGTGAAAATGTAATTAAAAACATTAGTTTTTTTCGTATTCTCCATAAAAGGTGGCAACGTTGTTTCTTGTCGTATGGAAAGAATGATGGGTTTACTCCACCTACAGTGTTTTTGACAACTTCTAAGAATTTCAGGTTCATTGGTTAAGATTACTCAGTGTTTCTTTCATCATTCTCGCACCGTTGTCTAGTTATTTTTTTACACATGATGTCTTTTCACAGTTTGATGTAGACATGTCCATGTTGTGACAGAAGACGACCGAAGCAATAAATTGTTAGTAGGTTAGTTCTTACAGAACCAAGGTTTTGATTTGATGAAAAAAGATTCGGTTTAAATTATTTTTTGGAGATCTGGTTATTAATGCGATATTTATCAACAACATTATTAGTAACGAGATTAAGTTTTACGCATGTTAAGATAGACCAGTGGCGTAGCCAGAGTCTTTCATTAGGTGATGAAAATTTTGTGTTGAACAGCTTGAGTTCATGTAAGTCAAAAGACAATACGCTGCTTAAACCTGCAGTCAGTGACGGATTTACGCATAGGCCAAACAGGCCGTGGCCTAGGGCCCCGCGCAACTCTTTCCTATGACGACTCATTACTAACTGCGCAACTGCTCAGAGGCATAATTTCACAGTTTACTTTGAAACGAGTGAAAATGCAAACGTCTAGATTTCATCAGCACCGTAACAACACGATAATATTGTTTGCTACGCAGTATAAGAATGACAATACTGCTTTGCATCGGAGTTCTGCTGTGTCTGGTGGTTTTGCGTTGTTGTGAGCTTTTTGTCAGTGGAAGTAGAACCAAAGTCGGCACCAAAAAAAGTAGATTTTTGACGGAGCACTACATATAAGAGGGACATGCTTTCACGCTTTTCAGACAAACGGCCAAATAGGACATACTTGCGTGGGGCCCTAAAAACTAAGATGGCCTAGGGCCCCGCGCCCCCTAAATCCGTCCCTGCCTACAGTACTTTTCCAATCTGCAGATATATCACTTTTATTTATTTTCATTGGAAAGGGGTCATCGACTAATCTCCGAAAAGCCAAATATTAAATAATTTCATCAAAACATAAGAAACACGTCAGCGTTAAGGAAAAAATACTTGTTTGTTTCGCACTTTGGCACATTTTTGTCAAAATATAAAATAGGGGATCATTGCCGGCTGCCCTCTGGCCCCTCTGTAATTTGCGCACAGTTGACACTTTACACACGTAATATATTTGAAATATTGAATTCAACCCTGGTGGCTGGTTCTACCACATCTCATCCTCACTACCATTTAAGGTTACAGCAACTATTTCCTTTCACCGAAATAATGGCAGTTACTATGTTTAACCTTTCGTAAGTTGTCTGACTGAAATGTCAGATGCCGGATTACTTCATGTTCTACTTTGAAGATTGTACAAGCTTCGACACAATATGTATATCAGCGAGTGATCAAAGGCTCTGTTTGGAGTCATGACACCATGCTCAAACAAGCATCCATATCATTTATGATAATCAAGTCTGCATTGTTGTTTAATCTGTAGCAGGCTCGTAAACAATTTGAAGATCAAAGTTTTACTTGACTTCACTGGGGATAAATGCTGCCTTACAAGTTTTCTAAATCAAAATTGTAACGTTAAACTTTGTGACTGAAGTACTGAAGTAGCAAAGTTGTTTTGGGCAAAACATTAGAAAATGGTACGATTCGCTTTAACTCTGCTTTTCTGTGTTTTTGCATAAACTCTTTATTTGGCCTCTTTGTTACTACCGCTGACTCTCGCGACGGCACAAGAAGCCACATAAAGTCCTTTCTAAAATCTTTTCGGATTGCACAATGCACGTGGCCGCTCACTGTTTTGTCAGTCTTTTATAGGCTTTTGACTGCTGGAAACATCACTGGCGCTGGTTGCAAGTACTCGTAGCTAAAGTTGCAACCATCTTCAGACAAGTTCATGTTTATTCAGTCATTTGTGTACCTCATAAAAATATCCATGCAAAATCACAAAAGATTACAGCACAACCACACAACCACGTGTAAAATGAAATAACTTGTTTTTATAATACACGAAAACGATCAAAATTAATATGAAATGAAGAATATTTTGCTTTGAGAGCTCTTTCTGCATGAGGCATATCGGATCGACGGAAGAACAATTGGTCGGTATGTTTCCCAGCCCTACTGCCAGGGGAGAAGAAAACAAAGGAAACAATTGACACATGAAGATGACCTAATCTGATTGTGGCATATACACGCGTCAAGAGTAGAACGGTGGATCAAAATATAAACAAAAAGCAAAATAGTCCTATGCGTGTGGAGTGTTTCATAGGGGTCAAAATGTAGTGCACAATTCATTATGTGTAGGTCATATTTTTCAACTGTTGCACGTTTTATTTGGCGGTAATGAGTTAAACTCTGTACAATAAAGAATTTCTAATTGATCGGAAAGCTGACCAAAACCAAAGGAGTGCATTTAGTAATATGGAATTTAAAGAGGTTGAAGATATTAAGAATTGGTGTTTGGCAAAATAGTAATTTGTTTAAACTCCATATTCAAAAGTTACCAATTTTTTCACTTCAAATTGAGAAAAAAAATAACTTTATTCTACCCTGTAACACTCCAGCAAAAAAACAGGTTGAAAGATTAGTTCCTATCACAAAGCAATTCATTTAAGCGATACCAAAATATTAAGTGAATTGTTCTTTCAAAGATAACTTTTCTAATAAGAACAAAGAGCGTTCTGCACCATAATAGGGCCCTTACCAAGGGTTAATGTATACAGGTTGCAAAATTTGAATGAAAAATCGGAAAACTTTCCAGTGATCAATGTTTTTCTTTTCCACCTATTTCAATGCAAAATGTTACCCAGATGATTACGTGAAGCAGACATGTTCATTCTAATAATCAAAGAAGCTAAGCTTGGAAAATTTAAGTCTTAGATTCTGGCAACTTAAAAAGTTTTAACAAGCTGGAAATGGTCATGTGAGCATATTGTCATGTTTTCAGAGTAGCGCATTTCTTAGGAATGGTGCTTGTTATAATTAACATATGGAGCTTCAACAAGTGATCTTTATTCCAGGCAATCTAGTTGGTAATAACCAAATGCTAGGGACTCTGACAGAAATTTTACCAGGAGGTACGAAGACCGATACCGGCCCCCTAGCTTCTGGTTCCCTCGGGCAATTGTCCGCCCAAAAAATTGTAAAAACTTTGTGAAAGCGCCAATAAGTTTTTTAGTTGTTAACTACAACCAGTGATGGGATTCAACCGTTTCGCAAGAACATGTTCTTGGAATTTCTTTTAATCTCTAGAACGGGTTGTTGGCTTAAGTCAGGGTTCTCAATTTTCTCCCATGAACACCTTTTACTTATAACCTATTTTGGCAAACCTCTCACAGACCTGTTACTAACTTTTAGTAGTAAAAAACAACACTAAAACCAGATTCGACTAATATCTCGTTCGAACGAGAGCGCCGTTACCAATAAAGCTACACCGACAGCAGTTTGCCTCTGGAGACAGTGATAATGCGAGAATTTGTTGTTAATGAGTCCTGGAGTAAGAGAACCTGTTCTTAAAAAATTTGAATCCCACCACTGGGTACAACAATAAGTCACAATCATTTTCCCCCCTGAAAATTTCAGCTGGTTGCGGCCCTGATCAGAATGCACCGAACGCACCATCCCCTTGTGTATCTAGTGCGACCGCGAGTGCTGAAAGTCCTCAGGTTGAGTTACGCCGAAAGCTTACTAGAATTATTACAACCGGAACGCGTTTTCGTGGTTACATGCAGGGCCGGATTAAGGGGGGGGGCAATGGTGGCAATTGCCTCGGGCCCTCTGCTCCAAGGGGTCCCCGTGATGACATTTATTTATTTTGAATAAAATATTCGTTTGAAAAATTGTCGTGATTCAAAAGAGGTACAAGAATACAAACTCTATATTCCGATGTTACTTGAGTATCATTAATGAGTTTGACTTTCTGTCAGTTTTAGTAATCACTACTGAATATAAATATTTTCGGTTTTGTTCAATGCAAATATATTATATATTTGAATTTTGCTTGAAACTTTTCCTGATAAGCGTTCTTTTGGCATGTGTTTATCTACTCGTGCATCACGCCTACTGCACAAATGTCGCGAAAACAACAGTATTTGCGTGCTTAAAGCAGCAAAGCTAGTTCTGCTGTGGTTGCTGGTTAGTATCAATGATTCTGTAATTTCTTGTGCGGTCTGGAGGTAGCCGC
>Ga0210059_1017877_pt1 | contig 10049 bp, 9 predicted proteins | sample Ectturendosymbi2_FD_188042 | JGI IMG/M metagenome (GOLD analysis project Ga0210059, IMG submission 188042) | Ecteinascidia turbinata endosymbiont from Florida, USA - Sample 2 (SPAdes) (version 2) | ecosystem: Host-associated > Tunicates > Ascidians > Unclassified | place: Key West, Florida...
AACTTCGGTCCTGGCCAGACAACCGAGCAGCCACTGATATGTGACCACCGACAGGTCTCGCCCTGACAAATATGTTCTTTTGTCACCCCAGGTCGAGCGGATCCTTTTTATAATCGACACAAAAAAGGATTTTTGCGAGCCTTACGCTACCTACCACAAATAGAGTTTGCAAACCGGGATCCCGGTTTCGGGAATTCCCGGGATTTAGTTAATTTTTCGACTTCCCGTTTCCCGGTTTTATGTACAGAATTCCTGGTATTTCCCGGATGGTAACTTTGTGTTACCAAGTAGGAAATAGATTGTCAAAGATTTCATTTACATTTTTTCATTCATTAATTTTCACACTCGCTTTCCTCATTGAGAGTCGCGGGGCAGCAGTCCTGGGAGGACTCAAAATACCTTACAATCAACAGCAATTTCTGATAGCTCCTCTAGCTCCAAACCGGAAAGAGACCAAGTCAGTTTTTGTTGACATATTTTATGATATGTGTGCAGAATTACCGTTTTTTTCTTCTCCGGGTTGTACTACATATTGCCCGCTTTCCCGAGTTTCATAAGCATCCGGGAAATCGGAAGCCCTAACCGCAATGATTGCGTGCAGAGCGCACGATTTTAGAACTTTGAAGAGCTCACTTTCGCGAAACAAGCTAATAACCCATACGCGCGTTAATATTTCCACTGTACTTTTTTCGTCTCTCTACTTTTTTCACATACATGGCATCTGAGGCTGCAACGTAAGATACTTAAAAGCCACTGGCAAACAAACCTGGCTGTTGCAAGGAGGCTTGGATGCTGGTTAGCGATTGCTGCGGAATCAGGGACGCAGAACCGACAATCACATGGGTTACAGATGAGGTCAGCTGATTCAACCTATCAGAAAAAAACAAACAGAAGACGACATGTTGCTATGGAGATACCTGCGAGCATCAAAAAGCATTCGACATAGACGCCCGAACAACCAGACCGGACAAACGTTAGATCACAGCAGTGAAAGCAGCCACGCACACCTCGTCACCCCGCTGATGTTCAGCAAAATCTTCAGCTTCTCCTGCTCTTTTGCAGTAAATCCAACCACCAAAACGCACATCCCATCCAGCACAGCATCGTAATGACGATGTGTGGGAAAATTCCAGAAATCTTCCTTCGGGACTGATACCCTGAAAGCAAGCAGTGCGTTCGATGAGGTAAGTTACAAGTTGAACCATCTTACCTTTAAAAGCGGCTTCATTACACGCAATCAAAAACACAGCACGGTTGCTTTGAGAGTCGTTGTTTTCTTTCCACCCAGATTTACGCCAGTTTTCTTGCATAACTGTTAAACTACTACCAAAATATGGTCTAAATTCGGGGGTCTGCAACTGCAAGCACCGGTCCACGGCCCGGTTCTGGTCCGTGAGGCTTTGTTTACTGATCCGCACAGAAATCAACTTATTGCCCACAACAAAAAAAGATCTTCCGGAAGTTCTGGATTTTCTGTAGTAACAGCAGTAAAGGCAATTACAGAAGCAGTCTGGACGTAAGGAACACGCTGACGGGTGTCATTGTCTACCATCACCCCAAGATGGGAACATCTCGTTGCAGAAAAGCAAGCTCAAGGCTTCCACTGATTCAGCGTTACGGATATTAGTATCAAATTTTCATGCAATTGCAATACAGCCATTTTTTATGCAGGCTATTTCTCTGCCACCCCTTGAAGATCAGCCTATGGAAATAATACCTTCCTTAAACTAGCCCGTAGTGCAAAATGGGTTGCCGATCACTGGACTCTAAATGAAAAAAAATTACACAGTTCAACCAAGCAGTCTTTTACTCCTAGAATCTCGGAAACACAGTCAATATATTCTGAACATGGGTAGTGTTATTAGGCGGAGAAACGCATTTTTTCTCATACAGAGGCACTGTGGCCCTGGCAACCCGTAGCTCTTCTGCGTTTAGCAATATCAAATTGTTGCAGTCAAGTTGACCTGTTTTCGGTTGTATCGTCAACGATAAGGGCAGCTGAAATTCCGACGAACAATTTCTACGATGTTGCTTCATACACACGCTTGCGCGTGCAAACACACACAAGCACGATCAGTAAAAAACACAAGCTTGCCTCGAGTTGTTAAAAGTAGACAGTCGAGAAATATCCATAACACTGTTGCTGACCGACTCGTTGACAGTTGCCACGCTAATGCTACTCATATCATCTGTAGAATAATGGCAAATTAGAGCAACTCAAAACCACGTTTCTTTCGCTGTGGCGTCATAGGTAGGACTTCCAAGTTTTCAATCAGCAAAAAAACTTGAAACAAGCAACATAATCTTTCTTAAACCTCCGCACTATCTTTGAGTTGGCGGCGCCCACCAACGGAACGCGTAACGGAGAGAACTAAGAAACAGCGACAGATTGACTTTAGCCAACTAACCGTTATAGACACAGTTGATTTCAAACCAAAAACATGGTAAGTTAAAAAAACATCAGCTCGGTAGGCAAATATCACGTAGTTGTAGACATCCCAATGTAACAAATTACCAACTATCATGGAGTATCAACAGATTTTTTGCGTAAATCTTCGCACGCGTCATGGCCGATCATTGTCAGATAACTTACGGAGACTGGGCATTCGCGAGCGCGGGCCTCCATCTTCTGGGGTCGATGAAGGAGGTTTCTGCAATCCATTGGCTTGCGTATCAGCTGAAGTCAATCATACAAATTGGTCAAAGTTAAAGATACCATAACAAAAGAAAATACGAAAATTTGGGATAGCGTTGCACCTTTACGTCCCTTACACAGCGGTATACTGGTTCGAGACATGAACAGCAAGTGTCGCATACTTCACGACAAAACGACAGCAAATGTATGAAACGTGCTACTCACAAGGGACTTTCACTGGATACTTGCTGTGGTCCTGGCACCAGCCTTTTTCCACGCTATCGTACACCCACTTGACATTGACGGTCTTAACGCCGAACTTATCCGCCATAGCATATTTTTGCCCTGTAGGTAAATAACATAACAGGTGAAGCAAAAAGAACCTTGACATATATTTTTGAAACTTTTTTTGACAGTTGGCCGGTTACGTGTTAAACTCATAGACAAGTCACACCTCCGAGTGGTGAGAGCAGAACCCAGATGTCCACGCAGTGCCAAGTGCCTCATGAATCACACATGTGATTCCTCACCTGGCTTGTGCATCAAATTTCTGCTACAGCATTGGAACTCCATATATTAACGGGCTGTTATTGTCATTATTAATGCTCATCACCTGCTACATCTGAGTTGGAATACCTAAAGTTTGAAGCATTGACATCTGCAACATTGATCCAAATACAGACTGAAGAGTGCCACATTAGCAAAAAACTGTGAATGCTACCTGCAAATACTAGTTGAATATATCTGAAACTCCCAAAATACGACTCTTCTGGATTTATCAAAAAATACATAGCAATGTAAATTGTGCAAAAACGTTTATGGAATTCTTAACACGGAATATATGCAGTGCAGAATGTATATTTTTGTCCACAACTTCAGTAAATTGCACATAATAATGATATAAGATACTCGAAATCCCAGTCCAATGAAAGCTTCATTAGTGAGTAATAAAACATCAATTGCAACTCCACACCATGTTCCTTATTTAACCTTGGGTTCTTACTTTTCCACTACACAGCATTCAAATGAGTTTCATCCCAAGTATAAATATTGTGTTACACCTACTTAAATTTTGTAAATGCAAATTTCAGCAAACTGTGGTATTTGTGCTGTAAATCTTCATCAATGCAAATGAAACCGAACAAAATTTGTTGTTTGTTTGATTTACAATACGCTCAGTAAGCCTCTTGCTAATCACTGACGTTTAAGAAAATACATACCTTCTGGTTTATGTACAACAAGATGAGTTGTGTAATCAATTTTCATGGCTCCACTATAAACTCCCCCAAACTTTGTTATCAGTTTCTGTATTCTGTTTCTCTCAGCACTTCCAAATCCAGTCACACAAACAGAACAACCAAGAAAAATTGGACATTTGAATTCTTCCCATTTGCCATCTTTAGCAGAGATATACCTCAATAGAAAAGTAACTTCTGATAACACAAAATAGCAAAACTGAAATGAGATCCCCTTATTTCAATTTGGATACTTTGGTATTCGGTATTACACAATATTTTGCTGTTCAATCTTCTGATTTCCATCTTGACTACTGATATGAATATTAAGAACATTTTCCATTCCTTGTTAAAAATACTGCATACAGTGATGCAGCAGATTTTTTCTACACATATACATCCAAAAACAAAATACCTAGATTGACCATGCTTCCACAAATGTTCAATCCAGTCAACCACCATCACAGGTATGTTCACATGAGCTGCACTGAAATATTTCACTGATCCAACTTCTTTAACAACAAGATGGGTAACATTGCCTTTCAGCCAGCCACTGACTTTTCCGCCCATCCGCTCCACTTTACCCATGAGTTCTTTCTATGCAAAGCAGAGTTAGCTTGTGAAAGTTTTATGCTAAACAGTTACAAATAAATACATAAAATTTACAAACCAACTCTTATGTAAAAAATAGTTGCTATAAATGCAGAGCAATAACAATTAAGCACTTGAAAAACACCTTAATCAATACTCTTTGCCTATAATAGCTGATACTGTACCATACAGGAAGCAAAGCACCCAAATGATACATACTGATGAAAATTTACTGAACATTTCAAAAGTCTGCTAACACAAAACAAGCAATGAAAAAATGGTATAGTCATGCAGTGAAGAAAAAGAACATGCAAGTCATATTTTTCAACATTCTACGGTACTTGAGCATTTTACAAGCAATTTAAGAAGTTATGTTTAGATGTGAACTTCAGATCTATCCAACTGCTTTCCGAAAGCAATTTGACCAATGCATTTTTCAAAATAGATACAAGAAATGCAAAGGTAAAAATATTGCTCTTTGTAGAAATCATGACCAAAAATGTACCCTCAATTTAGGCTCAATGTTAGAAAAACAGATGAGTGTTCCCAACATTGTTAGGTTCCACACAGGATAGGTCAGATCCTTTTTTAGCTGAATATTGTGCTTTAACACTGTCATGGCACATTGGGAGCCAATAACTGTGAACCCAAGTTTTGCAAGATGATCAACCTCTTTTCCTGAAACAAAGTACAACAGTATTTACACACACTTTCTAAAAAAAGACAGCAATTCACTCATGGAACAAAACTATGTGATAAAATTTCATGTAACTAAAAGTTTTTGTGGGGCCCTTGGTGTAATGAAGCAATAAACAATTTTTGGTGTTCACTTAACAACTGAGAATGTATGTCATTTTTACTTGCAAAGTCTGCAGCGATTTTCAAAATTGCAATTTCAGTAACAAAGGAGCCTCAAGTCACTGCTAAGTTAAACCTGCTTTTCTTTTTCAGTGAAATGCTTTGACAGCAATTTTACAACTTATCTAACTTTATTAAATGAACACAGGTTTTGAACTGAATATACCACAGCACAAGTAAGCTTCCGAAAAGAAGTTTTGTTGAGAAACACATTTGAATGTAAAATATGTTTGCCATTTAAAACAAATATAATTTTTCAGTAAAAAACTTGGAGGCATCAACAAAGTGAATTTACCTTTTATAAACAACAGTTATACAACATTTCTAATTTATTTTCCAAATTTTTTAAAGCAAAGTCTTAAATACTTCTGGAACTATTTGAACAGTATTGCATAAGAAATGACTAAGAAAACAACCATTGCAAAATATCTTACATGTGAACTTTTGCCACTTGCATTGATGTTTTCATATTAAAAATTTATCGTAATTGGGCAAGTTGTATAGTTGGTTGAGAACATGCAACAGGATTGGCTGGGTTTGATTCCCGGTTAGGTTATATCAAAGACTTGAAAATCATTACTTGCAGCCTGTCCAGCCTCTATCTCAGCAATAATGGGTGGGTACAAAGAAACAGTTCACATGTGTTGCTGCCACTGACTTGTTATCAATGCAGCATTTAGTTGAAAATAGCCATGTGGACTCTAGTGCAAGCAAAGGGACATGGGTGCCACAGACCACTTGTGATACTCAGAAGTAAACTGAACTGCAATTTATCTTAGCACTAATGTTTAACTACACCTCAAATTCTACTATATAAACAGTAGTCTTGAAAAAAACAAGTATTAGCAACTCATATGAAGCTGATAAGACATTTTGTTTTTAACTAAGTGGCCTAGATTGTTATTCTCATAATATAAAACACAAGTATACTGAAGTGTTAATAGTAAAGTCACAGCAGTGACCCACACCAAGCGAATCAATTGCTATTTATTTGCACAAGGAAACTAGTTTTGTTAGTTTCACATCTTCAGTCCTATGCAAGCCAGTAAAACTGCTGCTAGAGAATGTTGACATTGAAACAAAATTAGAAAAGCTACGTACAGTTGTCGAGAACCATTAGCACAATTCAATTAATAAGAACTCCTCCACAAGACCAGTTACAAAGCTGCTAACTCTGATCGCTAATGGCTATTAAGCACTATGATTGACAACAATACTCTCTGCTTCTGTGTGGTCTTTGTCTCAGATCATGTGGCTTCAACCGACTGTATACTGAAGTGCGTAAGAAAAAATCTTAGAATTGAAACAAGAATTTAACTAAGGTATACCTTCAGTAGGGTCAACCACATAAACAACATCATCCACAAAACTAGTAAGAGCAAAGACATCTGAGGAATTGATCCATGTACATTTGATGGTTTGATCAGAAAGCAACTGCAGAAAAAAAAACAAATAAACCAAAACCATGTTTGTTAATTCATGACTCATAAGACTGTTTTATAATACATACTTTGCTTACAGCTTCAAGATTTTCTTTTCCTTCATCAGATAAACCAAGTAATCGAACTTCATTGCTTGAAGTCATAGTGAAATTTTATAACAAACATAATTTCTAAGATCTAACAACAAGTCACAAGCTGATAATACTAATTTGAAGATGAACCAATTATATACACATACATAGTTATTCAAGAATAAGTAATAACAAAATAGACAAGGTGGAAAAACAGAACATTTAGCAAATATACAATTTTTAAAAGCATGCATTTGCATAAAATGTTTCATGCGAAAGAGCATCCAGAGTGCTCAAGACAACTGCAGGTGTTTTTCTTGTTTGTTCTGTTCCAGTGTTTTTTATTATTTGTTTCTATTTGTCTGAGCAAAACACACACAAGGTAGAACAAAAAATCTGCACACGAAAACAAAAGAAACAGTCTGACCACATTTTCAAAGCAAAAACAAAATGCAGTAAGAAATAATAAAGATGAAAAATGCGACGAATCAAAGTAAAAACAAAGTAGAAGTAAAAAACAAATTGAGATTTGAAGCGCAAAAACAAAAAATTACAAAAGCCAAGAAAAAATATTAAAAGCCAAAATTTAAATGAGATAATAGTAGCAATAGAATAGAAATTAAAACTTGCTAAAATAAACCAGTATATAACTTAAATTGTAACTGCTGTATCAGATGCATCTAATTTAAACATGCGGATAGCAAAACAAAATGATTTTGATTATACAGTATCAATAATGAAGATGGTTAATAGTATATTTATACTTTTACCTAAACACTGTTTACTAATTGGTCAAATTAAAAGCAGTAGAATGATTTTATACAGTTGAAATTTCATCAACTATTTTTCACAAACTAACTATCATTTCAGCTTAAGTATACCTCAGTCCAAGGGTCAGCACACACGCCACCCTTTGCATACCAAGCAATTTGCAGTGGCATGCAAAAGCTTTAAGATTGACATTTCAATTTTGTTATGATTCACAAAGCAGGTATATTGACCTTGACTTGCAAAAAATACATGTGTTGTTGGCACACTAAATATATATTGTAACTTGCAAATTAAGTCACCATATAGCTAGCAAAAGGTTGCCAACCCTTACTTTAGTTGAGTGGTTCTCAACTGGGGAGGAACCTGAACAGGTGATCAACTTCAGAGGTAAAAGATAGATGGGGAAAAAATGGCATCAAAACAATATTAAAGTAACATGCATATGAAACGAAAATCAATAGGAATTTCGGCAAAAGAGCATGGCGTTTTTATATTGTTTTCTAAATAAGGTGAGAAAGATTTTAAATTTTCAGGAATATCAGACCAAATTTTAGTACCAATATACTTTAAAAGAGATGTGACCCAAAGGCATTTTAATTCTAGGTAAATAATATTTTTGCAAAGAAGCAAGCCTTGTTTGATATTTGTGGACTATCGCAATATCAGAAAAGCATTTATCAAAGTGAGTAGGTAGTTCACCATTATCAGAAGAGTACATAAATTTGACAACTGACAATTTAAATAAGTCTGGTATATTTAAAATTTTGTGCTATCTAATTATGCTATTATATTCACTTGGATTGATTAGAATTCAGAATTATGAAAAGCTCTGTGATCAACGGTGATAAAAGGAAGGATTGTTCAGCAACATTGGTATCACTAGTATACCCATTAATGTGGGCATACACACTTTTCCTACACATAGCAATTTTGCTACAGCTTTGATAAGGCAAGCTTTGTCTTTCACTTACAATTTAAAAGTAACATTCAGATGAATATGATTTTATGATGTCACACACCAAACTTTTGCTTATCATGTGCAAGTACAACAGCACTAGCTTACACGACCAACGTAGGGAAAGAGTTGAAAAATACTTTTTGTGCCAGCTTAAAGCTGAGACTAAGCAGCAAAATACAGCAATGCAGTTAATGGTGTAAGATGACTAGTATATGTTAGAAGCCCCAATACCTTTGAATTTCAAAGTATAAAAGAAAACTATTTTCTTGTTCAGTATTTTCTGCTTAGTTTATTATGCTGCCCAAATTGAGTCACAGTCATAATGATAAGCCTATTACAAGTGCATTGATATGTATAAGACAGTTTCTTGTCACCTATCTTTGATGCTCAATACAATCTCATTTTTAGAAAAGTAGTAGGCCTAACCATTGCCGGAAATAAAAAGGAATGCATGTGTTTGTTTAGGTTCAACCATAAATGTAAAAGCTAACTCAATCACCACTTTTTAACTCTATCCCCACACTGGTGATACAAACTTTAGGCTACTAATATTCAACTCTATCCTACTCCTAAGCTAAGACTGGTGGTGCAAACAAACATTGGTCAATCCATATGGTACATGCATTGGTGGTACAGTGCATCCCCAAGCTCACAATACTGACACCTATGACCTTGCCCGATAGTGATACACAAAATATAACAAGCACATGGAATCAAATAATCATTAAAAAACAACAATTGTAATAATCACAAAAAAAAGAAGACCAAAACAGAAAGCAGTTGAAGGCAAGGGCACACAAACTTTAAATCATATACTGTACCTTACATAATATTATTTACATAACACCAAGCAATGGGTGAGAGTTGAGGTATGCAATGTACAGAGATGAACAGACAGTTACAAGGCATGCATATATGTGAGAGGAATACTAAGTGACAACCAAGAGGTTATGAGGCAGAAAGCAATGCAGCATAGCAACCATGACATTGCACAACAAAAGCACTTATTAGCAGAGGCAAAAAATGTCTATCCACACAAGTCGTGAAGAAACAATACAATAATTACCCATGGACCATAATCAATTGTTATCATCACACACATGATCACTTAAAATTTAACACCAAAACGAACTATATAGGTTTTTGAACATGTTGATCTTAACACAAATTCCTTCAAATTTAGCCGTGCACTCGTTGGAATAAGTATATATTTCTGTTCCAATCCATTAAAATTAGACAAGCATGATACTGTTGCGATCAGAAAGCCTGAGCGGCATGTGCACAAAGCTTCGCACTGTGGCAACAACCAAAAATTAAGATCACATGCTATGATCACTCTATTACTGCTTGTTCATGCCACACATATATATGGGTATTGTTCTTCGTGCACATCCCGTTCGTGGTGAATCACACATTCAACGCAATGCCAAAGGAGAGGTTGCAACAACATCCCCTCCTTTTTTACAATTGAATGAACCGCAAGGATTG
>Ga0210059_1017878_pt1 | contig 10049 bp, 6 predicted proteins | sample Ectturendosymbi2_FD_188042 | JGI IMG/M metagenome (GOLD analysis project Ga0210059, IMG submission 188042) | Ecteinascidia turbinata endosymbiont from Florida, USA - Sample 2 (SPAdes) (version 2) | ecosystem: Host-associated > Tunicates > Ascidians > Unclassified | place: Key West, Florida...
CATGCCATATATTCTGTCAAGCATCTGGAAACATTGGCTGCGTGTTTACATAGCACTTCAGAACGGCAGGGTTGGGTGTTCTGCGCTGAGGTCCTTAGGGCAATTTTTGCAACAAGAACAACGTCTGTTGCCAAGTTGTGCAACCAAAGGATTAAGTCTACCGGCTCCACAAATTTACCACTATCATGGTGGTTTTCACAAAATTGTGCAAAGTGTCTGACGTTCGTTGTACGATTTCTCAAAAATCACAGTGTTGGTTGCAGAACCGTCACCAGAATGTTTTCAATAGGGAGGCTTTGCGTTTCTGCGTCGAGGGGGCTTGACATTCTAAAATTGACAAAAACTCAACTGATTCATAGTGTTTCATGTTTCAATTTGCGGATTTGGAGTTTTGTTTGGGGTTACTAAGCCCTCAAAAGCCCCCACGTGGCGACGGGACTGGTTCGTTGCAATGTTTTACAACATACTGGTTGCTGACTGTGATAAACAAGATTTTGAACATTACAACTGACACTCGAACTTAGAGGGAACAGTAGTTTGAGAAACGTGGAAATCATTTTGTAACCTAATGTAATAGCGAATTTTTCTGTGGTTTGTGTGTGAAGTGGGCAGCGCCCTTTACGTTTCCTTTGCAAGATATGGCAATACAGTAAGTACGGAAAAGTTAGGCAGTCTACCTTTATTTTGCTGGATGGTTTTTGACCTTCGTAACTACTTGATTTAGATGGCTTCCAGATAGGAAAAAAGGGAAAAACGTAATTGAGAAACCTTGCAACTTAACGTTCAAATTCGTTTACAATCATTCACTTCCCCGCTAATTTGAGCAACTTGATGGAGCAAAAAATTAAAGCATGGTACATGGTATACGTAAAGCTAACATGTGTAGTCATGGGCGTCCGCAGGGGGGGGCAAAAGGGGCATTTGACACCTTTGGAAATTGAGACTGAGAACGACAATTTTCTAGAAAAGATGAAATCTGCAGCTCAATTTCAATCAGTTGATGTAATTCTTCCAGTTCCAGTGGCAGTGGCAAGCCAAATTCACTGTTTTGGTGTTATGCACTGATGAGCTTGCAGTTCACTCCTGTCCGCTCCTATGCTTGCGGAGGCAGGTGGTCAAATTTGCGAGCGGTTTGTTCTACTGTAGGTCTTTATTGCGTAACAATAACATGGCAACAAATCTTCAAAGATTAACTTCAAGTAACGGTAGAAAGCGTTTTGCCGCATGTGACTATTGAAAAGCACACATCAGTGCTCTCACGTTTAGGGATTTTGTCCCTAGATTGGAACTTTTGAGTCCTTTTAGGAATTTTTTAGGGATTTAAGGATTTTTAGGGATTTTCGGAAAAGTATGAAAATGTGTCAAATAAACTATTTCAGTTTATTTTGCAAATCATATTGGTTCTGCTTCTAACATTCATCATTCGCATTCCGATTTTATGCTGAACCACCACTTATTTAGGGATTTTTTGGTACTGTTCTAGGGATTTTAGAGTTGCACTTGTGAGAGCCCTGGCACACATCTTGGCAGGTATATTGCAGCGACAGAGTGGCTGTTGATAGCGGTAAGCCACGTATTTTTATACTGTGCAAAAAGCACGAACTAATCTGTAGTAATGCTTCCACAAGTTTGAAAAGTCCATTGCCAGTGTGAGACTTGGTGTAGTCAATGTGCCTGAGTGAATATCTTAATCAAAATACGCTTATGCAGACTTCTTTTCACACAGTATAAAACTATGGGGCTTGATATTTATGCAGGTTGTGGAAATACTGAGTGAGCAAGTGCAAAGCTGCATTTGCTGTGGCGAGTTTTCACAATTCATTTGCTCATTCTTGTTAAGCCTGCGTGGTGTTCTAACTTTAGTTAGTTGTCCGATAGTCGTAAAGTGACCCCATTACGATGTATCTAAGTCAGTGCTCAGCAGGGGATGCCGCGGCACACCGGTGTGCCGCAAAGCGATGCTAGGTGTGGCGCGGAATAACTTCATCCGAGAATACAAGCATTAGAGTTCGCTAGGTCATACCTTATCTCAGTGTTTTTCAACATTTTTGCTGCAACAGAACCTTCTGCAAATGTTTGCGTTGCTCATGGAACCCTATGCAATGATCCAAGTGTGTATCCTACTTTCTGTAAGAAACCTGTGAAATAGTAATATTGCTACAACCGCACAGGACTGTGTATGCGAATTTCGTACCGCGAAACTTCGGTCGGTTTCGGCGGAACCCCTGGCAGCCACTTGTGGAACCCTGAGGTTCCGCGGAACCCGGGTTGACAAACACTGTTTAGCGAAACTTCCACTGAATATTTATGATATTTTACCCATATGTATGTGGCGCGGACAAGCAATACTAGAGTGACTGCGGCGTATAGTCTCTATTGTTGCTTGCGGCCACAGTGTAAAGCTTTGCGTTCATGCCTCTCGGGCTTTCCGATCGCAACATTAGTATCCTCATACAGCAGACAAAGAGTTATAATTAGTGGACGGCCACCATACCGTATGTTATAAAGTTCATGTGCATGGCTGCAGAAATTTATATTGAAGGCAGCACTTTGTGCACCCCTGATCTAACCAATGCAGCGCGGGGTCTGTAGCATACTAACAGCTCTACGTTAAAAATACACTTGAACACCTGTTAAATCATAACGCGTATGGGCACCCCATGTGAGTGCCATTACAGCACACTGAGTTCAATAAGTACGAAAAACATGGCAGTGCTCGTTGCTATCTGCACCTGCAATGAACACGTCAATTAGGCTACTCATTAATTTATGTAAAAAACACAAAACACAACGAAACATGATATGATAGCGTGGGAGTGGGGGAATAACGAAAGTGACACCTGCAATGAGAGTTTAGCTGCCTAGTAGGACAGCCTAACTGGTCAATAGCATGGTTGCCAGAGGGTGGATGGCCTACATTGCCAAATACACTACCCAGTGGGTAGTGAATAGATGTCAAATCACATTGAAGTACCAAAAAGAAAGTGACGCAGCTTGTCCATACAGAACAGGTCAGTGTGATGTAATAATACGAAAAATATTGCCATTCATAAAAATACAATAAAGCGATACATGGAAATTGGTAAATTTGCCCTCATTGCTTGGGTGGTCCGATACTTCTGCAAATCACTGGAAAATATTTTCATTTTTAATTCACAGTAGTCTAACTTAAAACAGTTCAGTTGAAAACATTCGCTTAACTGCTGATAGCATATAGCAAAATACTGACTTCTTGCACTGAAAAATTCTATATGTACAGTATAATGAAGAACAAATTTAACACAAAGGGCCGCCGGGTCCCAAAGGCGCGGGGCCCACAACAATTGCCATATAATGCTACTATTGTTAATTCGCTACTGAATCTAACTAGAAAGACTAAGGTACGGGAATGACGCTTTATGCAGTTCGCCACTGCAATGAAAGCCACGGTACCGGCCAGAAAAACAGCTTGCGTAACACTCACAATCAATCGTGCTCCTGAGGCTTTCAACACAATAGCAGTTCATACCAAACGATGGAAAATGTTTCTTCCCTGTGTTTTGCAGACTTGAAGCCCGTAAAGTTTTTTTGGTTACAAATTGCAGTGTCTGCCTTCACCTCTCCTTACAAAGCGAAGTCATCTTTAGTTAAACTCTGGGCCACTTGCTAAAATGTGATAGCGTCACTTCAAGAGACGAGTTTTGTAGACAATCAAGAAGACAAATTTGACTAACTGCGAGAACAATCAAAATTCAAGTCGCAAGGAATACCCCGGTCTTAACCACATCCGATTTGGGTTGAGTGAAAAAGTGTTTTACAGGGATTACGTATGAAGAGACTACGACAAGCTCCAGCTTATATTTCACATAGACAGGCTTTTAGGAGGATCAAGTGAGAAACAAACATACACAAAGTTGAAATAACTGTAGAGAAGGCAGTAATAGATAGACAAACTGATATATGGTAAAACTGGTTAAAAGTGAAATACTCCAGCACAAACTTTGCATCTGTTGGCTTAAAATTTTTTATTTTGAAACTGTTTGGAGATACACTTTCATATGAGCACACAATGTTACGAAAACTCTTTATGCTTGGGTTCAGTGGAAGCTGTACTGTTTTTTACAACGTTTTTTATACCACTGGAATTAACTTCTCGTTTGTTCAACCTACTGAAAATGTGTGCCAATCTTATCAACACTAAAAAAGCCTTCAAAAAACTGTTCCTGCTTTATTCTGAGACGTTTCGGAATCTTCTTTTTTGGGGTAGTGTCGCATTGATAAAAAAATTCGTTTCGAGGAAATATGCCGCCGGCACTGGGAATCTGCTGGTGACACATCGGACCAAGTGCGAAGGTAAATAGGTTTCTCACATTTGTTATGAATCACATTAATTACGGAATTTGTCTGCATTTCTGGTACAGACATCTGACAAAAGACGCTCAGGTTTTATAGCAAACTGCGTTTTCATCTTTTAGAACTTATTGACATCAGTTCCATTTTTGAACGCAGCTTTCCTAACATATGCGCCAGAAATTCTGCAAACCAATTAAACAAATGATATTGAGGATCTGGTTAACTCTTGCACACAACGGAACATGAACGAAGCTGCAAAATTTAATGGTTTCATCAGTTCAATGCAATTCGAACCCAGTCCAAGACAAAAACTTTAAAGTGAAAGCAAATGTCACAGCAATACCTAATAAAAGTTCACACCATGCCAATCCTTTTCATGTTGTGCACCACAAGGGGAGAACGGGGTATGTTGTACCATTTTTTACATTTTTTGCCACTGCTCTTTTGGTGTAGGCACTAGAAACCTGAAATTGAGGTATCTGGTGGCTAAGTCCATTTAACAAATTTATACATAGGTTGTTTGACATAACCTTTTATATTATTGGCATAAATTGAAAACGAAAAACATCACTTTTGCGGTTCAACTTACCCCATGCGTGGGTAAGTTGAACCAGGTAGTGGGAAAGTTGAACCAAAATAAAAATCTGCCACAGAAACGAACTGATGCGGAATGAAATGTCGGGAATATTTACACTTGCATGAACATATTAAAAAATATTTAAATCCGTTGTAAACACATCTAATCACTGATGTATGAGGAAGTGGCGGAGTAGGCCTACTTTCACTTGAGTAAATTTATCTTATTTTTGATTTCCGATGAAAATAGCCTACATGTTTCTTTTGTCTTTTCGTCGTTCCAGTAACTTCTGGAAACGGGAGTGTGTTTAGTCTTTACAATGTCACGTTTTGAAAAAGAGCACTCTTCACCAAATGTGAAAGTGACGGCTGGTCTTCCTATTATAGGGTCATTTCTTCCTCTTTACAAAAATTTTTTTGGCATTCTCCATTTATGTCATCAATACTGTACTCCCAATTGGTGGAACATGTGAAAGAGTTTTTTGCCAGTGAAGCTCACAGCAGGGGCAGATAAAGCCAGTATGGTTAGGGGGGGAGATTTCAGTAATATTTGGTTAGTCAAGTCTCATCACTGTGTCTCTACTGTAAGGGAGGTGAAGTATATATCACAACACTTGGTTTTAGAAACAGTTTTTCCACTGTTTATGCTTTGATGTCACTACATGACATAATAATCTCAAAAAGAGACGTAAACCTTTACATATGTGCCACGTTTCTAGATCTGAAAAGATCGTTTCATACAGTGGTCATAGCATCCTTATGAAAAACGTATATTATTTTGGAATTAGACATAATACAAATCCTCTTTTCTCAAGCTATTTATCACATCGCCGTTAGTTTGTGTCAGCTTCTACATGCAAATCAGATAAAGAATATGTAACTTGTTGGGTACCGTATGGAAGTGTTTTGGGGCCTGCTCCTTTCCTAATTTATATTAGTGACCTTCCAGATTGTTATGTAATGCAAAGACTTTCATTTACGCATGATACAGCGCTATACATGTTACGTCCAAATGTAATTGATCTGCAAAACACAAGTAATGAATGACGTCACAATCAGTGATGAAAGTGGACCTCTATTTGACAACATGAAAGATATAAAAAAGAATCCAAATATGCGAGCTTGTCGGAGGTCCAAACAGAAACACAAGGCTGATGCCGTGGCTATAATTTTGCGGGAAAAATCTCATAAAACATTCTGGCAGAACATAAAAAAGCAAGAAATCATGGCTTCCATCTACGGTGGGAGGTGAAACAGGAAATGAAGCAGTTACTGTCATGTGGAAAAAAAACACTTTGCGACATTGCTGAACTCATCAAAAAACTGTGAAATTGGCAATTTTGTGAAAAAAATATTAACTCAAATGGTAATTTTGAAGGGTTGATGACTTGATATGCAACCGCTATAAGATTGAATCTCCGCTGCCACAAACTACCACTAGATCGTCCAGCTGGAAAGAATGGCATTTTTACTGAACACATTTTTAATGCTGATTCAAGTGTGTGCAATCACCTGAGTAGTCTATTCAATGTGTGCTTAATACATGGAAACATTCCACAGGAATACATGGAAACTGTCATTGTACCTATTTGTAAAAATAAGAATCAATAAAAACTCTTTGTCTAGTGTATGAGGATACTAATCGACGGCCAAACAGTCGTGTGGAAGCAGGCTAGGCTCAGCGTATGGAAACCAGGGTTGCAGGCTCAGCATCGGAGCCGGAGGTTTTTGGGTGGAGCGGGAATCGGATGCCTAACAACACTGGGAGTCGGAGTCGTTTTTTTTTTGTCCGACTCCAGATGTCCAATGTTGAAATGGTACAATTTCTTTTGAAACGTTTGTTGAAAGAGAGATTTCTTGCTGTGCACCATGATTCCCATTGATTTCAACAGGCAAACTTCATTCCATTTATGTTAAGGAGTCGGCGTCAGAAATTTTGGAAAGTCAGAGTCGGATATTTCACCTCCGACTCCGCAACCCTGGCGGAAACAGAAGCATAGCAAAAACAGACATATCTTGAACTCACTGGCGACCGTATTTCAAATACATGAACTATGCGCCCAGCAATAGCGAAAAGGTTGTTCGCCCGCGTCCAAGCATGCTCCGCGCTAGTTTTTTACACTGTGTTGGCGTTTTCCGTAGCTCAGAAAAAAACAAGGCAGTAGTAAAAATATCACATTTTCAGACGAAGCTTGTGCAGTTATGTATACATGGATAGGCTACATAGTTCTTGCCGAGACGACAATTCAAAAACAAAACATGATTGAAAGGCATTTGTTATGACATTATACTTTCATTTTAGGCAGCTCCGCTGACTTTCGTGAAAAACGATCACACAATCGCATAATAGTTTCACACTGAGCCTAGAATCATTTAGCCCTAAAACACATTTACCGCCACTAGCACTAACAAGATAGAATTTCAGTCAACTGCTATAGCGTTTCACATATTTAGACACTGAACGGCTGATCTGATGTGAAGAATAAAACTTCAATACCATTGGAGGAGTTCGTGAAGAGAAGTTGTGAAACTCTTCAACGGAAGTGGGGGCAGGCGGACTGAGCCCCCCCAAATTCACAATCAATACCTCCAAACCCAAGCGCTAGTCTGAGGCCATTTTCCAGATTATTGCATGCTATTGCGAAGCTCCCCAAAGCTTAAAGCCACCCCCAATGCTGTCGACCTGGCAATGGATCTTCTTACCTCCAGGCCGGCAAACACAGGTGATTATCAGCCTATTGCAAATTTAAAACCAAAAATCTCCACCAACATCACAGTGACCGATAAAAAAGTTAAAATGTGCACCATAAGATTGCTTTTCTGCTTAAATTTTTGTGATGTAAGCGGAATGATCTAAGCAATAAGCTATGCATTTTGTTTTCAGTTGCAGATTTCACTAACCATGTCAATTTTATCTTTTCGTGGCCAGCATGAGTTGTCTTCGGGTTTACGATTGCAACAAAAGGACCAAAACCACGTAGCCATCAATAACTGTTTCCATGCGCGTAGCCAGATGAGGGCGAACGACGCAGTCGTTCCCACCAAATTTTGGGTTGCAAGTACTGAACCACTGAGTGAAGATTGCCATGACCGCGTAAAGCCAATTATACATTCCACCAATCTCTAGTCTAGACAGCTGGTGTTTGGGCAAAGTTTCTGCGTCAGAGCTCACTACCATGCTTTGTTGTGGCAAGTCGTGCTACCAAATAGTAATCCAATGCTACGCTGCGTTGTCCCCGATGGCGGAGTGAGGTTTTGAACAAATGAATTGTTAGGTCATAATTCCTTGAGCCAATGGAAGTAGTTAGGGATAAGGTTTTCACACCTTGTTAGGGACTTTGATAGGTGACGAACCTGTACTGCCATCACCCGGGCTGTCAGCATGTGGGTACAAACTTGCACTCCCTCGGACGGGATCAGCGCGGCAAACCCTTCAGAAACTTTAGAAGCCTTGACTTGTCATCCAGCAGCTGTGATTTTGTCGTACTGTCAGCCATGTTATGAGGCTGTCATTTGCCTAAGTCTGCCAACCAACCCTGGACAGTCAGCATGCGGGGGTAACTTGTACACCCCCTGGGACGCAGTGGCCGCGGTGGGTCTGTAGAAATGTTACAAGCCTTGGTCACCTAGCGGTTATGGTTCTGTATGTAGCACTGTCGCTAGACATTTGAGTCTGTCAGCATGTGCATAAGTCTTCCAAGAAGACTTGGACGGTCAGCATGCGGGGGTAACTTGCACCCCTTGGGATGCAGTGGCCGCGGTGTTCATGCAGATAGATTACAAGCCTTGGGCTGCCACCTAGCGGTTATGGTTTTGTCACATTGTTACCAGAAAGCTGTCAGCTAGAAGTTATGCCCCCGCATGCTGACCACTGGATTTTGCTGGAGTAAGACTATTCATTTCGCGTCGGAATTGTAATGTTTGTTGCTTAACCTATCCAGTTTGCTTAAATGAAATCCTGGTCAGCTTATGCTGCGTATTGCTTTAAAAGGTGAAACACCTTCATAATTGGTTATTTCAATTTTGATTAACCTGTCCTGTTTGGTTTGGTTGGTAGTACGACTATTGACTTTGCATCGAAATTTGAATTTTTTTTAATAACCTATTCTGTCTGCTCAAATGAACTCTTGGTGATCTATGCTGTGTATTTCCCTTAAAGAAAAAAACACCCTAATTGTTCAAAGTCACTTTGCAAAAGGCGAAATCATTCACAAATACAAAGGAGTAATGGCAACACGACGCTTCAAATAAAACAACGCAGTTCTCGAGCTTAATGAATCGCTGGTAAGCTTATTCTGTCCATTTATGACAATGCAGCGTTTTTTGGGTGAAACTCGTGAAAATCATTCACAAATGCAAAGGAGTAATGGTAATACGACGATTCACATACAAATAAAACAGCGCAGTTCTCGAGCGTAATGAATCGCTGGTCAGCTTATTCCACCAATTTCAGAAAATAAGCACTTAAAAATGGCGAAACTCGCAAAATCATTCACAAATGCAAAGGGGCAGTGGCAACACCGTCTTCATATACGCGACGCTGCACATACAAATAGGATAAAGCGGTTCTCGTCTGAGCATAAGTGTAAATTTGGTTGTTTTTAACACGAAACGCGGTGTTAGTTCCTGAACCGTCTGCTTGTTTTTTTAGCACGTTGAGGTAAGAGTCAAAAGTGAAACGGTTTTGGCGTTTATTTGAACCTTTGGACGTTTCTTTGTTACCACGCCCTTGAACAGTGGGATCCATGGAAGACAGACAAAAATATGTTTTAGGACATAAACACACCATCCAATCCCCGCTCCACTCGAGCTTGAAAAGACCTGGTGTACGTTTGTCATATCGTTGGCGCTCGAAGCAACACGGTTGAGGAGACCAGTCAAGCCCGCGAACTTTGTTCGCAATGAAATCACGCCGGTACATCGTTTTCTTTGGCTGTTATTTTCATTACAACGTAGCTGTGATCTCCGAATTCTGACAAGTGGTTCGACATTCAGGGCTCTGCGAATTTAACAGCAGGGCACTTGGTCGCAAAGTGTCAAACCAGGGGTGTGATGAAGGGGGAAAGAGACGCACAATTCCCCGTGCACCGGATGACTGGGTGGCTCCGAAAGGTCCCAATAATGTTGCAAGTTTTTCTTCA
>Ga0210059_1017880_pt1 | contig 10048 bp, 3 predicted proteins | sample Ectturendosymbi2_FD_188042 | JGI IMG/M metagenome (GOLD analysis project Ga0210059, IMG submission 188042) | Ecteinascidia turbinata endosymbiont from Florida, USA - Sample 2 (SPAdes) (version 2) | ecosystem: Host-associated > Tunicates > Ascidians > Unclassified | place: Key West, Florida...
GCAAACATTTTCTACGGAGTGTCACATTGAAGATTTTATTGCTACCGAGGGCCGCATGCTCGTATTACATATATTACATCTATAATCGCTTTGAAAATTTTTAAAAAGTTTCACATGAGCTACCACTAAATGAAGGTGATGTGACTTTCAAAGATCCACTCCCTTTTCTTGATTCATGCTTGCTAACCTATACGTAGCGTACAGTAATACCTAATAGGTACTATCTGGTAGTAGTACAAATATTATTTATATGTGTAGACTACACAGTGTAGTGCACGTTAGCAATCAACTTGCCGGTTTCTGACAAAAATGCAGTGAGGGTGCCTACTTTTTTCGTTCATACACCGCATTGTTTTTAAATGACCAAAAATAATTAAGTCAATTATTCGGTCATAAGGCCCGAAAAAGTATGTTAGTGAATACTGTTACGAGGAGTTTTAATACTATTACGGGACAAATGACTGAGATGTCTTAGCAAAAAAAAACATGAGCGTGCTCCAGTAGCTCAAGGAATTTGACCTAATAATGCAATTCTGCAACACCTCACTCCGTCAACCGGGACAGCGCAGCATTGAATCATTACGTGCGTAGCACGACCCGCCTCAACAAACCATGGACTCTGCAGTCAGCTCCAACGCAGAAACGTCGGTGAAGTATTGTTGCAACCTCTCCGGTGGTGTTGCGTTGGTTGTGTGATTCACCACGAACGGGATGTTCGTGAAGAACAACACCATACATATATGTGGCGCGAACAAGCAATAATAGAGTGATCATGGCATGTGAACTCTATTGTTGCTTGCTGCCACTGTGGGAAGCTTTGCGCATATGCCGCTCGGGATTTCCGATCGCAACAGTATCAACTATCTGCGGCTTGACGCGGTTATGACAATTTTTACTCAATGGTTCACTATTTGCAGTTCAAAATTTGAGAGGAGTACGGCACCTATCGCCCCTCCTGGTTACGCACCTGGCAACAGTGACTGCATGGCCATATGGTTTTTTCTTGATCCTTATATCGCCAGTGCAAATCCGTAGATGGCACACGCCGGCCACGAAAAGACAAATTTGGCATGGTTAGCGAAATCTGCAACCAACAGCAAAATGCGTAGCTAATTGGCTAGATCAGGGGCCTCCAAACTACGGCCTGCGAAGAAATTTTGTCATTGATGAAAAAATAATACATTTACAAAAATTTGTTGATTTGGTGGAATATAACATACCCCGAAAGTCGAAACAGTCACATTACGTAAGAAGCCTGGCCCTAATGTTCTGTATTACCTTATTTGGCCCTCGAACAAAAACGTTTGAAGACCCTGGCCTAGACCATTCCGCGTAAATTACATAAGTTTGAGTAGAAAAGCTGAAAAAGAATACAAATTTTATCTTTTTCACTGGTATCTTCGGGGTTGGCTGAGGTTCATGGTCTTAAATTAGTTAGGCTGTTTCTCACTTGTGTTTGCTGGCCTGGACAGAAGTATATCCATCGTCAAATCAACAGCATTGGGGGTGGCTTAAAGCTTGTTTGGGGGTTTCGTAGCAGTAGTCTACACACAAAACTGGAAATTGACTGTCAGGGAGACTAGAGCTTGAATTCGGAGGGATTCACTGTGGATTTGATGGTGTCATCCCGCCTACCCCTACTTCTTTTATACAGTGTCACACCTTTTCTTCATAATCAGGACTAGTGAGATTGATGTATTTTCTTCACATCAACAGTTCAATGTCAAAATATGTGAAACAGTATCAAACACTTGATTGACATTCTACTTACAGTATATTAGTGGCGTTAAATTTATTTTAAGGCAATATGCTTTCAGGGCCAGTCCTAATAGGCCTACCATGCGATTATGAGATCGTTTTTCACAATAGCCAGCAGAGCTACCGAAAATGGGAGTAATGCCATAGCAAATGTCTCATTTATTTTTTGTTTTTGAATTGCCACTTCAGCAACACAGTAGCCTTCCATGTACATGTAACTGCACAAGCTTCGCCTGGAAACGTGATCGTAATTTTGCTATTTATTCAGCTCCTAATTAGGAAATTGAGTTGTCAGTCACTTCCTAGTGCAAGAAGATCCGTCCTACTTCTAAACAGTTCGGATTACGTTTCAGACATTGTTGTTTTTCCGATGTGCAGATATTCAAAACAGCGTCATACACTAGCGCGCAGCATGCATTAGAGGCAGTGGTCCTCAAACCCCGGGCCGCAGTAAAATTGTCAAGCGTTAACCGGTCCGCGGTTACACAAAGGTTGGGATCACTGCCTTATTGTACATCTTTCAAACACTTATCGTAGATACAAAAGATTGTTTGGGACACCCATAGAGTCAGTGGCGTGCAGAGGTCTGGTGATGCCCGGCGCGACTTCTTAATTTTATGCCCCTACCAAATTCTAGTATTGGGCAGTGGCGTGTGGTGGTCATTGTTACTGGATATACGCTGTTTGTGCCGTCGCATTCATGTTTGCAAACCAACGTTTTGGCGAAGTTTGATGACACAGCATGCATACTATTCCACACACTCACCTTACTCGTTGTTGTAAAATATGCCACTGTAATGAACATAAATTACCAGCGCTCTGAGTTATGAGACCGGAGCAAAACACAGCACTCAACGCTAGGACAGAGCAGTTCATAAAAGCAAAAATACCGGAAAACGCGTTAAAACAGGGGATCTGCAATGCACCCGATTTCGATTTACAATGTTGGTGAAAAACTAAGAAAACAAACATCAATATCGTGATTGTTAGGTGGGATTGATCCCCTTTAGCCCCCCTGTGTGCGCCTTTGTGCCGAATTTTATGTGCGTTCGCAGGCCTTCACAACAAAATCCACGTTTGCGGCTTTATTGCAATTCACGAACCGTGGCGAACAGTAGTTGTAAAAACAATTAAAAGCCGTGTTGTTTCTGATCACATGTGTTATTATGTCATTGCTCAGAAGGATTCTGAGGATAGACGTGGTGCGTGGAGTGTGGATTTGTTGGCGAATGACACGTGGTTATGACTGGAATTCCTGAGTTGGGAATTACCCAAAATCTAGTACAGCGGTGGATGGTGGTGCGAAACTTGATGGGTGCGCGGTCTAGCTCACTTTCCGAAAATGTGTTTTACGGTTAGGCTAGATTTCTAATTAGTTGCACACTTACTGCAGCTTGGAACAACAAGTAAGAACATAGCAATATTTCTTCGTGACAACAACTTGAGGCACTGGCGCTGCAGCGTGACCTGAAAGTGCTCAAAAACATCTCTTGTGCGTGCTGGTGCTCAGAAAATTTTTAGCGGGCAACTGAACTACTTACATACAAAATGCAGTTTACTTCGCAAAGTACACATGCAGTGGTGTGTTTAAGGGGAGGCGAGCGAGACACTTGCCTCGGGCTCCCCCTTTTTTGGGGCCCCCCTTGACGTATTACGCGCTTACATTTTCCTTATTTTGGGTGAAAAACTTATCCTGCACTCTACTACTGTACAAAACAGATCATAAGCAAGCGAAGTATTCTAATTTCAAAGGCCCCCATCTATAGAAACTGTAAGGTGCAGGTACTTTGCTTTCAAAGAGTCTGCAATTTGAAGGTAATCTGCTTTCAAAGGGGCCCTCAACAGCAACTAATAAATATGTAAGTACCTTGCTTTCACAGGGGCTCCCAACAGCAATTGTAATGTGTGTAAGTACCTTGATTTTACAGGGGCCCCCAACAGTGACTGTGATGTAAAAGTCCTTGCTTTCAAAGAGGTCCCCAACAGCAATTTGAATGTGTAAGTACTATGCTTTCAAAGGCGCCCCCAACAGTAACTGTAATGTGCAAATGCTGTGCATTCAAAGGGCCCCAAACAGCAATTGTAATGTGTAACTACTATGGCTTCAAAGGGGCCCCCAACAGTAACTGTATTGTAAAATTCCTTGCTTTAAAACAGGCTGGCAACTGCAATGTGAAAGTACTATGCTTTCAAAGGGACCCCAACAGTAATTGTAATGTGTAAGTACCTTGCTTTCACAGGGGCCACCAACACCAACTGTAATGGGTAAGTGCCTTGCGTGGCTTTCACAGGGGCCAGCAACTGCAGTGTTCAAGTACTAGGCCTATACTTTCAAAGGGGCTTCACCACCATCTCCAGTGTGCAAGTAAAGAAAAGCTTCCAACCAAATTCCAGCTTATATACCTAAACAACTGTGGGTAAAATTTCTATTAAAAAGTTCTGAAAAGACCGTACCTATCAACTAAGATAAGAGCAAATATTTATACCAAATGATAATTTTTTATATGAAATGGTGATTTTTAGAGATTGGAGTGTTTAGTTTATTGATAATTTTTTGAAAATGCCACAGTTTTACAGAAAATATCCAAGTGGAACAGAAAAAACAAAGAAAAAGTAAAAAACATAAAGGTTGATGAAAAATGTAAAGGTCTCCTGGACAGATTTGTTGTTGTAGTGAGTAGTACCGGTGAGCCTACAGAGGAGAGTGCAGGTTGGTTCAAACACTCAAGTTCAGTTGTTAATAGTAGCTTCAGTATGTCTGTCTAATGCATAATCAGATGTGCCATACACAAAAACTCAAGTTTTGTAAAAATGAGGATGATAAATACGTGCCTTAGAACATTCATATTTTTATCAAAGGATTTCTTTTTTAAGTCTCTGAAATGAAAAGGTTAGACAAATTTCTTGTGATGTTGTACCTTTGTAAACAAAAAGACAACATGCAATTGTTATAGCAGTGACCATACTACATCTTTTAATTTATACAACATTTTCTTTTTAGTTTACAAAGCAATGATGTATTATTGCTGTTGTGCTGCAAAGACTGCTAATGAGCAAGGCTACATTCATGCTTCTTATCAAGTAGCAGAAAATGAAATGGCATTTTTTGAGTATTATGAGTATTCATTTTTCTAAAGATATTTCAGGTTAAAGGTGGTTTGAATTTAGCCCATGCCTAAAGTCACAGGTTATTTGAAGTTTGACTAGAAAGTGGTTGGTTTGAGATAGACTTGCTGCCAGGTGATTTTAAATTTTCAGCTCTAAGCCAGGATAACTTAAACCATTTTTTCTTAGCACAGATGTAAATGAATTGTGTAGGCTACTTGCTAGAAGTGTTTCATGCCTTTGCGATAACATAACATAAGGTATATGATGAAGTATTTCCTACTTTTGCACATTTTTCCAACAACTAGTGTCAATGCAAGATGAGGGCAGCCTTGACTCATCCAGCCTCAAAGCTTTTCAAAACAAGTCTTAGGTTGGATGTTTTTGTATGCTATGTTCTTTTAGTTAAAAGGATGAAATTTAAAACAAATTTAGTGTTTTGAATCATCTTGGTTATTCATGGTTTCATTTATTCCCATAAAGACATGAAGGTGAACAAATTCAGAATACCAAATATCAAGCATTTTATCAAAGGGGAAAGTGGTGGGAAACTTTCAAAGGATAAACATTGTAGTGTATTGATCTTGATGGTGAATGCAGGGAAATGGGGCGTGAAAACAAAAAAGTGGATGCGATGCCAACTTGCTATTGCCTAACTTTTATGTGTTGCCAGCCTTGTCTTCCCATTTTTCAGTGTTATCAAAATTTTGTATCATGAAAACTCTTGCATTTTTTCTTGCTATGTCAGTCATGCCGTAGTCTCAGGAACGTAGGCCTAACTTTCGGTGGACGTATCTTAGGCTTGATCAAAAGTGCTCATCACGGTTGGCTGAGTATGATGACATCATCAGAGGATCCCCTTTTTAGTCTTGCCTCGGTCCCCCAACCTTAAACCCACCACTGCTCACGTGCACATGGCATAGCCTACTGTATTTTCTGTTTCCATCAGTATAGGCTATTTTTGGACTATTTTAGCCTGGCAGGCATTTAGACCAGCGTGGTCTAACTACTTTTGACGTGAGGTCATTTTGCAAAAACATGAGAATGTGCGGGCCACGTCCAACAAACACTACAGTACACCTACAGCAGAGCAAATGAAAAAGCAATTCATTACAAACCTTTGTCAGTGGGATGCCTATGGTCGAGGCTTCTCTAAATCTATTGTTGCTATATAAATACCAGTGTTAGTGAGTGGTAGCAAAGTCGGAGACTACCCCAGTGTTTCAGCCATTCAATTTCAGTTTTTAGATATGACTTACTTCACAGAAGAAAATGTACTCTCACACATGTATGTGCTTCCACACATACAGTGCATTTATATTGCAAAATCAATCTTTGCTGACTAATTCCATAATCCATTAATCCCGGGTTTCTCAGCCTGTGGGCCATGTCTTAGCAGGCCAAGGAAGAACTTTTGAAGGGTCACAGCCTGGCATTGGCAAGGGTGTGCAGACTCCAGAGGTCTGGTGATGCCTGGGGCAACTGCTTGTTTGTAAGCCCTCCTACCAAATTATAGTCCAATATTTTCAAATGCCTGTATTGTGATACAGGCATTTGATATATGTAAACACTAGTCTTGATTAAGAAAGAAGTTTCAAAAAATTTAATCCATGCAGCATGTGTGTATTGGTAGGCAAGTATTGAGGTAGCCTTACGATATGAAGAATCTGGTTACACAGCACTTTTTTTAGAAATTTCACTCCTTGGATGCCCTTTACTTTGGGATGCCCGAGGCAGTTGTCCTCCTTCTGCATCCCCTTCTGGCCTGGTATTATTGAAATCTAGTACGTTTTGCAAGTTGAACCGTTTAATCGAAAACGTAGTAGCTCCTGAACTTCAAACTAGATAATATGCTTTCTTTTGTCATTTTGTGTTAGAAATTATTGCCACATGGAAATTGCCATGTGGCTTACCGCTTTGTGCACAACATGTATTTACTGAAGGCATATGGCAGACAGGGGTCTGTTGTTGCCATAAACAAAATAGAAGTGGCTATGGAACCACCCATGGGTGGATCTTATTTCAAAGCTTATTCCACAGCCTCACAAGACGTGGTTTAAATAAAGTGGTCAGTTTGTCACTCAAGTATCATCATCCTCAACCTGGGAACTTAGCTGATACGTTTCAGGTTTACTTTTTTCAAAACTTTCAAAACTTTTGGTTTAGGGGTTAGCATTAGGTTAGCATTAGATTAGCATTAGGGCTATGGTTAGGTTTTAGGTTTACCGTTTGCTTTTTCTATGTTTCTACCAAGCCTACTGCATTCTTGTCATGCGTTACATTACAAGAGGTGGTTAAGGTGTCAAATTTAAAGGTCCACAGGCTGTTCAGTAGCCACTGCCAAACAAAATCTAAGCAGGCTTGACGTGGAAGATGACTTGATTTGTACATTGTCGTATATTGAGCCTTGAATATGTATACTCTTTTCTAACAATAAACAGGCTCAACCTTCACATTGAGTTTAGTGCACATTGTGTTATGAAAAGTTGTTTTTATTGTATTTATGCTTTATGCATGTGCAACAGTTGTCAGATAACAGCAGTTGTATAGTCGGTGGAACACACACCCTGTGTTTGGTTAATAATTGTGCCTCATGTCAAGAAAATGTTGAAAATCCCCTAAGTCTACCAACATAATTATTGCACATTTTTATTAAAAGATGTTATGCTTGTTCTAATCAAAATTACGTACTGTAACATATACACAACATTAAATAAATACTGAAAAAGCCCACCAGTCTTAAAAATTCTGTTTGTAGGTAGTTGGACCATGCTGATCTAAACCGTCTTATATTACTTAAGATTAAGGCAGTGGCTATAGATATGCCTATGGATCTTGACATTTGAAAACTTATTCATACGCCACCTGTGATGTAACAGTAACGCATGACAAGCGTGCAGCAAGCTTGGTAGAAACAAACTAAATGTAGAAGATAAACCCTACCCTAACCTAACAGTAACCCCTAAAAATAACACCTAAGCCTGAAAAAAGCGAAGAAAAAAAGGAAAGTCGGCAAGGTGAGAGCCCAACCGAAAACCAATGGCATAGCAGCCATAATGCATAACCCCTAAGCTAGGAGATCCACGCTGTTTGGATGACAAACTGACCCTTTTATTTGAATTGCATCAGGCCAGGTGTATCCGTAGTCACTTCCTAAGATTAAATGACTAACTGATGAAAGGTTTGTTTTGAGTAAAACTCTTAGATAAGATGATCATTTGGCTGATGATATTTGAGCTAGCCTATGCCTAGGTAGCCATATTCACAACATTACTTGAAGTTTGCTCTCACGCACCAAGAAGCGTTTTTCAAGTAATTACCATGTATTATGATATAATGGACAAATCACAATGGTGAAGACAATAGACAAGGACTTTGCCAAAATATTTTCATCGGAAATGCTGTTTGGACCACTAAATCATGACTGAAAAAATGTTAGTGTGAAAAGGTTGAAGCACTCTTAGCATGCTGGGCTTGCCTAATGCTGCAAGTCTGAAAACTTATAATAATCATAATGATGATCTTTTGCTGTGAGAATTACGTTGCCACATGCCAGCTTTTAGTGGTGGAAAGTAATAGGTTGTGATGTGCCTCATCTAAAAGTTTCTGAAAACTTCTAGATGTTTCTGCCTAAAAAGTTATAAAATCTAAAAGTTTCTGCCTCATCTAAAAGTTTTCATACTATGCCTGATGTCTCACTGATAACTGCCTAGTCCAAATTCTGTATGAACAATAATGATATTAAACTTTAGAATGCATCACTGAAGTACATTCATTTTAACTTTTTGTTAGGAGTTCAGTCTAAGATTTATAGAAACAATTGTAATTGAGAAATGGTGTTTTACACATGCAATGGGTGTGGTGAATCACTGAAGAAAAACAAAGTGGAAAAGCATGTTACTGTTTGTCGAAGCTGCCAGTATATGACATGCATGGATTGCTCAAAGGACTTTTGGTGAGTACTGTTTTTTCAAAGTTCAACATTAAACGGTACAGTGTAAAGAACGGATGTGCGTCAACATGCATATCATTAAAGGATGTGTGATAAGTGATAACGTAACCACGGAGTGTAAAAATACCTCGTTACACAATGAATGAAGGAAAAAATAGAATAGATAAAAATATTTGTCACTAGAATTTAATACAATTTACCCGTGAACACGTAATGCTTAAAAGTTACGATGTTTTAATTTTTTATCTTTTCACAACTGTTGAAACCCAAATTTTTTTCCCACTGGAACTTGTTATCAAGAATAGAATAATCTTGTTGCAAGAGGGATGGTGGCTGAAAGTAAGCGTAGTATAGCAGCAATTAATATTTTTACTTACGTTGTGGTGTCACTACTCACTGCAAAATATCGATTTTCGTGAGTCTGGTTATATCATTGATATACGCAACCAAGATCTTCTACTGACAGATATCCATCTTTGACAGGGCACCACATTAAAGTCAAAAATCTGTAGGTTTGGGCAAGTTACTTTGTTAAGTCAAAACTGTTTCATTTCTATGAGGAAGTATACCTAAAAACATTGGAAGTGGCTATAGCTCCACTGGTGGTGACCCGATTTCAATAAAAACGCTGTGTTTGTCACTCTACCAGCACTGTCATGGTAGTCGAGCGAATGCGTCTTCATCTACTGTTTGAATGTTTTTAGGTTCACCTCTCACAATGTCTCCTTTCATTTTGGTAGTAGTGGTTACACTTTTCATGGGACCAGTTTTTCTTCACTTTTTTCAAGTTTCCAAAATTTTGTGTTCAGATTACAATTTAGGGTTTAGGGTTTAGGTTTAGGCATTGGGTTTACTGATTAAGTTTATGGTTTATGTTTAGGGGTTACGTTTAGCACGTTTCTACCAAGAGTACTGCAGTCTACTGCACACTCGTCGTGCGTTAGTGTCACATTACAAAATAAGTTTTCAAAAATGAAGTTCTGCTGGGAGACCTATACCCACTGCCAAAAAAATTGTATTTTGGGATTTGTGTTGCATTTGTGTAAATAGTTGTTTGTTTTTTATTTTTCAAAGGGGAGATGAATACAAGGCTCATACTAGTTGCATTTCGGAAGAAGAAAAATATGGTGCTGCTGGATTAAAAGTCAAACCAAACAAGGGAGATGTGAAACAAAAAGACTGGTTAAAAAAGGTGTGGTTAAGGGATTTTTAGTGTGTTAGTTCAGTGTATAT
>Ga0210059_1017881_pt1 | contig 10047 bp, 8 predicted proteins | sample Ectturendosymbi2_FD_188042 | JGI IMG/M metagenome (GOLD analysis project Ga0210059, IMG submission 188042) | Ecteinascidia turbinata endosymbiont from Florida, USA - Sample 2 (SPAdes) (version 2) | ecosystem: Host-associated > Tunicates > Ascidians > Unclassified | place: Key West, Florida...
GACTCGAAACTACTAGACTTGCTGAATCCGGAGAGGGTTTGAACACCTCTCTAGCTGCAGCAGCTGGCGAGTTATAACAAAACAAACTCGAGCCAATTAATTGGCTCCGGTGGTCGTTAATGCCATGATCCTGTTGACAGGATCTTTGCAATATGCACATAGATAAGTTTGGCCAACTCGAAACGAATCTTTGCTTGAAAGACACATGGTTTGCGCAGAAACAAGGATTATCACGAGTTGGAATTTTGGGAAGAAATCGAAAAAGTCAAGTTCCATTTCGGAACCGCATCAACCTGGCCCGACCTTTTAAGCAAAATGACCTCCTTCTTCGGTCGACAGCCTGTTTTGCCTGACTGGATATACGAGGGCGCTATTATCGGAGTGCAAGGCGGCACTGCAGAAGTAAGTTGGCACAGTCATTTTTTGTCTTGACTGGTTGCTGTGAAATAACAGTGCTGTCGTCGTGGACCTGTACCTGCAGTCAGGAACAAAACTTTGGTGAGGTGAGGTTGATGTTATTGGAATGTTGTGTCGCGTCCACAAATTTTGCTATCATTTTGCCAAGAAGTCTTGTGTCCTCTTGAAATGGAAATCAAGGCCGCGTTTCACATCAAAGGACTATACCGACTTAGTTGCAGAAACATTGTTGTATGAATGAATATTATATAGGATACGCGACACTGCATGCAGGAGTGTAGCCAGGGGAGGCAATGGGGCAATTCCCCCCCTGTTGCGAAAGTAGCACCAGTAATTTTCAGGTTAATCAAGCTTTTGATGTGTAAGCCAAAGAAATGCGTCAGTGCAAATCAACGAAACTACTTAAGAAACCTATTCTACTTCCACTTTTAGTCGAACCTGATCAAAGCAGTATGATTTATCAACTCCCCATGATTAATCAAACATTGTGAAAAGTGTAATGCTGTAGAATTCATGTCATGGGTAACCTTTACCTGAGGCTTAAGCTCCGTGTGGAAGTGGTGATAATGAAATACAAACTTGTATAGACGCGCTTGTAGTCACTAACCCAGCGGTCCCCAAAGTCCGGCCCGCGAAGGGGTCCAATCCGGCCAGCGAGCTTTCCTAGGAATGTTTAGTATTGTAACAATTTCGTGTAAATGAATTAGTGTAACATGTAATTACACAAAGAGCAAAAAACAATTGCTGCAATTGAGAATTTTATTCCGATGGGCTTTAAAAACCAAAACAAACGAAGCTTTCCGCTTTGATCTAAAGTTCAACTACTGTACAAAAGTTTGAGTTGAAAAGTGGTTTGCTTAGGACGTGGGCCATTCGTTTGTAATGTTATATTTGGCGAACAACACAGACAAATAAACGCAAACACAGAAAATTGTTAGATTATAGCTGCTTTTTTCGTTGGAAATTGCTGCGCACCAGCACCATAGTGTTGTACCAGGGTCGCCAGGTTGGAATTTTAAATGCCGAATTGCAAACTTTCGGCCTTAATTAAAGCGATTTGGCTTGAAAAAATGTTGTTTGGCATGTTTGCTTTTTTTAGTAGTGTTGGCAGAAAAAAGTTGTTTGAGCTCAAACTTTTAGTTTTTTCAGCCTTTATTACATTCATTGAAGCTCTATAACAGGGGTGCACAACTCAAATGGATATTCAGGCCAAAATTTTGCTTAAAACTTAGTTGCGGGCTACACCATGTCAAATGAATTGCTCATACAATAAAAACGTACTTATTTATCACACAAAACAACAAACAACTGTTTACATTTCCAAAAACATATTTTAGAAATTAGTTCGCGGTAAAAAAACGCTGCGTTGGACCAGGGACGGATCAAGGGGTGGGCGATTGGGGCGATCGCCCCCCCTAAAACCTACGAAAGTAACTTTTTTCACCATGATTTTGTACAATTCGGAAAACGCCATTCGCTATTTTGCCGTCCATTGTTTTGTCACAACACTGTTGTGACGTATGTTTCAGTTTCTTGCAGTAGTGAACCCGTAATGAGACTTGACTGCCAAATATTACTGAAATCCCTCACCTAACCTTACTATCTGGATCCGCCCCTGCGTTGCACGCGTTTGCATTGGACCAAACTCGAAATACTTTGCTTTCCCGATGAAATGGCAATACGCATTACTGCATCTAAATGTCCATCTGTTATCCTAGTTCGCAGCATAGATTTGTTTATTTTTGTGATTGAGAAGGCTTGTTCACAACAGTACGTTCTTGCAAGTTGACAAATCCAGTTTCTTGCATTATTCAACAACACCGGATGCTTCTCTTATGCGAATCGAGAGTAAAAATTAATTGATGAATCTCCTTGGAAAGGGTCGTGAAAAGCTTAGTTTGACTGCAAGTGTTAGAAGTCAGCGCCATTATAAATTTTCTATCTTCACACCGAATGGTTTTTTAAAGAAAATTATTTGCGTCCCCCGGCCATTAAGATCTTGAAAGCGTTTTGAAGTTTTCACGAAGGTCTTCACACAATTCCGCGTATTTTTCAAAGCCAGGTACCAAGTCTGAGTTTCATTTATAAATGAAGACATGCTTTTGAACTGCATCATGTTGTCAATTGACAATTGCTGCTGAAAGTGCTTCAGTTTTGCTTGAAAAGCACTGACTACATTCAGTAAATGGCATGCGTGCCATTTTCAAACTTCTGGCGGGCCACATTTGGCCCGCGGGCCCTGTGTTGTATATTCCTGCTATATAGCATATTTTGCCTAGCGATTTGGCATGTGTTGTTCATGTGAACCTGGAAGCCTGATATTGTTTCTGTGGGTTTTCTGTGACTGCACTTTGTAATACTGTAGATATTTTGTGGCATGTGACATATATAACATATCAGTTGCTTGTGTACCAGATTCAAAGTAATTTAAACTGTGGCATGGCGCATGTTTGTATTTTCACAGCCTGTATTGTTTCAAACATTTATAGGCATTTCTTATTAAGAATTTTCTATAAGAGTAGATGTCACTGTTGGAGATTAAAACAGTATTTATATGCATTGCTTCCAGGCTTGGTTCCAAAGTAGCATCGCATCTTTGCCTTTACTCATCCGGGTAATTCAAAACCGACAGCAGTTGGCCGTCTTCGGCTTATTTGGCATATTTCGACGAGCGATTTGGCATTTTTTGTCCATCAGGACCTGGCAACCCTGTGTTGCTTGGCCTGGGCGCCTAAACGTCTGTCGAGTCTACATTAGCATGCATCAGTGCTGCGAAATTTGTAAATTGTAGTGGGCATTTGGTGTGCGAAGCGTAGGCGTTATCTGGCAGTAGTGAAAAGAATTTCAGATGCATATTTGCACTAAACTCTCCTTATTGCAGCATCAAGCATGGAACCAAATATTAACCTAAAACTATTATGTAACAAAGGAAGTAGTTTCATAGATCACATTGCAACATGCTGACGAGCGAAGAAAATAAATAGAAAATTTACAAACGTGACTGGTGTTATTCATGTTGTATCTTTTTTGCTTGCGATACACAAAATAGTCTGGCCCGCGGGCGCTGATAAGATCGCGAATTCGGCCCAGCATCCAAAAATTTTGGGGACCGCTGCACTAACCGAAAGTAAAACAAGGAGTAATGCCTTTCGCAGTTGTTTCTGGCACACCAGCTTGCTGTATCCTATCTAATTGTGATGCAAATTTCATTTCAAGACCATCGCAAAAATTCTTCGCTGAAAACTCTGGCATGCTAAAAGAGCTGTATATTTTGCCCTTATGACTGCAGCATCAGCCGTAGCTTTAAATGAACATCGTTTATTTTTGTTTTTGTACAACTTTACAACTAAATGCATGAATATGGTGATGATATTTTGTATATCTTGAAGCTCAAGCAGTGGCTAGGGAGCAATTCAGTTTCAAGGCCTTTTTTATTACAATTAAGTCATGGACACTGTTTAGTAACAGTGGCAATTATTCTAGATATTTAGTTGTGGTGGCATTTAAACCTGCTGTGACTGTTCAATCACAAATATGTGGAACCTTAACGGTTTCATCAATGATTTCCCCTTACCTTGCCGGCGAGTATGAAAACAGTTTTGTCAAGTAATTAGAATCCGATCTGTGCATAGTCTGAAAGTGTGTCAACATTCACCTGATGTTGATGCCACCCTATCCTACAGTAAATTTGAAACCATTCAGCTGCAAAGCGAAGAGTCAGCAGAAAAATCTAACGAAAGTAGAAAGATCATTTTTATTTTGTAAGTGTCAAGGCCATTGACACTGCCATTTGCTTACAGATAGCTTGCAGTCTGTTTTCTCGATAAAGCGCATTTCACCAACATGAAACAAAACTGAATTTTTTCCTAGTTGATTAGATTTTGTTATTTAAACACTAATGGTTTAAAGACTTCAACCGCTTACTTCCCAAACTCAGGGATATCTAGAACTCCGCCCAAACTGTTTTGAGCACGACCGAAATCTGAGTTTGGTGAACACCTGGCGACCCAAACCTCAAACAATGTATGAAATAATACTGAATGTGTGGATGATTTTTGGCAGCATGTTGCTAAGTTCGTTTTTAATGTCAGCAATCTACTCTTTTTCTCAAGTATCTACGCTACAGACAAACACAGAAAGGCAGTGGTAAAGTTTAAAAAATGTATAACTCCGGTTTGGATCGCCTCTGCCCGACCCATTTTTTGACTCTTCTCCACTCTTCTTTGGATTTTGATTCATACTTTGGAAACCACCGGGCTAAATCAACTAACCAACCGTTGTGTTAAGCTGCGGCGACAAGTAGGCCTATTTCTTTACTTATTGCAGATTGCAGAGCCCTGGTGAAAATCGATTGTGGCTTCGTTTTCGCAAATACACAACCGTTTTCACACTTTTCGTAGACCGAGTGGGTTAAACATATGCAGGCATGAGCGCAATTTTGTTGTAAAATGTGGGGGGACAGCTTGGTGTGAAACCAATATAGTCATCCGATCGATGCAGAAGTGACGTTTTATATACAGATTCCCAATCTTATTTCTAGAGGTGTTTTGAGAGCAACACTAATCACGCTGTGCTTTGTCCTTGCAGATGATTGCCATACTAATATACTTAAATTTGTTGCTGGAAACGGTACTGTAGTTCAGACTGCTTCCATTAATATCGTATTTGGATGCAAACAAGCAGAGCAATATAGTAGAATACATTAATTGGGTTTTATCAGAGCTGTCAGTTGGAATGCACAAAATGCTGAATCGCATTGGTCGCACGTGCGCATTTTATAAGTGTGGGTTACAGCGCGATTCGATGTCTTGTTCCAGTGGCTTAACGTTACAAAGAAGATAAATATTTTTCTTGCACATTTCCGTTTTTTGAAAAAGCTGAAAATCTTTTTAATGGCACTGGGCATTATGCATGCATCCTCACCCATACCAAAATCTCCATTGATATCCTCTTACCAGCAGCAAAAGCACTTGGCCTAAAATTAGCGTAGCGTACTTCAAGTAATGATTTCAATATATTTTTACTGTCGGAGGATGGCGAATGTATCCTTTCAACCTCCCCTTCTTGCCCCCTGCAAACATATCCACACAGAGTTGCAAAAGGGCCTCATTTTGAAGCCTGAACCCAGCCCAAACACGGCTGGAGCCCGACATTTATTTTTGAATCCCGAGTTAGGCCCGAAAAGCAAATTTACCGAGAGAGTTAAGACATGCGCAACTGCGGAGTAACAAAGCAGGTTGTGTGCAGGTGTGGTTGCAGGTACACGGTTTATCACACCGAAAATAGCAACCACCTTGACCAAAACATTGGCATAATCTAGCACAAACGCAGCATTTAGTAAACGATAATACTGCGGAATATAATGTTTCTCAAGAAAAAAAGAAACTATCACGAAACTATCTACAGTGGCGCTACAGTCATAAAAGAAACTTCCTGGGATAGCGCTACACACATGAAAAGCCGGCTTGTAGGCTTCTTAAAACAAGCCAAGAATCGCGTGAGTGATTGATATTTTCGCCGCAACGCCATCGCGTGCGAATTTCCTCACCGCTGTCGCCTCCTCAAAAAGAGTGTGAGACCAATCCCAACAGAGAATAAAAGAACGCAGCTGTGTTTGCAAACAGAATTAGCTGAAGACAAATCATAATCACTTCGCTCACAGAAGTTACCGCGGTGAGCACAACAAATCTACGTCACGGAAGAAAAAAAATCGTTACCCTGAATGTTATAAAAAAGTTTTGTATGCAGGCCCGAAATATTTTGACAAACCTAAGCCCGAGCCTGGCCCGACTTGTAACTCTGCACCATATCAAAAGTTTCATTCTAAGAGTTCTACCTGCATAGTGACACAAAAATATATCAAAATGCACAGCGGTGAATTGGCGAAAAAAGTACCAAGTTTCACCTTTAACACGAAAAGAATGTCCAACACAGCTAAGTGTGATGTATCTATAAAGCAAATGTTTCGCACTTGGATGAAAATATTGCTGCATTGTGGGTTTGGTTAAACTCAAGTAAATCAGATGACGTACGAACCAATACATTCAGCACAAGCACAAAGTGTAAGAGTAAAAAAAAAAATATCTTCTGGGTTTGTTGGTCACCACTGTCGCGACATTACAAGAAGTTATGATAAATGTATATTTTATCCTTATTTCCGAAGTCAAATCCCTACGTTTTGAGCTATAGGTCAATATACAGCTAGGTAAATACTGTAGGCTACTTTTCCAACGTTTTGACTGAAATCATGTTCACTAATGGTTGAAAACAGTCTTTTGCGAAACTCCCCATCCCAAAACTAAGTCTCCACAATAGTGCTGCTTTTTGTCTTCGGTAAAAGCTTCGCAAAGATTTGCCTGAAAATCTAACTTTCTAACATTATATACACTAACATCGTTAAATTGTACGCTGTTTGTTTCTGAATACGTGACAACCAACGTTGCAGCAAATCCAGTTACATTTCCGCACGGAACAAATCATTGCTGTACTGTGGTCTCTCACATGTGCAGCTGTAATACTCCCACTCTTACAAGAAAATAACCTTTCTAACAGCATACTACACAGGGGTAAAATGTCGGACAGAAGCAGTTAAATATCTTCCACGGTCTCTAGAAACTTGAAAAATGCTAAAAATTGTTTTATCGAAGCTAAAATTCATAAACTAACAGAATCAGTGATACCAAACTCTGTTTCAACATCAACTTGGCCTACCATCTAACATGAAAAGCTCATCACACGAAATGTGACAAAGATCACTTTTATTTTTGAAACCTCTCCAAATACAAAACCTAAAGAGAAAAAGTGGGGGTGACATGGTATATTATGTCCCCCCCATCTGAAAAAGTGGGGGGACACGTCACCCGCGTCCCCCACCAAATTTCGCCCATGTATGCAGATTTGTTTAGGGCGCATGTATAACTTCTCCAATTGAAAAAATTGTATTTATAACATTTATGAATTTTATTGTTAACTTTGAAAAGCTAGATAGATAAATACCTAATCGTTTATGAGAAGAAGGCTTAGTGTAAGTCAGAACCGTCGCCAGAAAGTCGTCAATAGGGGGCTTTACGTTTGTGCGGGGGTGCTTTACGTTCGTGCAGGGGGGCTTGACATTCAAATTTTATAAAACTTCCACTGGTTTTTAGTGTTTCGTATTTCAATTTGGGGGGCATGGAGCTTTGTTTGGGGGCCTATGCCCACCAAAGCCCCCCGTGGCGACGGCACTGGCGTAAGCAGCCTACAAAAATGCTACCGCAGTCGTATTTAATAGCGTTTTATGACATAAAACTCAAACATTTTTCAAACGCGTTCAGGGACTCTAGCGTTTACATTATCATTGCGTAAGTCAACCAGTCGCTCAAGAATTGGACAAGATCAACGTCTACATGCGCCCAAGTTTTGTAGACTTACTTCGGGAGTTGGTGTCTTCGAGCAAATGTGCTGCTCGGCTTCGATTAAACGTGTGCTGGTGTACATCAGAAGCGTGTAAATAGAAAAAACGCAATCGTAATGAAGACCACGATAACTTCTTACTTAACTACAATATTGCCTGCAAAATGTATACTGCAGATCTTGCACTTATAGCATCGAGATTGTCCCAAGCGCTTTTGCAAGAAAGTTTTACGAGTATATGGTGGCTTTCATTCAAAGTAGAAACTTGGAAATTTACTAAAAATAAACTTTTAAATCTTGTCAGTTCAAGGAAAACAAAATTTCCATTTGCCGGCTTAAATGTGAAAAGAATTATTCAGAAAAAGAAGTGCCAGAAAAAGGCACGTTTTATGGATGATGCTTCAAAAACAAAGAGCATGATATATTTAAATGTTGAGACATGGTTGTTGTTTGCCCACCCCCATCAAAATTTCTGGCTACGCGCCTGACTGCATGTATGCGAAATGTTTGTCTAAATTGTTGTTACGTTGAAGTTTGCTTTAAACACTATCTATTAAATGCTAATTTCGGATCAACCATTTTTTTCGAATGAAGTTGCTTTGCAACTTTGATATCCAGGTCAATTTTTTTTATTTTACTTTATCGAAAGGCGTATTTTGTACATGCTTTTACTTGTGGCGCTTCAAAACAATCTACGGCAAAATTCTTAGACCTGCTGGCATTCTGCACTGATACATTAGTCGTCAAATCTCACTTATGTTGAGAAGTCATCTCATCAGCAAAATACCAACGATAGTTCAATGTGCGCTGTGATTACCTGAAGGTTTTCCGCTTAAACTGCATCATTAGCGACTTATATTCAATTCTATTTGAATAAGATATTCTGCTTGTGATGGATTTTTTTGCAGCAGTTTCATATATAAGTAATCATAGTGCACATTCATTCAGGTTTGGTATTTGGGGAATATTATCTGCCTCATGAAAACGTTCGGTAGTTTATCAAGGTAAGTATGAACAGGTAAAAGTAACGTCAGTTAAGTGACGAATTCAACATCAGCCTCCAGCCTGAAGCGTGCCAAGTAAACTAACGCTGACACGGAATGATTTGCACATCTTTTTTATTTTGTAGAACTGATTAGTATTTTCTTCATACTCTCTTCAGGTTCTGAGAAAATACGGAGAATTAACCAGAAACGGCGTGAACGTGAGCGGCATTTGGATTCAAGACTGGTCGGGGAAGAAAACGACATCGCTCGGCAAGCGCGTGTACTGGAACTGGCAGTGGGACTTGTCCATGTATCCTCACCTGGACCTTGAAATTAAGGTGTGTTTCTTTGAAGGCTTGGTTCGTGACTTAATGATTAGAAAAAATAGTTGGCTGCTAAGGTGGGTATGGAGAACATTTTCGTTTCCTCTAACATAAATAGATAAATGCGTCAGTTGTTGGAAATAACAAATATTCTATAAACTGCAAAGATTTGATATAGAAACTATTTGTTAACATGGATTGCGTGAACACGAAGCAAAAGTTTAGAGTGCCAACAGAAATTTGAATCCGTAATAAATCGATTGAAATAATAGTAAACGTTCGTAGTAATTACGAAGTATCATCCAAGTTTTTACCGTCAATGGGAAAGTTGAGTGATCGTCGTCTGGCTTACAACACTACAAATGTTTTGCACTGTTTGTTCTGCTGGATTTGCTTATTTTTGTCTATTATAATCGTGTTTTTGTCAGAAATTTAAGGAGCGCAACGTACGGTTTCTGTCTTATATCAATCCTCACGTGATTGAAGACAGTCCTTTGTATAGAGAAGGAGATGAAAAGAGTTTTTTCATCAAAAGCAAAAAAACAGGTTTGTGAGAAATTAGTTTTATGGTCTTAGTTTTGTGTAAATACCCTGTCTTTTCGTAAAATAACTGTTTTCAACAACAAGGAAAAACGCAACTGGTGGATTTTGGCGAGATGTTTTGTGGAACTGTCGATCTCACTAATCCCGACGCGTACGAATGGTATAAACAAATCCTAAAGGTATTTGATTATTACTTTTATGGTGAAACTGCTTGCCACTGGTTACGTTTTAAAGTTTGCGAAAGTAATGATAGAAGTGCCCGGGAGTTGCAAACGGGCCCCATTTCGACCCCCGAACCCGGCTCGAGTCCGACCTTCATATTTGGAGCCCGATTTAGGCCCGAAAGCCAAATTTACCGAGTGAATCAAGATATGTGCAACTGTGGG
>Ga0210059_1017882_pt1 | contig 10046 bp, 7 predicted proteins | sample Ectturendosymbi2_FD_188042 | JGI IMG/M metagenome (GOLD analysis project Ga0210059, IMG submission 188042) | Ecteinascidia turbinata endosymbiont from Florida, USA - Sample 2 (SPAdes) (version 2) | ecosystem: Host-associated > Tunicates > Ascidians > Unclassified | place: Key West, Florida...
ATAACAGCAAAATCGAAAGTTTTCTTGCGTACTTTATGCGCATTCTCAATTCTTGTGTAGTTTAGCAAGATTCGATTTTTCAAACCGGGGTGTGCGCTAGCCAGTCCACCCGCACTTACTCTATGCTCGACTGCTCATATTCGACAAGACATTAGCGCAGCCTCATTTTTCCGCTGTAAATTGCTCTGACGAATTGATGAGTGTGTTGTACTCCCTTGTTTTAACGCACCGCCCGAAATTTTTGCAGTTGCGAACTGTGTATCGTAGAGTTGGGTGTATTTTCCTCCGATAGCCTAACTTGGAGCGATAATAGGTTATATTCAGTGCAATGACACATAAAATAAGGAGAGTGGATGTAGAGAAAAACGTGCATATTATGTCAACGAACTTCGCTAAAACGTTGGTTTGGAAACAGGACTATGACGTCAAATTGTGACGTCACAAAATAGTGCACAACAAATACAAATGACTACCCTATGCCACTGAATGAACCCCCCCATGAAAATTTTCTGCGTACGCCACTGATGCCTACAACCTACATAGTTAAGCAGGAAAAGAGCACGTCACAGTGATCTCACCGTTGTCATCAATATCCTTCAATTGCTCTACGAACACATTCAGCTTCTCACTGACGAATACAGGATGCATTTCGCTTTCAGGAGGGAGACACGAGTAATCAAAGCTTTTCAGGACATCGATGCAGTTTGAGAGTCTTTCTATCAATTGATCACGAGACGACAGCTTTGTCAACAAAACGATAAGTTTCAGATTGCTGGCGTCTCATCACCGTCGAAAAATGATTTAAACAAGAACACTTCGTTAACAAAATTAATAATGCATCTACGAAAAATCTGTAGATTTTGTAGAATGCAACATATCTCGAAACAATCACATTACGTAATATGTCCGGCCCTCGAACTGTTGCACAGTACAATAGCTTATAAGGCCCTCGGATAAAAATGTTTGGAGACCCCTGTATTTGGGAGTGATTTTAAAAGCGGATTTCTCTTTAGACATACTACTAAGTATTTTACTTGGAGTCTTCACTTATTAATTGGTCTTTCAAGAAGAGCTTGTTTTGCGCAATGGCATCGGTTCCAACCAATATATGTATGTTAGCTCTGCTCATAAGCGCCCAGTACTCACAAGCCAGCCCAATATGCAACTTTTCTTAAAATTGAAACCGATCTCCAGTTTTACAATAGCATGAGCTACTCCTCCAACAGCATGTGCTTTGATTAGCCTAGTAGTCCAAGAATCTCTCCTGGTCATCGTTATTACAGTATTCACAAACCTTCAGCAGCAAAAAAGCTTGTTTGTACCCGTCGTCGGAGGTGATATCATGTTTGTAGCACGTGCAGTAGATTTCGCGCACCTGAAAATAACAAGCAATCAGCTCTTTCCATCGACAGCTGACCGAAAAAATACATCTTAGCTTGAAAAGCATGAGGTGGAGGTAGATGCCTGGCCGTGGATCAACAGGCAGAACTTGATAACGCACTGAAAAGCATGTGCTGAGGTTCAAATTGAACTGAAAACCAGCCGGAAGAGAAACTTGGCATTTCACGAACAAAATATTTTCAAGCAGGTTCGATACAATGGAATCTCAATGAACTGCAGAGATTAGACAGATTTTGCTGCGTTGGCATGTAAAGAATTTCTCAGAAAAAGTGCCACTTTGCGTATTATTTTGTTTTCCCTTTCGCTTTGCCTTCAAACTATTGTTGCCGTGTGCGGTAGTGTTATCATGTCGGGATAAAATTCCTTGCTTGGGAGTGTTGCAGGTGATATGAAGCAGGGGTGGGCAATTATTTTTGCTCGGGGGCCACGTTTAATGGAGGGCCGTACCTTCTTATGGGAGAAGAAACAAGTCTCGGCTTACCGCCTCAGCACCAATATTTACTGTGAGAAGTTGGAGGAAATTTCAGATTTAAAGAGTTTCCTGAATGCTGCTGCGGGCCACTGAAAACGCTGTGCGCGGGCCGCTATTTGCCCACCCCTAATATAAAGTATTGCTACTACCAGCACTTCTTTGTGCATGTTATCTTTCCTAAACAAAATAGTGCAAAAAATCGTTATAACTTAGACACTTCAGTTTCTCAGATCTGCCGAACTGCGCGTTTCATTGTCCCATGAGAATGGATCCACTATGAATGAAACGACGGTAGACCTATTTCTTTGCATTTATAAAATTCTAGATAAATATGCGATTTCTATTTTTAATATGCTTTACTTTATTTTGTTTTCCTCTTGTTTTGTTGTTCAGCGCTTGAGTTGCTTGTATTATTTTATTCTTGACGGGCTTTTTAATTTTACTGATTTTTACTCGGTTTTCTTCCCGTTTTATAAGCGACGTTAAATTATCGCCCAGGGCGTGATGCTTGCATTCAATAGCTTATCAGTTCGCGTTGCCTAATTGTCTTTGGATTGAGTACCTGTGTGTGACCGGTGCCAAGTTGCTCACTTGCTTGATTACAAGTTGCTTCTTCCTGATGAAAGCAGGTATCTGAATACTGCCGAAATGTTGGCCAAGAATAAAAATACATTTCAGGTTACCAGAAGAGCTCATTCTGTTTGTATTTACATGCCTAGTGTCAGGAATTAGTGGCACAATTAGTAAAATTTTGGTTCCTCATTCAAAAAACTTGTGTAAAACTTGTGATCATTCTTAACTTTCCTAAAAGCAAGCAGTGGTTCTAGTACATCAATTTGTTTTATTCTAAATAAGTCATGAGTTTTTGTCAGCATTCTATCAAGCAAATCTGTTCAATTCGTTTTTCAACCTAATGATTAGTAAAAGGCCACCAAACACACACGCACGCTTTGTGATATTTAGACGATTCTAAAGATGGTTCCTTTTAGTGAATCCTCGGTTACAAGACTGTTGTTCTTGACTTCCGAAACAGATTCGGATCAACAGCATTCTGAGCTCAAACGTCTTTATATCAGATTCTAGAAGCAATCTATAATGGTTTGAAGCGTGTTAGCACAACACACAACGCAAAGAAATCAGACTAAGAAACATCAATTGATTAACACCTACCTTTTTCCCCAAAGGATTCTGAGGCAGTGATGACGTCAGGGCATGCAAGCAACGAAGAACCGCGAAATAAACATCGTGATAGGCGTAGAGTTCCTTGATACATTTGGCAATCTCAACCTGTTGAAAGATAACGCACTTGATCGATGCACGCAATGAGTGAAATATTTGGCTACGGAAATATTGAGGCAGTCATGGCACCGTAAACCTTGTGCAATGTGAGAAACAGATTAAAACTGAAATTAGCTCCAACAAAGAAAAGTGGGATTTTACACCACCATTTAAAATTTTTCCCATATAGGAGGTACAATGAAATGCGCTTTACTCATATCAGCTACGCTTGTATGGAATAGAAACAGAACATTTTATGCTCCAAAGTGAAACGACTGCGACTTGCCAAGCCTGATCAAAAACTTGCGACAAAATTTTTCAATCGTGTTATTGAAAAAACTAGATGCGGAATGGAAGCTGATGAAATGTTGAACGAAACGCATTGAACAAAATTACCTTAAATCTTGCGTCGCTGCCAAATTCCTTTTGTGTGACGTCATCAAAAGACAAAATGTGTCTGTCAGAAGAAGTTGATAAAAAATGGTAACAAAACAAGGAACGTTCCACCAACTTCTAATATCAAAACTTACTCTTCCTGCAAACGACTGCCAAATGCGCTATAGACAAGAACATGCTTCCATAGATATAATAGTTCATTTGGGTATCAAAAACTCCAAGTGACGCAAAACAGAGAACTGACTTTGTTATCATCTTATGCAGTATAGAAGCAATTTTCTGACGAACCTTTTAACCGATTCAACGGATCGGAGAAATCGTACTTGGTTCTTTGACATCTTTGCAACAAGAGCGACACAAGACTCCAAGGACTCACGGCAGAAGTAGCTTGTAGGCTGTTAAATGAAAATTTGCTCGGGAGAAAAAAAACACCAGTCGTCATGAAAATCTATCCTGAAGGTCGCAACGACCATTACGACTGATTTTTTAAAAGCGCAGTTTGCCTTGAATGTATTTTCGTTCAATCTTCTGATTCGCACGGAAAATCGACTATTTGTCTAAATGTACTCCAGTCATAGGTGTAGGAGCAGGCAAATTTTGGGGGGGGCGAAAGATTTTTGCCAGAATTCTCCCAAACTTGCCCGAAAACCCCCAAAAAAGTGACCACCAAACAACTCTGCATGTGATTTTGGGCGCCATTTTTTTCAAATCAAAGCAGGTTGGGCGCCACTATTGCTCATATATTCAGGGAGTTTGCTCAGATTTTCATGGATTTTGTGAAGGTTTTCAGAGATTTTGACCAAAATTCCACGGATTTTCAAGAATTTTGCCTGGATTTTTACCAAATCAAAACTTTTGGGGGTGCAAGCGCACCTTCCCCGAACCGCCGCCTCCTACACCAGTGACTCCAGCCTACACACATTACTGCGAAACTCTCACCTGTTCGTAAAAATGTTCGTAAACACAGAACCTGAGGATGTGAAGGAAGTTCTTGATAGAGAAGTCATGGCATAAAAACACGTCCAGGAACAGCTGCAAGCATTTTCCGCTCAGTTTAAATGGATGGTCAGGTGTTAAAAGAATCTGGAAAAATTAACCAACAGCACAATTTTCCACAAGTGAGCAACTAAACCAAGCGATTTTTATATGCTCAACAATAGAAGCAATTTTGAGTGCATTGATACTCTTTTTATTCGGTCACACAGAATGACTAGGCCTGAGTCACTAGGAAAAGGTCCAGAAGGTGTATTAGTAGGAAAGTAAGCCATCTTCAACAACGGAAATCTGCTCTTTTTTATTCAGAGTACTACATATTTACCCGCTCAAACCATTTGAAACATTTTGGACAGGAGGAAAAAATTTATTTCAGAGAAACTTCAAAACACCTTGCCTGATCTTAATTTCAGTTAACTACTTTAACAAAAATTGGTAACTTTTCATACAAACTCAATACCGCTCACATGCAGGCTGGACTTCCTTAGGCAAGCAATGTACATGACAATTTCAGCAGTTTTTGACTGAAAACCCACACCTTTCAGTGAAAATTCAAGGCTGCCCATGGAAACCACCTGAACCGATCTCTTAAACTCGACCTTGTTGAATGCAGTGACGTGAAATTACAACTTTTACACTCAAATCAGTGCGTAGGAGGAAAACATTTACTAATACACCACCTCCTGCTCTACTCAACAACCACTTCACCACTATTCTGTACAGCAGGGGTGTGCAACTCGTGGCCCCCGGGCAATAGTGGTTCGGTAGCTGAAATTTTGTGGCCCGCGGAAAGGGCCAGATTTTAAAGCAACCATTACGTTTTTTTAGGGGTATTGTCAATGTTCCGTGGGTGGCCAGCAAGTTGTCTAACCCACAGAACTTGACAATTCAGCTGTGGCCCGTGGACCAATCTAGTTACATGCATTTGGCCCAACAGTGCTGCATGGTTGCACACCCCTGCTGTACAGAATACACTGGTTCACTAAAACACAGACGTGCTAGTTCCTACCGATCAATTTCTACTGCTTTCTGCGTGGCTAAGCTCATTGCCTGGGAACATCTGTGGTAGCCGCTACATTACTTAACAACCTGCCTTCCAAACTCTTTCCCAACAAAACAGTTTCTGGCGCCCTACTTCAAATCGGTAACATATATCAGTTTTGAAATACTGTTAAAACTACTTTTCTCTACAGTAACAGTGTGTTGTAATGCAGCGACAACCGTCACCCGCCGCGCCCAGCTGCAGTGATGAATACGAGGGTCAAGTGCAGCTTGACATGGCAGTTTTCGAAATGACACCAATTTTTCACAAATTGATGTCATTTCGAAGCCGTTAACTGGATTGTTTGACTTGTTTTTAACCTGTAATAGTAAGAACCGCCATGGCGCAGAGTAACAGACCGTTGACCATATTGTCCTTCATTGTCCAATCCATCGACCTACCTATGGAGTGGACGGCCTGACGGTTTTGGATGACGAGACAACCGAATGGCTGCTCAACACCTGCCCCGAGACCTAGTGCGCCCTAGCAGTGGATTAGAACTCGCTCAAACAATGAAGAACTGCCATTTTGTGCAAACAATTCAACGCAGCTGAACATCACTGACAACCAACACAAAATGTTTCCTAGTAAATCATATCATATAAAAGCTACACCCATGAGGAGACCGGGTTTCAAATTTGTTCTAAAGTCTCTTGTACGACAACAGCTGTTGCAAGATGTTTCAAGATATACTCACAAAAATGTTAAAACAGATAAAACAAGGAAGGACTTACTCTGTCGATGATCATAGCCAGATGTGTTGAAGCTGGTGGTGCTTCAAACTTTTCAACGGACAAATGAACGACTGCCGAATGCGGCAACAGGCGTTGCGACACATCTGACCAGGATGTGGCGATTCCAAACACAAATACCAATGGCAGGGTTTCCGCGTGAAAACTTTAAAAATAGGAACTGTTGTTAGTCAAAATGCTCACTCGAGTCTTTTCGCTGTCGAAGACACTTCACCAATAAAAAGACTTCACTTGACACACAACGAGAAACTTTCTACTGCACATTATTTGAGAACATCGAAGTGAATAGTTTATCTGAGCTTCACTCAACCTGCACATTAGTATGAAATCGTATAACATATCAGGTGGTAAGGCCTCCAAATCCTGGAACATGATAACAATCGGAGGATTTTCGACGCTGTTACAGCCATCCAGTTTCGGCTGCTTTGGAGGAGAATGTGTTCTGGTCAGGATCTGCGAGAAAACATACGTGCCTCGTTTAGTCTTGGTCGCAACATTAAAATAGCACGTACAGCTGATTAAACAGAACAACACTGGAGAATACGTGAGGCAGTGCTTCTATTCTTTGTTAGATATCTTCTGTGGCAACTTTTTTGTTTCATCGTTTCGCTGTCTCTCGTGGCATATTGTGATTTTCTTCCTTCGTGCTCTCCAGCCTACTGATGTCTTCACTTGGTTTCTCGATACTGTTTACTAGTCGTCTCTTCAACGATGCAATAAAATGTTTTGTTTTTCACGCTTTGCGATGACATTGGTGGGAACATGTGAGCGTTGATCTCAATGTGATTGGTTTGTATCGCGAGCTTAGTTGGATATTACGTAGGAACTAACTTACCTTACTCAATCTTCGTGGTTCAGTTCAGTTTTTTTGGCACTGTGCCAGACACGACGTTGATATATAAGACGGTATTTCCTTGACAAGATTATGCGTGGTGGTAATTTTGGTAAAATGTCGTGTGCGTCATGGTATCAGGACAACAGCCACCTGGACAACTAACTGACACCTAGGACATAACGAATTGCGTAAGTTCGTTCTTATTAAAAACATCTAAAGATTCTAAACTATTGAACGTGCTGCTTTCATGTCAAAAATTTTGATATTACACATCTACACAACGATAGTTTCTTGCTCCTCTGACCACTTTGAAGAAGCTTCACTTCAACTTTAATACTTTTGGATGGAGAATGTAATGTAGAAGTCATTGCATCTTTGTAAACTTTCCGAAGTTAGCGGAACCGTAAATATTTTTGTTTGCCTTTGAATTTTTAAAGCACAATTCTCGCATGCACATCACTGCATTATATTCGATCAAGGTATTTAAGCAGCTCCACGCGTGTCGATGACTAGCTTGCCTTGTTTTTACCCGTTTATTTCCATGCATTTTAAGTTCTGTGCATTGCTTTCATTTACGTTTAATTTGCAAATTACTTTTTGGCGGCAGCAATAGCAATATGAATGTTTGCTTTTCTCTGTTATGTGACAGGTTAATGTTTTTAACCCTAAGCTCGCGGAGTCCTGTCCACTCTTGAGAGCGTTTTCAATTACGATTGACGTCATTTGTGACGCTTTTCCTAATTAATTGTGGTGACGTCGACTTTGAAGTTTTCGTTGCGCACCGTTGCACTTTCTCCGACCAGCAGAAAAAGTAACGCAAGATTCTGAGCGTAACTCAGAAACTGCATGACATGAGAAATTGGCCTTACTGTCCGTAGGATGGAAAAAACACAACTTGAACCCAGTGGGCTGAGTAAAAAGGCATTAAATTGGAGCCAAAGTCATAGTAAAACCAGAAATTGATTTTGCGAGGAACACAAGGTACCTAGGCAGTACAACAAGAGATTGTCAAGCGCTGCGTAACAATAACATGTTACGTTAGAGTTACCTGGTATGCTGCCACAGCAGTGGTTCACGAGCCTTTCTGCCCCTTCCCAATAATCATGCGTTTTACACATCACATACGAGCTATCCAATTTAGTTTACACTATCGCGTTGCGGCACGGCGGTTGGGAACCATTGTGCTACAGCACTGTTGCTGCAACATAGCAGTCCCGTCGCCACGGGGGGATTTGGTGGGCTCATCCCCCAAATTGAAATACGAAACACTATCAACTAGTGGAATTTTTGCCAAATTTTAGTGTCAAGCCCTCCCTGCACGAACGTAAAGCCCCCCTACTGACGACGTTCTGGCGACGGTTCTGCAACATAGCACAACAAAACTGAGTTGAAGCTGAGGTAAGGCAATGCGCAGAATTAAAATGCACGGAAGTAAATGGGTGTGCTGAGTGTTTGGAGTGAACGCGATGCAATAATGTGCATGTGAGAATTGTGCTCTGAAAATAAAGTGAAAGTACCCTTAAAAATTTGTTTTGCATTGATTTCGGAATGTTTATGAAAATGTAATGACATCAATACCATAAGCAAAAGTATTACGGTTGAAGCGAACAAAGGAACTTTCGTTACGTACATTTGTGATTTCAGCATTTTTGACATGAAAGCAGCACCTAGTGAGAAGTTGAAATGACTTTAATGGTAGCAAACGTAGAGAATTAATATGTCCAGATGGCTGCAGTCTTAAAACCGTGCGTCATAGTGCACTAGAACGAGTAGTTGGCAGAAGTCTGAGCTAACACAGTTTAGTCAACATTGGAACTCCCTATGATGGTGAGTGGTGCCAGTATATACGAAATAATTTGTTTTTCATCGGCTACGTGTTACAGTGGGTTGAGCACGTGCGTCTGAAGGTAATAGACTGTGTTCGATATTCGACAGTGGGACGGTTTCAAGGATAAGCTTCATGAGCGGTGATTTGCAACCAATGCAGCATTCAGTACGAAAGTTGCCGCGCGGTCCCAGTACCCAGATTACTCGTAACACTCCAAAGTGAGTACAAAGCGAGTGTTATTAAACTTTCTTTTGTTTTTCATCCTTCCTTAGGCCAAGCTCATTCCAACAATCGTGTGTACTGTTGTAGGATTCGAAGCAGTGTATTTGAATCTGCGTTCCAAGACCGAGGCAATGATATAGCTGACTACTTGAACAACTGGTGTACTAATTCCGAGAATAACAACCACGAACGGAATAACGGTTGATCATATTTTTTGTAGTTTGCCGTCGTGGCGTGTCTGGCATTGAGATTAACTAGGTCGATAACTTATCTCCTAGCTTTTCTTCTGCCACTGCCTGCTACTGCCATGAGTGTGCATCACCCTAGAGCAGTGTTTTCACCCTTTCTGCTGCAGCGGAACCTTCCGCAAATGTTTGCATTGTTCGTGGAACCCTATGCAATGATCCAAGCAATGTCTATCCTACTTTCTGTTACAAACCAGATGGGTAGAAATGGCAATTTCGGTCTGTTTCGGCGGAACCCCTGACAGACAGGGTTCCGCGGAACACTGGTTGAAAAAAAATGACCTAGAGCAGGGGTCTCAAACACGTGGCCCGCATGTGGCCCGCGAGGGCCTTCTGTGCGGCCCGCGATGCTTTTTGGGACTTTTCAAATAATGAACATTTACAGTGCCAAGTGCGTTGAAAAAAGATGCCGCAAAGTAATTGAACCAAACCTGAATGATGCCCAGTGCGGTTTTCGTCCCGGCCCTAGCAATATTGACCAAGTTTCACTTTCCAGCAAATTTTTGAGAAATCTTGGGAGTATGCCAAATACGTCTACACATGCTTTGTCGAACTCGAGAAAGCATATGACCGGGTTCCTCT
>Ga0210059_1017883_pt1 | contig 10046 bp, 9 predicted proteins | sample Ectturendosymbi2_FD_188042 | JGI IMG/M metagenome (GOLD analysis project Ga0210059, IMG submission 188042) | Ecteinascidia turbinata endosymbiont from Florida, USA - Sample 2 (SPAdes) (version 2) | ecosystem: Host-associated > Tunicates > Ascidians > Unclassified | place: Key West, Florida...
GACTTCTTCACTCAACCACTGGCAATGAAATAAGTTAGGCGACAGCACTTTTACTGTGCAAGCAAGCTAAATATAATATTCAAAGCGTATAACGAACCAGCCCTAGTGAATGGATGATGGTACGTCACACTAGAGAATCACGATGAATGTTCAATAAAATCTGGTTTAAATTTCCAGAGCGTGTATAACTGAAGACTTTGGTGCTACGTACCCCCTGCTTTGGCTCCTCGTACCCCCAAGTGGTACGTGTACCCCCGGTTAAGAACCACTGCTTTAGAGCCAAAAGTACACTCAACACAGACGTCTTCACACTCAACTCGAAAAAAACACGTTCTCCGGGTTATCACAGAATCACTTTTGTGAGCTCTGGCCTGCTGTGAAGCTCTTCCTAGTACTATCAGATGGCCAGGCAACTGTTGAAAGAGGTTTTTCTGTGAACAAAAATGCGTATGATGTAAATTTATGTGATTCACATCTAATTGCAAGGCTGCTGATGAAGTACTACCCTGCAAATTTGATAGGATTACAAAATATCACGACTGGAAAGGAATTGTTAGTAGCTGCACGTGGAGAAAGAAGTTGATGCTTTGCATTGCTGCAAATAAAAAGTCCGAGGAAAATACTAGGAAATCTGAAGTGAGGAAGCGATTTCAAGAGGAAATTTCAGATATCAAAGGGGAAAAGGAACGAATGCAGGAGAACGTGAAAGCATTTCACAAAGCAGTCAATGAACTGGTAGAAAAAGCAAAACATTTAAGCCAATTGACACTATTTGCATAGTGAAACTGTCTCCAAAAAACAACAGGCATCAAAGAAAAAACTTTTGCTGATCTACAAACACAGGTTAAAAAAACGTAACGTGAAATATGTAGTGATGAGTAAATACTTTCAAATTCCGTGGTCGCTAGTACAAATTTGTAGATCTGTTTTGTTACATTATTCTGCAGCCTTTATGCTGATTTTCATTCAAGTTTTTTGTTATCTCGTGTTTGTGAGTTGGTAAGGCATATCAACTTGCATACTTTCATTGAGATTGATGCAGTGAGTATTCCGCCGTTGTTTGTCCAGATTTTGTTCTTTGCGGTTATCACAGTTTTACTGAAGGACAGCTGTTGTTTTTCCAGTGGTATACAATGCGTAAATTGAATTCCATGAATAAGAATTTCGAAAAATTAAGATATGTAATGGTAATGAACATTTGTCATTTAGTGTTGAAACATTATTGTAAAGATATGGGAAATTATTTTTTTAATGTGTGGGAACTTTGTATAAGTATAAGTTGTTATATATTGAACTTGCTATTGTTAAAAGTGCCTACTATTTCAGTTGAAGTTTTCAGTCGTTTCTCTATGAACAGAATCCAGTTGAAAATAATTACAGAATGACGGTTTCTTTCCTAAAAATATTGACAAATGTTAGTTGCAAACCTTCTTGTGGTGGTTAGGTCTGAGTAACGTCACTGAAAGATTGCTCTTAATGTCATTTGCCGACTTGCCATTCTAAGAAAGGAAAGTTTGCAGTTTGCGGGGAGTCTCTTGATCGATAGCAGCAGTTTGAGCAGTGGTAGTCCTCAATAATTTCGAGCTCGTATATTCTGAGGTGTCCGTGTGTATTAGCGGAAATTTAATTCTCCCAGAATGGTTGACTAAGGTAGCACATTCTGCCTAGTTGTTGTAGAACCGCGGGTCGATATCCCAACCAAGCGACCTGGCGTCGTGAAATTGCCAAGTCAAACCAAGGTGAGATGAAGGCTCTCGACACTTTGTACGTTTAAAGTCCTCAAGTAGCACTCTTAGTTTGATTGCCTCCTTCGACTATATTCAGATATACAACAAATGTGTCAATACACTTGAAGGTGAAGTCAGACTGACGCAAAGTTAGCCGGTTCTCTACAGAACAGTGGCAAACTACAGCGCAAGGCGTTCACAGGAGCGACTGCGTAAACAGCGACCAATCGCCGTGATGTATGTTAGCAGGCTATCGTGTCAACTGTTAGAGTTAGACTGTTCGCAAACAAGTACACTGCATTGAATCACGAACAGAAATTGCCTGAAATCACGCATTAAAGCATGCGCAAGGCACGGAAGCAGAAACGTATCCACTATGCCAGAGATAGCCAAAAAAGTGTTAAGGAAAATGTAAGGTACCCGGTATGGACCTATAGGGACCCGATTTCTCTGATTCTAGGGACCCGACTTTCAATTCTAGGGACCCGATTTATGTCCGCAAAACACCTTAAGAAGAAACCTGATAACACGCTTGTAAAGTGTGGTGTTTCCCTGTAAAATCACATAGTTTGATCTACAAAAAAGTCACCTTCTTGGTCTACCAATGGCGTAATAACCACGTTTGCGTGATACCAAACAATTGTCACCTCTGGAAAACCTACGACATTTTAAGCAAGTAAAAACCTTTTAATTATTTGAAAATTCCCAAAAAGCATCGCGGGCCGCACAAAAGGCCTTCTCGAGCCACATGCGGCCCGGGGGCCGCGTGTTTGAGACCCCTGTATTAGACTATGTGAGAAGAAAATGAAAGTTTCCTGAGGATCTCTTCAAAGAACCGGTATCTCACCACAGTTCTTCTGCGTCAGTTTCATTGTCGTAGGCATGTTTTATAATCTATTGCAAGGGGTTGCAGTGATGGAGAACTTGGGTTGGTTTGCTGGACATTTTCTGTATGGTAATCGAAAGCCAGCCAAAGACAGTTAATGCTCCTGCAGCTACTGGAAACGTTCCTCAGTGATGAGATAGCCATGTCCAATGTAGCGTATTAAAAGTTGAGCTTTAAGTTTTCTTAGGGATCCTCTATGGCAAAGGTTTTTAACCTGGGGTCCATGAATGTGTTTTAATGGTCCGTAAACCAAAATCCAATCAAGAAAATCCGCTAGTTTTATTCGTCCACTGGGGCCACTAGTCAGCTTAATTGCACCACAACTGTAGCCTGACATGTTCTGTTGCAAGCCGATTGACCTCATTTTTGTTTGATTTTGTTCGGAAATTTGCTTCTTGCTGGGCGGTTGGGGTACTCAGGCTGAGAAGCGACCAAATCTAATTTTTCAATAATCAAAAAAAGGTTGACAAAATGAAGGGGTCCTCAGCGGTTTTGGGTGCAGTGAAAGGGGTCCGCAGCGACAAAAAGTATGAAGACCACTGCTTTATGCGTTATGGTGTCATCTTTCGCGTTGCAGTCAAATGTGAGTTTTCTTTATTCTGTTTGTGGCTGAAATGAATGCCATTCAGTAAAAATTCTAACCACCTTGCAGCGGCTCAACTGCCTCCCAACCATACTATTGCTACAGCCTTTGCGATGATCAACTGCAGAAGCCTCCGACATTCGCAGCCCATTGTTATTCTGATATCATAACGATCGGCGAAGTTCCATGAATGATAAACCTCTGACCATGGTCGTCGGAATGATATTTTCTGGTGGAGGGGAATATTGGATTTTTCCGGATGTAGCCAAAAAGATTTACCCAACGGGGGCCAAAAGTAGTTGAATTTTGTTTCTCCCTATCGAAATTACCTTTTTTGTTAAAAATGTAACAGGAAAATGTCAAGTGTCAAAATCCAGAGGGGACCTGGCTCCTTGGGCTCCTTCCGACACGCATGCCTCTGATGTTCGCGAAAGTCACCATTGTGCTGTTTACATGGCGCTATTCATTGTGGCTAAGTTGCGGTTTTGCTTCAACCGTTTTTTTTCTTGTTGAGTCATCCTCCAGATTGTGGTTTTTGGCGGCCCTGCTTGCGAGGTGGTCCAGAATTCGAAAGCCACAATGGATTGGGGATGATGTGCAGGTGAGTGCGAGGTTGTGGCCAATGATAGCCACAATTTTCGGATGGCCACAATCGAAAAAGCCACAGTTACGAAGTGCCATGTAAACGCTGTATATGTTGGTTATGTTACGAACCAGTTGGAATCTATTTCGTTGAATAGCATAAATTACGGTGGTGCGTTCTGTAACCGAAATTTGACTAGTTAACTAGGCTACTAACGGCAGTAATGCTGGCGTTTCGGTACCATTTCCTAACCTGACTACAGTGGATGGCTGAAAGATGATTTATTGAACGCTTTGACATCAACCTACTCCGGTAAAAGCGGATCAGTCACGAAAAATCAAGAAATGATATGAACGGAGATCGTAACCTTAAAATTTTGCAATGAACGTAGTAAAGAATGGCCAGCAGGGCATGCCTTGCTGACCCCGAGAACACGCGATTGATAGACTTGTAAGCACTGCAGACAAGATCCATTCCAGTACCCACTCCTCCCATACAAAGGTCCTTACTCTACTTATACTCACGTTGTACTGTACATAACTGAAATAACGACGCTTGCTTTGCCTTAGAAAAGTTTGTTAGATGAATAAAATTTATACCGAATTGCGACATAGCTTATCTAGTGTACGGTATAAAAATCGAAATAGTAAGAACAACATTGAAAACAAGGGGCATTGAATATTTGAAGGTAAAGGCTTGGTTGTTGTTTGCCCCCCCCTATCAAAATTTCTGGCTACGCGCCTGCCACGAATGTAGAATATTTTGCACTGCATGAAACATAGACTCTGATTTTCAAATAAACAGTTACTTGCGGTCTAAAGTAGACATATGGAGGCGCCTAAGTCGTCTTTTGCCGCGAACAAAACTTAATTTTCATAAGGCACTTCCTGGCCGCCCGTCGTTACGTTGGTTCAGTTTAAAGCAGTGTAGCATCAGAATCCACGCGCGTACATTTCGCGGCACCAGTAAAAAGTCGGATCGACCCGATGCCGCAAGTGGCTTTGCAAAGCATTTGAATTGAGCGCAGTTAACTGAGTGAAGGGTATTTGAGTTTTTAAGGGGAAAATGGTGACTTCTGTTGGTTGTTCAAAATTCCGTACCTGATTTTTTCAGGTGATGACGCAGATCAGATGTAACTGGTTTGAAACTTTCGCTGCGCAGCCACTCAGCTTCGGCGATCGTGAATTTCACTGATAAGCGAGTTTACAACAAGATCATAAGCAATTACATTTCAACGAAAACTTTTGCGAATTTGGAAAGAAACCCTTTGTATTCGCGCGAGGAACATCATCCAATGTGCGAAAGCGTTATTTTTGCCGACGACGGAATCACGTGGTATGGCGCAGCGACAATCGCACCTCACTATTGTGTCACAAATAAAATTAACTTTTGTTGAACAGTGAATGAGTTTTTGGAAGGTTATCGCAAAATGTTGTGAAGAAGGGTTCAGAGTCAGACGAATGGTACAGCGTGTAATTAGCATCATAACAAAGCACGTCCAGCCAGAACATTGTGCTGGACATTTTAAAGGCCGGTTTAGGAAGCCAAAAAGCTAGTTATGCGTAGATCTGAGCAGTTACCTTTGCATTGCACCAACGCATAGCCGCAACCAGCTGATATTTTCGGGGGGGGGGAATGATTGTAGTTTGTTGCTGTAGTATTTTCGGGGAAGGCAAAATGATTGCAATTTGTTGTTGAACCTAGCAACTAAACGTGTGTTTCAAAATTTAGGCGACCACCTACAGCGCAGTTTTAGCTGACAGGGGCCTAGCGTTGATTAGTGGACCCCTTATAGCTACGTTTTCGAGCTTTGTAAAAATCTGCACATATTATAAAAATATAAAGAACTGCACAACGAAGTTAGTTTAGATGGGAAAGTCTACAGTACGCAACAATAAGCTGCTTTAACTGTAGTGACTGACGTTATAACAGAGCTTTGCAACTAACCATTTTGTAATCTTTTGTCGGGGAGGAATTGACAGTGTTTGAATTTGTAAGGGGGAAAATGAAAAAAACTTTGAAAACCACTTCTAGCTTTCATTAAATTTGTCAAAACCGTTAGTAGAGAATTCCGTCGTATGGATTACGCAAATAAGCCGTTCTTAAACATTTGTGGATCACGGACCCCTGGTACATCCTAGTAGAGCTTCCGTACCCCTCAAGAAGAAACTCAGCAATAAATTTTTGAAATTAGATCCTTATCATCTTAGTAGTAATCGAAATGTCAGAAGAAAGCCTATTAACCCTTTGAATCACATTCACGGATACCAGGTCAAGAACCCGTTCATTCAGTGCCGGCGCTACCACCAAAGGCGAACTAAGCGGCTGCATAGGGCGTTGACCAAAAGAACGTCAGGAAAGGAACAAAAAATACAACTGCGTGGTTCAAAGTGACGAACGTAGACAAATTAAAAGTGAATGAACATGATGAAAATGACTGGAACAGACGCTCACGCAGTCTATGAGAAGATACAGTTGCTGCACTAGTTGAGGTTTGCTGCAGAAGGGTTAAAGAATTATCCATGAAACGTGTATTTCTTCTGACGCTTTTTTCTGAATAATAATGTTGAGATTTAAGCCGGCAAGTAGAAAATCTATTTTCATTGAGTTGACAAGTTTTAAAAGTTTGTTTTCAGTAAATTTCCAAGCTTCTACTGTGGATGAAAGCCACAATTTTCTCGTAGCGCTTACTTGAAAAAGCGCTTGTGAGAACCCCGATGCTGTAAGTGGAAGAAGGTCTGCATTGTGCTTTTTGCGGCCAATATTGCAGTTTAGCAAGAAGTCATCATGGCTGCCATTTTTAATTGCGATTTTTAGATTTACACGCTTCTGATGTGCTCCCACACACGTTTAACCAAAGCCGAATAGCGATTTTGCTCTAAGCCACCGATTCCCGAAGTAGGCCTGCTTCTACAATATTTCCTCGCATATAAGACGTGGATCATGTCCGATTCCTGAGCGACTGGTTGACGTATGCAGGTGATAACGCAAAGGCTACAACCCATTTGAAAAATGTTTGGATTTTAAATGCTATGGAATGCCACTGCTTTAGTTTTAGTAGCATTTTTGTACAATACTTGCACCAAAATTGCTTCCCAAAAGCGATTAGGTATTTAACAAGCTATTTAGAGTTAGCAATATAATTCGCAAATATGATAAAAACAATATTGTAAATTGGGGAAAGTTGCACATGTTCTATAAACAAACTTGCATATGTTTGACCCACTAATTCTACGCAAAGTGTGCAAATGGTTGTGTGTTTGCGAAAACGAAGCCACAAACGATTCTCACCACGGCTCTGCACTAACGTTAAAAATACTTGTCGCCGCAGCTTGACACAACGGTTGGTTAGTTGATCTAACCCAGTGGTCCCAAAGTATGTGTCGAAACCCAAACAAGGGTGACGAAGTGTCGAAAAATGGGTCGTGGCTAGGCGATGTAAACTGGTGTAATTCTTCTTTTATACTGGTTGAAGTCTATTTTTATATCCATTAGTGCCGTGGTTCTTAACCTTTATTCTACCACGCCTCTCCAATTAATTATCCTTTGTTTCAAGCCTCCCTGACTTTAAGTAAGTTGTAAAAACAAATCTCTTTATTGGTAAATTTATTGATCAAACTTTCCACGTAGTCGGGTGCGTAAGGGCTCGCTCCCCCCCTGACATTTATTGACGCACCCTGGGGAGCCCCCCGCTTAAGAACCACTGTATAAATAGCAAAATAATAACTACTGGGAAAAAGATCAATTTAGTTTCATTTTGGTCATGCGCTTCAACGAGTAAACAGATTGCAAGCTATCTATAATTAATGGCAGTGTCAATGCCCGCAGTACTTACGAAATAAAAGCCATCTTCCTACTTTCGTTAGATTTTGCTGCTGACTCTTCCTGTTATGCAGCTGAATGATTTCAAATTTACTGTGGGATGGGGTGGCAGTTAACATCAGATGAAAGTTGTGACACTTTCAGCAGGGTCGGCTTTGAGGAGCGCTGGGCCCTAGGCCATCTTAGTTTTTGGGGCCCCACGCAAGTGTGACCTATTTGGCCGTTTGTCTGAAAAGCGTGAAAGTATGCCCTCTTATGTGTAGTGCCCCCTCAAAAATCTATCTTTTGTTGTGCCGGCTTTGGTTCTACAATTGCGTTTGATCTTCAACAGAAATTCAATTTTTTCCTACATTCTTCTAAAAAACAAATGGCTTTGCAATCTTTTCTTGGAATTTATAGCTTTATCGTGTAGTTCAGACGTTTTCTTCGTTAAATTGTCGTGATTTCTAGCGTTTATATTAGGTTTGTTTTTTGGATGCATGGTACATTTTCACGCGTGACCGTGTTGCCGCCCTCGAAAATATGGTCCAGCTGTCGATCTGACTATCTACACGTAAACTCCTTTTGTTATAGTGTAACCACATATTTTATTAACCAAACAAGCACAATCCATTCAGTGGACACAGGGATTTTTTATGCCGTTTTGAAGTTGTCATTTTCCAAGCAATACAAAATATAGTGTTTTAATCCTCTATTATGCCATAGGCAGTGGCGTTACTGACAGGGGGCAAGGGGGCGAGCCACCTCCTGGCAAGATAAATGTAAAAACTGACCCCACCTTAAGTTGACATTTTGATATTTACTATTCTTTAGGTTGTTTTTCTGCGTTTTTCGGGATGTTTTCGTTTTTTAGCTAGTATGGACATCCACGATATCCAGAGATTAACTATCATTTCTTAACTTTTGTCTGGGTTTTGGCTGGTGGGCCCCTACGGTGTCCAGTGGACCTCCTTCAGCTAAGCTTTGCTCCCCTGGCTCAAACCTCTAGTTACGCCATTGGCCATAGGCCGATGGTAATCAGCATGAAAACAAATTTTGCATAGCAGCAAAGCATTGTTGCAACATCCTCAGTTAACCATGAAGTAAGCCCAGTGTAGACACGTTTTTCCAAGCAAAGTTCACGAGAAACTGATCTAGCTGATTCAGCTAACATATAGAGTTTCAACAAGCATTCTCTGTTGCGGGAAATCTTGCAAAAACAACCAAACGTAGGATCCAATACTGAAAAAACGTAGGATCCAATACTTTTCATCGGAGTTTTGCAGCCTCTGGCGGTCTTGCGTTGTTGGGAGCTTTTTGTTAGTGGAATATTACCGTTTTTTTTCTTTTTCATTCTTTTTCTGTAACCGCTTTCACACAGACGGCCTGCATGTCTCTCACACCCAGATGCACAGTGTTGTCGTTGTTACTGTACTGACAAGTCTAGAGTAGACATTTGCATTTCCACTCGTTTCAAGGTAAATTGTGAGGTTATGCCTCTGGGCAGTTTCGCGAATTTTTAGTTAACATTGAGTCGTCATAGGAAAGACTTGCGAGGAGCCCCCAAAAGCCGCCATGGCCTATACGTAAATCCGTCACTGACTTTCAGACTATGTGCATGTCGGACTCTGATTACTTGAAAAAAACTGTTTTTACACTCGCCGGCAAGGTAATATGAAATCATTGGTGAAAACGACTGTCGTAGTACATATTTAATCATCACAAATAAAAATCTAGAATGAACGCTATTGTTGCTTGACATTGTCAATGGTTTAACTGCCTAATAAAAAAGACTTTGGAACTGGATTGCTTCTTAGCCAAATTTGAGCCTCAAGGCATGTAAACGTATATCCCCGCCTTATTCATGCATTTAATTTTAAAACTGTACAAAAACAAAAATCTGCAATGGCCTTTCAAGGCTACGGCTGATGCTGCAGACAAGCGTAAATAATGTAATATCTGTAGCACACCAGATTTATCAGAGAGGAATTTTTGCGATGGTGTTGAAATGAAATCTGCATCAAAATTAGCTGGGATAGAGCACGTTGGTGCGCCAGAAACAGCTGCGAAAAGCGTTGCTCCTTTTTGTCTCGCGGTTAGTGATTACACGCACACAAGTTTGTATTTCATTATCACCAACTTCCACATGGAGCTTAAACCTCAGGTGAAGGTCAGCCATGACATGAATTTTCCAGTATTTACACTATACACAACGTTTGACTAATCATGGACAATTGGCAAACCATGCTGTTTTGATCAGGTTCGACTACAAGCTGAAGTAGGATAGGTTTCTTAAGCAATTTCGTTGGTTTGCACTGGAGTATCCTTGGCGTATACATCAAAGGCTTGATTAACGCTGCAACGTTTCGTAATTCGGGGGGGCAATCCCCCCACCTGGCTACGCCTGATTCGTGGTTATTGCTGCTCCGAAGCAACCCATATTCCAAACAGAAAAAAAAACAATTG
>Ga0210059_1017884_pt1 | contig 10046 bp, 7 predicted proteins | sample Ectturendosymbi2_FD_188042 | JGI IMG/M metagenome (GOLD analysis project Ga0210059, IMG submission 188042) | Ecteinascidia turbinata endosymbiont from Florida, USA - Sample 2 (SPAdes) (version 2) | ecosystem: Host-associated > Tunicates > Ascidians > Unclassified | place: Key West, Florida...
GAAAAGCAGGTTTTTTTTTAGCTCGTACGGTTGTGTTTGTGGGAATGTGCAGGTCTGCGGCGTGGGAGGGCGACGATGCGCGTGAAGCAGAATTTTAAGTGGAAGTGTTATGCTGAGTTGTGACAAGTGAAAAACTGTTAAATGGCGCTTTGTCTTCTTCAGAGTTTACGGCGTGCGAGGCCTGCGAGTGGCCGATGCGTCAGTCATGCCGCATATTGTGACAGGCCCGCTTCAGGCAACGTGCTACGGGATCGGTGAGAAAGTGGCGGACATGATAAAAAGCGACTGGAAGCTCGTCAACATCAAGTGATAATGTCAATCATCAAGCTGTGCCTTCAATCGATCCTGCGAGACCCAAATTCAATACCTCAGGAACCTTGATCGCTCCGCGACACTTTGGCAGACTGATGTAATCTTTGCAAATCAATCATAAAGCTGCTTTTGACAAGACCGTGTGCAGAATCAGTTGCAGTAGTATCCGCGGTGTCCTACGAACCGTCGCCAAATATTGAATTGCGAATCGCATTTAACCATCATCCAATCCACCCCAACTTTTCAAATGTGGCGAAACAAAGATCCCCAAATTTAGACTGTGCCACTCAGCCATCCCGCTGTTTGAACCGATCGACAACGGTTCGTTTCGTTGATCACGGGGCTCCACATAACGGGATTGTTGACCATATTGTTACTGCTGTCTGTGCCACCAAACGTTTAATTTGCTGCCTCTTTCATGACTCGCGTGTATTTGCAAAAGCGGAAAAAAAACATTACGAGCGGGTGCAAACTGCGATTTGTAAAATAACGCTAATATCACTAGCAATAAGGTTCGACTGATCTTCCTCGTCCCACTTAATTGATTTCGCGAATACAGTATAAGGCAAGAGATCAGTTGTATATTGCATTCAAGCACAGGTATCGCAGTATACTTCAAACAGAAGACAAGACTTGGGTACAATAAACGATGGTAAATCGCTGTAGTGACAGTCCTATGCGCACCAAACACCGAGATTGTGCCGTGCATTTTGATACACAACCGCATCTGACAAGTTGCAGAATGGAAGCAAGTGTCCATCACCGTAGTAGGGTTGCCAGATATGTTCTGTAAAAATACCGGCCTTTTTGTCAACAGTGACAAAAATTTTATCATCAAAAAATTCGTAGAAATAAGGCGTAGGCAAAGTTGTAGTTACGCCTTCAAACACAGCCTATCTGTATCTTTGCCACTGGCGATAGTAACCAATGACTGAGTTAAAAACTTCATGCAAAAGATAAATCACATTCACGATGAAAACTGCTTTGTACGAAAAAAAATTTAAGAAAACACTGGAAAGACTTTAGAGTTTCTTCGCAGTGGAGTATAATGTTCATTAGTCGCTACAATGTACAATCACCCTCTTCCTGTCCATTTCTACGATTTTCCTGCATTCTTCTCAGTAGTGTAGCCAGCCCAAAAATTTAGAGGGGGGTAAAATGTTCGTTTTCATACGAATAACACTATTTTGATACCGCCTCTCAAAGTACAAAATGACTATATGTTCTTAAAATTGGGGGGTGTCATAGCCCCTAGGCCCCCGGCTATGCCTATGATTCTTCTACAAGCCTGTAGTAGTTCAGACAACAGCTGCCCCTGTGCAGGTTTCAGTTAATTGCCAAAAAAATGCTCGTGCAGATCTCGTTTAAGACCAAGGACTAAACAAAGGAGTATGAGGAGTAACAAAGGCAGGTATGACTAAACAAAGGAACAGAAAACAAAGAGACTGAGTATTGTTAAGTTCAGGGTTTTTTTAAGGAAAATGTTAGGAACCCGGTAGGGATCCGATGATAATTTTCTCTGATTCTAGGGGCCCGCATCGGGTCCCGGACCTAAAAAGCCTGGTTAAGTTACAAATACAGTAGTAATAATTTGGCCACTATTTTGAACTTGATGGAACTGTCCTGACAAGTTTCACTACAAGAGCCATAATTTTAAATTTTTTGCGTTTTCAATATTCCAGCTTCAGGCACTGCTTTTTAGACCGGGCTCTGCTTAATTAGCAGTGACATACCGGCCATCTGGCAACCCTACACCGTAGGTGAAAACCGAACTTAGCGTCCCTATGCCACTGCGTTCTGAACAGTCTTCGATTAATGCCGCTTAGAAACGGATGAGTTTCCGACGCAACTGCCAGTTCTAGTGTAAAGTAACTGAGCAAAACCAGCTAGCATTTGTTCAAAAGAAACCAGTCCATTTATTGCTGAACTGTGGTGGTGAAACCTTTTTCAAAGTGGTGGGGGCACAAGTGGATGCCATAAGAACTACGGAATTCTTTTTCATTACACGATTTCCTTCCAGTGCTGACCGTGTTGTTTAAACACATTTTAGAAGTGGTGGCAGGCTCATGCGGTCACCCGCTTCCGCCACCCTTGACTGTGGCATCAGTGCACGTAAAAATCTATATTCCAATCCAACAGATCGAAGCCCGTCACGCCTGACCATGAGGGTCAGCGGCTCCCGGGGGCATTATTTTATCGCACACAGCCGCAAAATCGAGGTTTCCTTCACACCTTGCGGAACCCCTCGAACAGTACGCCCGGGTCAGAGTCCTTTTCTACTGACATCCTCGTGCTGGACCAGACAAGACGATCCAAACCCCAGAAGACAGAATCGAGACCAGGCTTCGCATCGGATCTTTCAGGCAAAGACTTCACCCAATTGCGCGATCCAGTGGTATGACAATCAAGCCGGCACTGCAATTGGATACTGTGATAGCGAAAATGAGGTTGCGTTGCTGGATATCCTCACGCGAGTGGATATCGTCACCCATCAAATTTCTCGTGAGCTCCACTCCCGAACTAATCTGACAGATCAAGAGCCAAAACAATCACTGGGAAAAAGTCATTTGCGTATCTTCTTTTTCTGTGGCCGGGAGCTGTTCGTCTCGTGGCGCGTTGGACTAACCGGTCTAAATGTGCTCGAGTGAGGTTCTACAATATTGAACGCAGCGCTTTGCGCCGGCAACATCGACCAGTTTGCTTGGGGTTGGTTGTGCGACTCGGTTTTCACAAACGGCTTCCACTTGCTCGAATCGACCGTTGATTTGACGCCAGGTGCACTGAACACACAGAAATTGGCGATAACGAAAACATGCGAATTAAGACAATGCAAGCTAACAAAAAATGTAGAACTTAAATGAAGATCTTCTAAAGATGTTAGATGATGTGATTGAGTTGAATACTTTTATAATATACTTATCGGCAAAAATTTGCCATAACGAACACTTTGCAAGCACCTCATTTAAATGACTAACATCCCTAACGACAATGGATAAAACATAAAACCATTCGTACGTTCATACTTAACAAGTCCTGTCCTCGTAAGTGTTGCACTGGCTTCCCACAAAGGCATTTTTGCACAAAAATCAGTCATAGGCTGAATTTACGAGTACGAGAAAAATTAGGGTTGATACCAGTTTCTGAATATGTAAAAGTGCCAGTTGCCTACAAACAGCGTAAGGAAATAGCATCAAATCAATGCGTAAGGGCAACCAGCTACAAATATTATGTGGAGAACACAGATCCGAGTATCTTTGTTGTGTAACCATAACGGTCTGTCTTGAAGCAAATTTAACAATGCTGTCACTCGGAGATGGCACATTGCTTCCACATAAGCTATGCAGCTCCTGCAAAATGGGATAGCTGACAACATAAGCTTATGACAACATAAGCACAATAGCATAAAAAGGTCGCCAAGCTACGGCTCGCGAAGCCATTTCTTCCGGCCGCAAAAACATTTTGTAAATATGAAAAAATTAATATATAGAATTCGCCTATAACCACACTTTTTCGTCAGTCCCGGCAGAATTCCGATCTTTTAAGCAGGCCCGTAACCAGCTTGCTAGACCAGTTGGGCGAAGAGTTTTCTGAGGGGCCCAAATATTGTAAACCATGTCCAACACATTTTTCCAGGGGATAAAAATTTCTCGGGGGCTAAGACCCCGTAGTTACGGGCCTGCTTTTAAGTGCATTCGAGTTCGGCTATATCGTAACGACGCTTTTTATCGGTCCCCGCAGAACATTTTGTTCATTTATAACGACAGTTGCAAGTTTTCTTTACAGTTTGAAGTATAAGCTCGGCCATGTGGAGTCACCACCAAATCTTTTATGACCGAATACGAACGCATTTAAGTAAGGCGGCCGCCAATCATTGAGCTGTGACAGGTGTGAGACGAGAATCGCATTAAGGATTGCACCATAAGTAGCAACGGAGGCAAATCGTTACATGTGTTTTACTGTACAGTATCAAATATTGTTGCAACTGTAGTCAGTTTGATAGATAGTCTTGGTGGAGCAGTGCGTAAATCGTCGAACAAAAGAAGCAGTATCCCGTTGTTGGAATAAAGTATGACATCGTTGTTTCGGTCAATAGCGAAAATGGTACAAAAGGGGCAAAACTTGCAAAAGCTTCAAAAAGATTGATATTCCAACAACGTCGTTGACTACACTTTGGAAAAATGGTCAAAATAATCCCTCACTTTTTCTAATCTAAGTATACGTGAAAACACGATACAGCAAGCGGAAATCCTAATCAAAAAACACTTTTAACCTTGCCAGGCTGTGGCATTGAACCAAAAAGCCATTTTAGGAACTATTCATTGTGTAGTTCGGCTATAACGGCAGTTCGCCTATCACGACGTTTTTTCTCCGGTCCCATGAAGTGACGTTATAGGCCAGGGGTGGGCAACCCCTGGGACGCGTGCCTAACTTGGCACGCGAGCACTTCTATCCGGCACGTGAGCGAGGCCTCGGAAACGAGATTCCCCCCCCTTCAAATGAAAAAATAAATAACTTACTAGTCGCAGTATTATTTAATGAAACTCGGTGTCCGTTTCTTCATTTTCCTTTGTTAACAATCCGTTATTTAATTTAACCCTTATGTGTATTTGATGCCATATGGCTACAAACAAAGCCGTATCAGCCGCACTCCATACCCCCAATTGGGGGGACCCACGCTGCCACAGAAGCTCAAAATTCAGACCCCTCACCACTTAGCCACCCAAAGAAAGCTTCGATCCCCCAAATTGAAATATGAAGCACTGGAAATCAGTGAAGTTGGGGGACCCTTTCAAAGAAAAATGCTTATATACTACAGTTAATTTGGGCCCATTTGAAAGCAAGGTATTTACACATTGCAACTGCTGTTAGGGACCCCTTCGAAAGCAAAGTAGCCTACTTATACGTTACAGTAGCTGTTGGGCCCCATTGAAAGCAAGGTACTTTACACATTACAGTTGCTATTGGGAGCCTCTTTGAAGGCAGTGTACTGAATTATGATGTGGTTGGATATACCTTGAGGGGGTTGTAAAAAGGGAGACCGAGGCAAGTGCCTCGCTTGCCTTCCTTCAAACACACCCCTGTACATAACCCTGACAACGATCGTATATGAGAATATGAAACCGATTGAACACGTTCTGCTTCATCCGATATGCGTACTTTCTCACCTGATGTGCGCATGTAAACACTGCAATACAAAGTTATCTTTATATTATTGAACACATTGAAGTTGCTGATGAATTTATCACTTCAAAAAAAACAGATTTAAGGCGATATTTCATAATTAAGCCATGACACCCAGGTCGACTAAAAGTAACAGATCAAAAATCTGGATGGAAAAAACGTCAATGGGAGCCCTGGTCATATGCACAAAACGCCTACTACCGTAACTTGAAGTGAACATTTGAAGATTTATTGCCGTGTTATTGTTACGCAATAAAGACCAAGAGTACAACAATCCGCTAGCAAGTTTCGCAATGTGTCTCTGCTGGCAAAGGATCGAACGTGAACGAACTGCACAGTTATGCTAAGCGTTTCGGGGGCCTCGCGTTCATTTATCAGGCCCTGTCTAAATGCCTAGTTGTATACATCCAGGAGTCAGACTTCCACTTTTGTAAGAGGCAAAGCATTGTTTTTGTTTGGGCGTTGTTTTCAAGGTGAATAAATGTAAATTTGGTTATATTGTGCTTTCACTGTTTTGGTGAATTTGTATCATTTCTTCAAGGCTCTTCACATACACCTTTGAGGATGTCAAGTGGTATGTTCTCACAAATTTTGGTTGGCACGCGGAAGAATTTTGTCACTGATTTAGCCGATTTCGGCACGCAAACCGAAAAAGGTTGCCCGCCCCTGTTATAGGGCAATTCTGCTGTATTTACGAAAATCTTGTTGATTTTATGGAATGTAACACATTCCGAAACAATCACATTACGTAAGATGTCTGGCCATGTGGCACTCCGACAAAAGAGTTCGGAGACCTTGCCCAACTTTCCAAACTGTTGTCAGAAGGGAAAATCCGACCCGCGAAGACATTTTGTCAATAAAGAAAAAATAATGTATTTACGAAAAATTTGTTGATTTGGTAGAATGTAACATATATCGAACAATCACATTACATAAGATGTCCCAGCCCTCGGACTGTTGTGTAATACCTTATGGGCCCTCGGACAAAAGAAGTATCTACGATGAGATAGCGAAAATTGTTTGTTTCGTCTGCAATTATCTGGTAACATGCTGTGGGCTTTGATGAGTCGACCGGTGTTTCAGAAGGTTGTTGTGACCTTATAATCAAGGTTGTGATCACTGTAAGTTTATTGGCGACAACTTTTGAGTCCTTTGTTTTCGAAATGACTAAGCAGCGCTAAAAGTCCTTATCTGCACCTTGCAGGTTGAACTGGCATCCATCCACCTTGCACCGGTTCTTGCTTGGCTGTTAGCAACGACTTTGAAGCTTTGGCTGTAAAGAATTTGATATCACTGTTCAATCGCAAGTTGTAACAAGTACGGAAAGATGCAACAGAACCACTGACACGAGATTAAGCAGTGCGAATGAACGTTGAAAACTACAAATTTATATTCGACCATTTTCATTGCTTGCAGCATTAATAATATAATCCCTAGATTGGAAAAGTACACTTGTTTGTTTTGCGAAACTTTGACGGTATTCCCATCTTACACAAGTCAATGGTTGAGGCCATTCAGAACACTTTTAACCGGCACCCTTAGAAATTCATCGTCAGCCTACGGTTGAAAAGCACAATGTTGTTCCCTTGAAAGATGTAATTTCAGCTTTTACAGATACCGCTCACCAGCAAGTTGCGAATTGGGTTTCAACGCCTTCTCCAGTTTTCCCGGTAGCGTTTCGCACTGCAGCATCAGTCTTTGGTGGTAAGCTACATTTGTTTTGTAGAAATCGACAACATTTTTTACGCATCCCATGTCATTGTCGTGCAACATCTGATCGACGCAGTCGTAAAAACCGGTCCTCCCTGCGGAATTTACGGATTATGGTGCATCCCATTGCGAAGAAAAACAACAGACATTACGAAATGCCAGATCTGAGTTAAAATGAGGCGCTGAATGCAAAATATACTAATCAAACAGGTGAGAACAGACCATCCGTATTTTCCCTCATTGGCACTTCAGAAGGCCTGTAATGAAGGAAAACGAATTGTAGGTTGTTTATCATGTCATGAACAGGCTGTCACCACGGGAGCTTGGGGTCTTACTGCTTAAGTGCAGGCTCAAGAGTCAAGACTGCATTTACAGACCACTACATAAGATTTACTAAGCGTGAATTTGACTCCTGCATTCGAAAATCCGCTTTTGAGCGATCCACAGATCAAACCCCTGCGACAATACATTTGAGACCAACTTGACTGGGCTTCATACACATGAGAACACAGTAACTGAAGCGGATTTTCAAAATGGCATGCTATCAAGTGAAGATGATTTGAAATCGTGTATTATCTGTATAACTGAACAGGAGTGTCACCTAAAGGTGCATCTAACACGAACAGATGCGAAGATGGCATATTGACTTCAACGATCTATTGGTAACGAATCAGTTCCAACTATCGAATATTGTGTGAAGCATTTCATGCGCACACAATACACACGGTTCACTGAGATATTTCAAAATAATAATACTAATTTGCAAAGAACAATATTGGTGTTTTCCATAATGTTTTCACCATGGAGTCTTCGAAAATGTTCGAGCCGATTTGAATTCCCTTTGTAAAAGCTTTGAAAACTAAAAATGATATTAGCCTAGTGTTGCAAATCGCGCACCGTCTTTCTCCTTCATTGAGATTTACGCAGCCTGTCTTAAAGCAAAGTCTTTAACGCATTTGGGTCGCTTACTTCGCAGCCTGGCGGATTTGCGTTCTCTGATCGGAATAAGCTGAACGTCACGTCGAAAAAAGAAAGATGTATATGGGAAGACACTAAGAAAAGTTGATAAAAGTCTAGATTCAACGCTTCAGAAAAACCTACATGCCGTAAAGAAACAGAAACACAAAGCTTGACTACCCTCCAGGGCAGGGGTTCCCAACCTGGGGTACAAGTACCCCCACGGGTACATTTGCCTATTCGAAGGGGTACATGTAAGATCAGCAATAGAAGAGAAAATACATTTACGTACCATTTATTTCCAAATAATTATACATGTATCAGTGAATAATATTTTCAAAAATCCTTATATGCTTATTGTTAAATATATCTATGAATAATCATGATAAAATATTTCGTCATAAAAAATTTTAGGGGTACGTATTTATCTGTTGAAATGCTGAAAGGCTACATGCCAATCTATTGAAATGCTGAAGGGGTGCATGCTTATCTGCTGTAATGCTGAAGGGGTACATGGTAAGAGAAAGGTTGGGAAGCCCTGCCCTAGGGCGAAGAGCAGCTTTTACATTAGAATCATTCACCACTTCATAATTATTTATAACCATCTAACAGACAAGAAAAAAATACACGCAGTAACACTCACACATAATAATATACAATGCGTGTTCTTAGATTCAATTTTACTCGTGTCAAGACAGAAGAATGAGCGGGTCGCATTTTGTGTTTGATACTCTGCTTCGTTTGAGCGAGTTTATTACAATCCACTGCATGGCCGCACTAGACCCCGGGGCAGGTGTTGAGCAGCCAATCGATTGTCTCATCATCCAGAACCGTCAGGCCGATACATTCGAGGACAACATCGTCGACAGTTTGTTCTTCTGCGCCACACAAGCCACAGAAGGGGTCATATCCCATTTGTGTAAGCAGGAGCGGAAACGTTCGACACTTGTGCAGAGGCGGTTAAACAGGGCCATCGCTGTTCTTGGCAGGGCCATTCCACGAGGGTGTGTGCCGATGTCGCGGATGGAAGTACGAAGTCTCGTGGCGTTGTCCAATCACTCCGCATTCCATCGGTGATCCGCCCAGGGAGCCGCACTTCTGTTGTCGTCATATGAACTGATGAGGTGTTGTTCCGCCGGTACAAATGGGTGTCTCGATTTGCGATGCCGTGCATTCCCACTCGGTGGACAGGTGAGCGCTGAGTGGAGCCAGGGGCGGATCCAGCCAGTTAGGTTAAGGAGGGGGCGATTTCAGTAATATTTGTTAGTCAAGTCCCATTAAGTGTTCACTACTGTAAGAGAGTTGAAGTATACTTCACAACACTGCTGTGACAATACAATGGATGACAAAATGGCCTTATATCGCGAATGTTGTTTTCGGAATTGTACAAAATCATGGTGAATAGTTACTTTCCTAGGTTTTAGAGGGGGCGATCGCCCCTCCCCTGGATCCGCCCCTGAGTGGAGCAGACGTCCAGACTCCATGGCACGGCGTGCTAGAGACAGTGTGGCTCCTTTGCGACGAAGCTAGACAGGTTAGATGCCTGCGAGGATGGGAAGGTTGTCCGCTGGTGAAGGACGCAGGCATCCAGTCACAATTATCAAGGCGTCGTGATGCGGGGTCATTGAGGCGGGTGTGAGTACTGCGGCACCAGATAGGTGCGCAGTACCGTACTCTGCTGTTGAATCGGCCAGGGCTAAGGTGGCTGTTCGGAACATTGTTGCTCCAACACCACAGCTAGAGCCAGCAAGCCGCCTCAAGAGTGCGACGCGTGATGTCAACTTTTTGCCAAGTGACTCGAGGTGTCGGCGATACGTGAGCGACCTACTAACGCTACTCCGAGGTCCGAGGCACTTGGGCTCGGAGCAAAAGGGCAGGGTTTCGTC
>Ga0210059_1017885_pt1 | contig 10045 bp, 5 predicted proteins | sample Ectturendosymbi2_FD_188042 | JGI IMG/M metagenome (GOLD analysis project Ga0210059, IMG submission 188042) | Ecteinascidia turbinata endosymbiont from Florida, USA - Sample 2 (SPAdes) (version 2) | ecosystem: Host-associated > Tunicates > Ascidians > Unclassified | place: Key West, Florida...
CAGTGGTACCATTTTGTGCACTCTCCATCACACTGCAGGGCCTCCTGTTTTTTGGAGACAGTGTCCTGACACACTCCACATTTATTCATCCTGGATGCCCCCAGCGGCCTTTCAGGCAAGTAGCTTTAGCTAAAATCTACATTATAGTAAGCCTACAATATTTCTGAAACTTATTCAAATAGAACCTATTGTATATTGTTTTGACCTATTGTATATTGTTTTGCATCTCTATTGCCTATTATAAATTTGAAAGGGGTTGTAGCCTAAGTTATGTGTAAAGTTCACCTTGGTAGTATTTTTGTGCGATTTGTTTGCACATTCATGTTCATGGCTCAGTTTGGCACAGTCATAGTTCACATGGTTAAAGTTCGATTTAATATATGTGAACAGGTGATCAACATCTGACCTCGGATACTTAAAATGTGTCTATTGTAAAATTTTAAAGTTAACACTCACTTCAAATACTTGTTATCTATCTGTTTAATAAATTATTGAAGCTTGAACTACTTAACTAGTGTTTCAATGGTTTCCACTTCAAAATTTAATTAAACAGCAGAACCTACACTTTGGTGTATATTTGATAAGCAGCGTCTATTCTGCCTCATGAGACAAAAACAGTTATGAAGTTATGTTGTCAGTAGTTGCACACTTTTGTTTGAAGTTATCACATGACAAGTTTGGAGCTCATGACCTACATAGTTGCCCGTAATGTCTAATTAAAATGTGGGCAAGCATTTAGTGGCTGTTTGTCTACGTTGTGTAAAGAATAAGCTAAGCCATTTAAACCTCAATATGTTGTGTCTCTCTGTATTCTACCAGTCACGTGACCATTTCAACCATTTGTGTTCTATCAAAGGCAAAATAGCCACGATATATTTTTCCTCGTGAGGCAAAATAGACAGTATCTTTTTAATATGAGTTACTTGGAATATCTCGGAGTGTTAACAGGAGCGGAGTTGATGTTTCAAAAATTTTCGGAGTCGGAGCAGGAGTCTTGAAGCGTGGAGCAGGAGTGGAGTCGGAGTCTGAAAAATGTGACTCCGCTCATCTCTGGTTCACTAGTGGTTGGTTCGCTTAGTGCAGGGTTTCCCAACCTTTTTCTTGCCATGTACCCCTTCAGCATTCCGACAGATGAATATGTACCCCTTCAGCATTTTACCAGATAAGCATGTAACCCTTCAGCATTTCGAGAGATGAACAGTACCCCTAAAATTTCTTTTCACAAAATATTTTGACAAAAAAGTATCCCTATTGACAAAAAAGTATCCCTTCTTTTGACAAAAAAGTACCCCTAAAATTTCTTTTGACAAAATATTTGGTCTTGATTATTCACGGATATATTTAACAATGAGCATATAATAATTTTTGAAAAAATACTCGTTGATATATGCATAAATATTTGGAAATAAATAACATACAGATATACTTTTCTATTGCCAACCTTAAATGCACCCCTTCAGATAAGGAAATGTACCCCTGGGGATACATGTACCCCAGACTGGGAACGCCTGGCTTAGTGCAATAGCGTTTTGTTGTGCTTCTGCTTGTTGGCTGAGTCATACCCATATGAAACAATAAACCATTGTCCGTTGTGAACACAGGAAGAAATTGCTGCATGAATGCCAATTTGAAACATGAAATTACGAAAAACTTTTCGTGATTGAAACGTCAGGTGTATATTTGATTCCACTGTTTATTTGTAGAGGGCATCTAATTACATGTTTTCAGACGTATGATATAACATGCTCACTTTTTGGTATACCATAAATTACAAATATGTAATGACTTCATGAAAAAACACTCAGGCTGGTTGTGATGAGGTTGCTTGTCAGGAAATTCAGAACTGTCATCCTAAACAATCAAATACTTTTCCAATAGTATAGTTTCCTTGAAGTAACTATATGAAACTCAATGAATTTAAAAATCCACACATCTATCAACAGAATGAAACTTCTGAACTAAATCTTTTATATTGTTCATTAAAATGAGGTGATTCTTTGTTATTCAGTCTTTAAGCAAGTTTCGATGAACATTACCTGTTGCAAACCTTTAAGAAGTTTATACATTGGTTAATTCCTTAAGATTAAAATTTGGCAACGACCTATAGTAATTATAATAGTAAAATGAACATATACATATTGGTCATTGCAATGTTCACATGCGATCATCAGGTGAAAAAGATACTTGAATTAGTAAAACAAAACATTATCAGTCGGTTTTACACTCGTGTCAATATCATTACCTACAGTAATACTGCAGGGTGCTTGCCATCCAGTACAGACAGCCATGCAGTTGCGCGTACATCAGAAGTAAAGGACGGATTACACCAGACGCGAACGAATAACAAATAGTATAAACAAGTGTGAAAGATTTGCATTTGTGTAAATGGTTATTATCCCAGGCACCAGCTGAAGAATTTGACGAAACAAAGTTTACAACAGAATGTTCAAATTCTTTGGTTGCCCTATTCATCTGCAAATTAAAAACAATTTGCATTGGCCTTGGAATTTGAAGCTTGGGAATTTTGGATTCCTTTGCAGCTCAAGATTTCACAAAACAACGTGACTATTTCAATGGCAAAGGTGGCCCTACATTTTGCCCATCTTGTGCCTGAAGATAGCTGGAAGCTAGGTTATTTTTGGTCATTTTTCTGTTGTAGACCCAACTTTTTAAAAAATGACAAAAAAATTAGGTCAATTCAGTCATAATGTCTGAAAATATAAACTCGAGAACGCTGTTATCGCTAATTTTGATACAGACATGAGACAAATGACCAAAACGTCTCAGCAAAAAAATGGGCTGGAAGTTATATCAAGTTTAAACATATGTTCTTGTCCAATAAATATCCTTGATTTCTGGTATATATAATCAATGTAACATCAAAGATGGCTTAGATAACTAGGAGTTTGTAATACTTTATGACTTAATGGCCCTATTTGCAGTTTGCCACATTTTACTGCATTACTAGAAAAACTATTTTTGCTTGTTAATCATGTTAAAACAAAAACAAACTTGCTAAAACCAAGACTTATGGCAAATGCAAAACGACCATTGTCAAGAAGCCAGCAAAGCGGCTACTATATCGTCTACCTAAGCCTGAAAAGTGAGAGATGTCAACAATGGAGTATGCTACAACGTATCAGCTTTATTGGTTAATATAAAATGTTTTGAGTAATAGAAAAGTGATCCAAATGTTAATTTTAATGTTGCAGACACAAATTTGAAAGAGGAACTATAAGTTTTGCTTCATGTATTTGCATTAATGTGTCTTTGCATTTCTGGTTGTCTTGGTTGACAAATGTTTTTTTTCATAAGCAATCTGGGTTTATTAGAAATTACAGAATGGGAGCTCTGGCTAATATACACTGTATTTATGATTTTGTGAAATGTCCGGCACACAAAGTGTTCGCGGGCCGCACAAAAACTGTCCGCGGGTCACATGCGGCCCGGCGTGCCAGAGTTTGGACCACGTTGAGTTAGATTAATGATTTAAGTTTTTCAATTTCTCACACCCTCATTGTGTGTTTGGTAATTGCAAACTGAAGAAGCTCTCTTCATAGGGTTGGGAATAACGTTGGGAAGAGTTACACATGAATAACTGTTACGTATGAATAAAGCATCGGAGTTTCGTTGCGCTTTCTCGAGCGTAGATGCCAGGTCGAACGCTTCCTCCAACCACACTAATAATCGCATTTGGATGGCAGTGGAACTTTAAGAAGTTATTCACAAACGCGTCGCGAACTAATTCCTCATGATCTCCTCCTTTGTAATCATGTGAAGCTGACAGTTTTTACATAATCTTAATAGTTAATGAATGCAGACACAGTAGAAAGTCTTCGAGGGCTTCTCCCATTTTCTGCTGGCATGTAGTCAGTTGATAACGTGCAAATATTGTGGTAGGTTTTTTGTTAAAGGTTTGTTCTGGCACTGCTCTTGCATCGTCGTACGTGCGACAATCTTTAATCAACTCATACACAACGGCTGATACATAACTTATCGAAATGCAGAACTTATTTTAGGGAAGGTGGATTGGATGGAGCTATCAGCCAGCCTAGGACTGCATTCTTGCAGCTCCTTCAAATAGTTTTCAAAATTCGAGGACTAGTCGGAGAGACTGGTCCCTTCGCTAGAAGTACAAACATTGACTTTACAAATCAACTCCCAACACTGGAGGTACAACCCTACACTGGAGGTACAACCCTACACTGGAGGTACAACCCTACACTGGTGGTACCTCCCAACACTGGAGGTGCAGCCCTACGGTGGTGGTACTGACGCCGCTGACCCTAGACCAAATTCCTCATCCAGTATTTCCAAAGCTTGGCTGCTGATTCCGAATGTCAATCTATATTCAGCTCCGCTGGCTTCTTGCACTATCTGCATAATCACTTCGATGTGATACTATCAATTTTACACTTACCAGTTTAGTAAATTGTTACGAGAGTTCGTCTTTATAGACTATTATTAAACTGAGAAGTCAACATAGCTGAAGAAACAAACAAAAGTAATTAAACGAACAAACTCAACAACGAACTGTTCACAGTATAGCATGCTACTCAGTATTGACTCACACAATGGTCTGAAACAACAACAACAACAATTTTATTTTTTTACCTCAACACAAGTACACTTAACAATACAGACACAGTAAGGCCGGGAGGCGGCGAAACCGGTAACTGGTATGTTCAGAGTCCATGTGTCCACTTCCAGTATGATCAGAGTCCATGTTACCACTTCATGCCCTTAGCGCGATTACCGAACACAACACACCACTTTACGTACCAAATGATACGATAATTGAACAAGTACATTCATGACAATAGTTTTTTGTTTTTAACTAACTTTTTGAGTATTGTTTGAATAATTTCACACTCAAGATCAGCTCTTGTAGCTTTCCGTGTTTCCACTATTCCATTCTTTTGTTCAAGTATTTGACATGTTTTCTTTTTTTGATTTGAATGATGGACTCTTCTGTAGTAGGCCTAAGTGGCAGAAATACTTGTAACATGTGGATTGCTACCATCACCAGCTTCCATTTTTTGCAGCAGTTGAAAAGACCTATCAGATGAGAGACTTCTGCAATAATTAGTGTTTTTCCAGGTTTTCCTCTTGGGATTTGCGCAGAAGTATTTTCCCATCCTACAATTTTTTCATATGCTAAATTGAAACTTTTTCTGATTTATTTTATGTCTTTCATCGTGCTCCATGCTATAGGTGTTTTTTTGGATGATTCCCTTATCTTGATCCTGGCAACTATGGCATAACCATTTCAATCATGTTTTAGTTCTGCAGTAGTCTTCATCATGTACCTGATATTGTTCTAGCAAAGGAGTTGGCAACCTTTCCCTGGAGGTGGGCCGAAAACAAACTCTGCGTGGTCTAGAGGGCTGTACAAATTTTCCACTAAGAACTCTGTTCCTGTCACTATTTATGATGTTATTAAAACTTGCGCATCTAGAGCAACTCCTGATTTTCATAGTTCATGACAGAAGCACAAAATATAACATAGATATAGCTTAGTAGTAGTAGCCTAAATTCATAGCACAACATTTATGTGATATTTGATGTTTTTTGGTTAGAAGTTTCTGAAGTTCAAGTGGTGAGGTAAGTTGGATTAGATGGGGAATAGGCCTATACATCTTGCAAGTGGTCATCAGTATTTTGTGTTCTGGACTTGTTCTTGCTGGATTTCATTAAGGAATGTCTACGGATACCCCTGTGGATCTTGAAACTTGAAAACGTATTCATACACCACCTGCGATATAACAGTAACGCACGACGAGAGTGCAGTAGGCTTGGTAGAAACAAACTAAACGTAAAAGAAAAACCCTAAACCTAACCTTGACCCTAACTGTAGCCTTAACCTAACACTAACCCCTAAACATAACACCTAAGCGTGAAAAAAATAAAAAAAAAAACAAAACGAAAGCCGGTAAGGCAGGAGTCAAACCAAAAACCATTGGCGTAGAAGCCGTAACGCATAACCCTTGGCTATGTGAGATCCATGCAGTTTGAATGACAAACTGGCCCTTTTATTTAAATTGCATCAGGACAGGCATATCTGTAGTCACTTCCTTTACGTTAAAGTAAAGCAGTGGTTCCCAACCTTTCTAGACTTGCGACACCCTACAGAGAGAAATATATAGTACACGGCACCAAGTGGCCCACCTATTTGCTTTAGGGTTTGATGACACTTTGAAAATATATTTTTTTTAATGATATATTGAAAAACGTATTATCTCGCGGCACCCTTGGTTATTGTAAATGGCACCCTAGGGTGCTGCGGCACCCCGGTTGGGAACCACTGACATTAAAGAATTGTTCACATGCATATGTGCTGCCAAACATTGATGCCATCTTTTTAACATGATTAATCAAGTTGGGATGTTGCTTACATTAAACATATTTTTTCTAAAAGTTAAGCAGTGCTACACCTTCCGCGTGAAATTTTGAATTTAACTCATTACTACACTCAGGCATGTAACAACGAGAGGGCATGGGAGAACAATGCCCTGAGAGCGGAAACATTATAGGTGCTGAAAAGTCCCAACTGGCAAGTACTATCAGTATCACCAATAAACTACATTTATTCCCAAAAGAACTTATGTTCGCATATGCGGCACCAAACTTGTGTCTTTCCTCAGGTGCCATCTAACCTTGGTACACCCCTGACTACACTACAGCTCAACTAGTTCTATATGAACCTTCTCTTCTACTGCAGTTAGTACTATTTGTGAAGGGGCTGCAGGCTATAGGTTGCCGACCCCTGTTCTAGAGTCATTCCGATGCATGTGTAATGGTACCAGTTTGTGCACCCTCCATCACAGGGCCTTCATCAGTGACAATTCTCCCACAAGCTCCACATTCACTCATCCTATATGCCCCAGCAGCCTTTTAGAATTTCAGACAAGTAGCTTTAGTTAGTCTATATTTGCACATTTAAGCCTAAAATATCATTGAAACTTTGAACCTCAACAAGTTTTGTCTCTCTGTATTGTGCTTGTCATGTGACCATTTGTGTTTGATCGAAGGAAAAATAACCACAGCATATATTTTGCCTCATGAGGCCGAAACCTCCATGTTGCATGTAGCTTGCAGTCAAATCAACCAGGTGATGATGGGTTCCGAATGATAGTGAACCCAACTAAAGCACTTGGCAATGCCAAAAGCTTCATAATAGTCAATCTTGCTCTTGTACTATGTTCACTTACATAGGAACTTTTCTTGACTCCATGTGAAAACATTTCCTTTGTTGTTACCAAATTATGTACTGTATTTTTCAGACCATAAAGCACATTTAAAATCCTTTAATTTTCACAAATATTGAAAGAGCGCCTTACAATGCAGAGCGCCTAATGTATGGATCTGGTTGTGCATTCTCATCTAGAATCAATGGAGCTGGTGCTATTTATTTAATTGCTAATTATGTTTTTTTATAAACAGACCATCGTGTTATGTAATAAACCAGTAACAATCACAATGACCAGCATTTGCCATTCCGAGAGTAGCTAGCACATACCACATATCGTATTACTCAGCAAGGCTCCTGACTACATTGGCACACAGCGCACACGGAATCAAAACACGTACACAACTTTTATCATTTGTGTTCAGCAGATTAGGCGTGTGTGACAGATTAAACTCCCAGTGGCGACTCCGGCACTCGGGAGTTATTGTGAAAGAGTTGAGTACAGTTTGACTTATCTAAGTTTTGCTTCATTCATTGCGCCTTACAATCTGGTGCGTCTTATGTATGAAAAAAGAATAGTTAGCATTCACTTTTTGATGGTGCTGTTTATGGTCCAGAAAATACAGTAGTTACAGTAGTTTCCATGCTAAAATAATGCAGTATTAAGCACTTCACTAATTAATGCTCTTTTGAAAAATGTTCTTAAATGCTCTTTCCTGTACTGTTCGTTATAAGCACTAGATTCTAACAAATTCTAAGTGATTATGATGTAATAATATTAATATTATATATTGTTCCTTTATACAATGACCCATTGTTCAATAGGTCTTTTAGAACACAAATAATTGAGTGAAGTAGTTATCTGGATATGATTTAATGCAGTGGTCCTTTTTTCTACTATGCCTCCCTAAGTAATTATTTCTACCATCCTGACGTTACATAAGTTGTAAAAACAGGTGTACTGTATTTATTGGTAAATTTATTGATTGCACTTTTCATGTTGTAGTGTGTAAGAGCTCATGCCCACCAGAAATTTATTGAGGACCCCATAGAAGCTGTGCCCCCAGTTCAGAACCACTGACTTAGTGCTTTTACTTTACTGTAAAATGTAAAATACTGATGCTATTTCCTAAACCTAAGATATTTTTCTCTAGCTACATTAGTCAAAAAGAAGTGGCTCCGGAATAACCCATGGTTGTTTTTATTGCAAAACTTATTTGACCACACTGCCTCACATGATACGGTTTGAATAAGGCAGTCAGTTTGTCACTCAAGCACCGTTGTCCTGGTATGCCATTGGTTTTCAGTTCTCCTCTCACCTTGGCGGCATTATGTTTTCACAGTAGTGACTGGTTGCACGTTTCAATTCATTGGACCAGTTTTTCTTCACTTTTTTCAAAACTTTAAGTTTAGGGGTTAGCGTTAGGTTAGGGCTATAGATATAGTTGTTAAGGTTAGGTATACCTTTTGCATTTATTATGTTTCTACCAAGCCTACTACATTCTTGTCATGTGTTAGTGTCACGTTACAGGAGGTGGTCAAATAAGGTTTCAAATTCATAGATCCACAGGTGGTTCTGTAGCCACTGTCTCTTCAAATAATGTCAAGGAATGCCCTGAAACAAAAACAATCAACAATATACTATATTTTTCGGACCATCAAGCGCAGTATCTAACATTGAATGCTAGCTGTTCTTTTTTCATACATAAGGCACATTAAGTGAAGCAAAACTGTGATAAGTCAAAGTGTATTGTACTCTTTCGCAATAACTCGTGTGTGCCAGAGTTGCTACTGGGATTTTAATCTGTCATTACATATGAGGGAGTTTAACCTGTTTCGCATGCCTAATCTGCTGGATGAGAATAGAATAAAATAAAAGTTGTGCGTGTGTTTGATTTGGTGTGAGCCAATGTAGTCAGGAGCCTTGTGGAGTATTATGTTCTGTGGTGTGGGTTAGCTTCAAACCATATATCTTGTTCATTTCAATTGTTGTTGGTTTATTATGTAACATGATGGTCTGTCTACAAAAAAATCATAACTAGCAATTAAATAAATAGCACCATTTACCATGTGCAATTGGTTCCAGATGAGAAAGCACCAGATTCATACATTAGGCACAAGGCATTATAAGGCAGACTTTTGGTTTTTGAGAAAATTAAAGAATTTTAGGTGTACCTTATAGTCCGAAAAAAAACGCAAATACATCTTTCACAAAAATATTCTATCTATAAAATATTCATTGCATACCTTGGTGCATATTATTGTTTTTGTTGAGATACATTCAAGCAGATCTTGTGAGGACTGTTGCTTTTGCTATTCTAAATCTTTAGTTCTATTGAAGATAATGGTTTGTTTATTTACAGTTAGATAGTCAAAAAGTTTGCTGCATTTCATAGGTGTTTAATCAATCTTTGCAAATACAAAGGTATTAATTTTTAAACCATGAGTCAAGATTTTGATAAAAATAGTGGTTTTTCTAGATTTTTTTCTCAAAGGTACTATAACACACACAAACGCTTCAAGAAATATAAAGAAAAAGCCAAAACAAGGTAAGACATGTGTATTGCTTGACTTATTAAAAGTAGTGTAGCTTAAGAAGGAAGGACAAGAACAAAAAACAATACTGGGTCAAATCATTATAATCCAACAAGAAATTGCAATTGTGTAACCCAATGTCACAAAAATGCCTCATTTTTTTATATAAGGTGCACTTACATGTAAGATGGTCTGGAAAAAAAACATAATTGAAATCCATCAAGGGGCAGCTGAGTTATTTGCCTTTGAGTGTATCACTAGGTGGCGTTGCTCGCGATGGGCAAAAAAGACATATTGCAATAAAACCCATAGTTCTACTGC
>Ga0210059_1017886_pt1 | contig 10045 bp, 1 predicted proteins | sample Ectturendosymbi2_FD_188042 | JGI IMG/M metagenome (GOLD analysis project Ga0210059, IMG submission 188042) | Ecteinascidia turbinata endosymbiont from Florida, USA - Sample 2 (SPAdes) (version 2) | ecosystem: Host-associated > Tunicates > Ascidians > Unclassified | place: Key West, Florida...
GGGGGGGCCAGTGGTGCCCGGCCCCCATTTGAAATCGGTGCCCCCCCATTTCACGTTTGGCCCCCGGTTGCTACATACATCCAATACTGTATTTTAAAAATGTGGCCCCCTTCTGGTTTTTGGCCCCTCCTTCTGGTTTTTGACCTCCCCTGCTGCTAAATCCTGGCGACAGGCCTGTTGTCAATATCAGTAAAAAAGTAATAAGCACCAGATACTAACTCAAACAAAACAAAGATTACAAATAAAGTTAAACTTACAAATCTTGAAAACATACACACGAACAAAAGAGCAGAGGTCACATCCAATACTAAAATTGGTTTGAAAATGAATAAAGACATGTAATGGAAAATTATCACTAGTTTTTACTACATTCGCGGTGCATAACGGTAAGTATATTCGAAATTAAGCAAATGATATTTTAAAAATCTTTTAAAAGATGTGAAACAAGGATTTGATAGCATGACGTATATCAAAAGAAAATTTCAAATCCAACAAGGGTGAAGACAATTGTTATGATAATAGTTAAACCTACGTAATACTGATATCACTAGCGAAAGTGCAGTATGTATGAAAGTGCTTCATTTCTTGGTGCAAAACAATTTGCAAGTAAATTAGCTTTTGGAAACGCAAAGTTAGATATTTAACACTTCCAAACATTCTAAAAACTTAACAACTTCCTTTGATGACATGTAAGTTAATACCTCTGTTGACAACAACAGCAAAAGACTTATTAGGAATTCTTGAACTGCTCTAACCATCTAATCATATTCTATTGAAACATTGTGGGAATGTACACAAAAATATTTTCATGCACCTAAAACCACTGCAACTTTCTCTGATGAATCGTACGATTGAAAAACAGCTCGGAAAACATCAAGCACGATTAGTTTAAGTCGAAGTCATGTCAACATCCGCACTTGATCGACTTGAATAGTTTCACTCTTTTTGTGTGAGAATATGTTTGTATAGATTTCAGATTTCTGGAGTTTGATTGTTTTTTAACTCAATCAAATATGCCTCTTTTGCGTCCAAAACACTTTTGTAATAAACTGAAGGAGTACAACAGTACGGATCTAGCTTTTCTTGTTCTTCACGCAGATAGTGCAGAGCAGCATACAAGGAACTCAAATGAAGGAATTCTTCATGCAAATGAGCATTGCCGTTCAGTTCCTGTGCTATTGGAAGGATATACTGCAATGCTTGGAAACATTCGCTGTAACGATAAGTGTATCCTAAAAAACAACAGAGACCTGCGATTGTTAGGCACTTTCTTTCTGTTTGACTTTTCGTCCATCCAAATTGTCTCACAAGACTCCAAACTTGCCGACTGTACTGCAAACCATCGGCATGCATTCCTGAATTCCGGCAACACAAAAGCATATCAAATGTTGCTTTTTCGAAAATGTAGGAAAGTGACAACGCTGCATCTTTAGGCAGCTGGTTTAGGTGTTCAAACGCTGAGCGATAAAGTTTGATGGCAGTGCTGGAATCTTTCTGGAGCAAACTCATATTAGCCAATTCAGAGAAATATAAAACCTTCAACGTGCAATCACTGCTTTCCTTTACTACTTTCATGAAAGCATGATCAAAGACTAGGGGTGATGGTTGTTCTTTTTCTGTGCGTAGCCTGGCAAGCAGTTGAAATTTGCAAATGGCAAGTCCCCGTAATGAAACCAACAGACACTTTTTGTTGTAGTGTTTACTGCTACTAAAGAATGAATGACAATTTTTGTAACATTCGTACGCTTCAATAATGTTCTGCAGACCAATCAGGCACTGAGCTTTCAAAAGCAAAACCTGATGCTTCCATTGTTCACCAACCACAGAATCCAGCAAATCGGTGTCCTCAATTGATTTAAGCAGCTTGAAAGCTTCGTCATACTCACCAAGTCCACATAAACACTCGACCACCTTAAATTCATATGTACACAAATACAAATCACGTGTTCGTCGTGGAACTGAGGGACGTCTTAAATCAATCAGTTTTTTAAACAGGTTTCGTGCTTCTTCAAAACGTTTTAATTGTACCAGACAATATCCTTTGCTGTACATAGCTTGTAGAAGGTAGAAATCGCTTGATGCCTTCTCCTCGGATTGAAAACGATGAAGTTGTTTGTCAATTAATTTCATTGCTTTTGTATATTTTCCGCTACATTTGTAGCAGTCTGTCCAGGCATTATGACGAAGTTGTCCTGGACACAGCTTAAAATATATTAAAAAATGTGACTTTCTGCAAAATTTAATTGCTCGTTTTCCGTCATCCATTCCAAAATAACACGCGCTCAGAGCTTCGTAGCAAAAAAACAACATTTCAAGCAAGTTGACTCTTTTAAGCTTTTTCAAGTTTATGTTAATTACGCGGACAGCCTCCGCATAGCGTAAAGCTTCGATCAGAGCATATATGTAGATCTCAAATAATGCTTTTTTCTCAAAATATTTCATATTCAACTGGTTGGTTGACATCTTCCGACATAATTCTACGGCTGTCGTGTGTAATCTTAGAGCAACACAGATACTAGGCCGAAGTGAGGAACCCTCGGGCAAAAGAGAAAACGTTTGTCTTACTCCTCTTCTTTTCAAAAACGTCACTAGGGTCCCCTGCAGCAATACAATGTTTACCAAAGCATCTAAAAGGCTACTTTCACCAACAACATCAGCAAGATACTTTGCTTCAGGTTGTTGAGGCAAAAAATTCGTCTGGAAAATGCGATCGGATTGACTGTTGGATTGAAGATAGAATCTCAATCTGACTTCACAACAAACAGCGACAGTAAACTTAAGCTTGTGACAATCTTCCTTCAACAAAAAACCGTTTTTCAACAATTCGTCGAGAATTTGTAAACATGAGGATGAATCCGTTCCAAACCATCTGCCTAACGCTACCACAAACAATGTGCATCCTCTATAAAATACCCGCTTCAGGTCCATTTCCTCAGGGTTAGGATGTGTAGTGTTGGACAGGAAGAAATTGTGCAGAAGAAGGTCATCAGTAAGTTGTTCTACGTACATCAAAAGTTGAGAAAAGTTGGAAAATATTATTGGGCCTTTACGATCACTCACAAGTGAACTAAAACGTAGAAAAACTTTCTTTTCACCAAACACAAAGCAACTACACATCAGAATATCGGCAAGATGATATCCATTTTTTAAAGCTTCATCGGATTCCAAATATTTTGCCATATCAGTCACAGTTTTTATCAACTCTGTTGTCCATGGCTTCTTACTGGTGGGAGTTTGTCTTCCCAATGGATTCTTGGAAGCAGGAGGAGCAAAACCATCAGGACAAATTCCACATGGTGTGTATTCGTCATAAAACCAATTTTTCGTTTTGTCATGCGGATTGTTGAGACATGGAATCGCAAGAAAACGCAGGACTGTTTCACCAAGTAACACCAACATCATTTGGAATATCATCGAAAACCAACGAAAATAATCTAAATTTGATTCAAAATTCGGTTTTTCTTTTGTCTCGTCTTCCAAAAGAATGATGCTTTCAAAATCAGAATATGGGGTACCTTCCTCTCTAGCTAACGATCCCATTCCAGCAACAGCGAATTTGCAGGGGGCTTCGCCAAGTAAACTGAGGCAGAGTTCACATATCTGCTGCATCAAATTTATGTACGTTTTGGTTATGAAACTCTGCACATCATTGATCTCATCTATCTTCTTCAATTGCATTTTTGTCAACTTCAAATGATCAGCATCGTCGGGTATTTTTGAGATTTTATTCATCTTTTTATCACAAATTTCTCTAAATGCTTCGATTTGTTGTTTGATGTCAGTAACAACGCTTGACACATTTTCATATCCGCTGTGAACTCCTGCAAGCTCAAGAATATGAGTGCAAACTTCCCCGAGATCTTTCCTCACTTCGCTGACGTTGCATGGATTTCTGATCAGAGCGGAAGTCATTAAACCAACGCTTTGAATGAGACTTTGTTTGTCAGGAGATTTTGTTCGATAAACTTTTCCCAATTTGTGAAGTGTTTCTGCCGATTGTTTAGGATCTTTTTCTTTACCATTGGGATAGCACTGTTTTCTGAGATTTTCAGCCAATTCATCTTCATTCAATTCACACATGGTTGCAACGAAGTGTGAAAAAATCTCAGATAAAAGAAACAAAGTGTCTCAATTTTCTGTTTTTCTGAAAAACGCATTAGATAAACTCATGATAATGGTAATGAAGCGTAAGTCATCAAATTGCTTGTTTTAAAGAAGTTTCAAGTTTGATTTAAATTTTTGACAAGACGTTAAAAAAAGCTTTTTGTATTTAATTTTCCGTAAATGCAGAAAAGTTTGAAACTTCTTCAAAGCATATACGGATGTAAGTACCACGACGAAATGATATTTGAACATTTTATGTTTTTTTCTTGTCGCTCGAATTGCAGTGGTAAAATATAGACAAGCAACGGGGAGTCGCCTCGACGATTTAACGCTTTCTGAAAAGGTTTGTGAGTCTAGAACAGCATCGACTGTCCAGCATGAAACAAGGTAGGGCGGTCGCTTTTTGCTTCAACGAGACGTGGGAAATGAATTGCGCAAATATATTAAGTGCCGTTGTAATCCAAATCATGTGTTAACACAACGCGTTGAATTTTTCAACAAGTGGCAACAACTCTTCAAATTGAGGTGAACATAGTTCTTGCCCTTTCAGACAGTTTTCAACCAATTTGTTTTTTGCTATTGATTGAACAACGATGTTGCAAGCTTAATACATTCCCCATGATACAAAGATGTCACGGGCTCACATTTTTATGACACGAAACGGCCCATACCCATCGCAACAAACCCGTACCCGTAACCCCTCTTACATTTTCGCCCGCACCCATCCCGGCCCATAAAGAAGGCAGTGTCATGTTGCCTCATAAGACAAAATCACTGCTCTGTCTATTTTGCCTCATGAGGCAAAAGCACTATTTTGCCATTGTATTTGTACGTAAGATAAACTTTGGCAAATTGAGTTGGTATAAATCAAATTTCTTCAAAAATTTTTAAGTTTTTTCAAAGTACGTTTTGCACTTGATCTTCTACAGTTAAACGTCAGTTGTTTCCAAATCGGTTTTGTAGCACTTGTAGGCCTACTGGTTAGACCAGGGCCGGCCCTAAGCTGATTGCTTCCAATCAAGCCCCGCGCCGAAGGGGGCTCAGCACTACGCCTACAAACCTACGCAAACTTACACTTTCAATCGAAGCTGCTTGTATAGTGTAGGCGCGGAGACCACAGCATTTTTTAAACGTGGGGCCTGTTGGCAGCGAAAAAATGAACTGCACGGTTTTAATTCTTTCAATAAATCTTGACAATTTTATTGTTTTTCAGTAATTTGTAGCTTAGTTTTTTGAATAGTTAAGTTTTGAAACTGTTTTCTGTTTCAGTTGCAACCGTTTTTTATTTGACAGGCTAAGTTTCAATAGTTGCTGCAAGATGCAATTCGGTATTGCTGTTTCAACAGTTGCAGTACTGGTACATGTCTTCTGAAGGTTCACTTTAGTTCGTAATTGCGAATATGTACTGCGTAGTCGGTCTTAACCCTGCTCAGGTAACCTCTAAACACAAGCACCAATGTTGTCCTTGCCCACAAAGGGCAGATTTTGTTAATTCACTTATACTGGACTAACTGACAGGTTTACGCGGGCGCCGGTTTTTGTACAACTTGGTAAGTCTTCTCAAACTCATCAGATCAGAGAAAAACAACGTGTTGATTTTGGAAAAATTTTTTCATGATGAAGAACAAAATCAATTTTCCAAACAGAAATGTGGAAAGTGCTCTTAACAAATGAACGAAAAAGTAAAGAAAAATCAAAAAATTCCACCAGTACACGTCATTGATGGTCGGTTAAGGTTTAAACAGAACCTCATTTTAAGCTTGTGGTTCTATCTGCAATAAAAGTAAATTAGGTTGAGACATGAAACTTTTCTATTTTCATTACAATTTTCAGCCACATTAATCAACCTTGCCCAAAATGGGCAAATGCTTTACGACAATTGTAGGGCAATCAGATTGATCGCGGCACTGCTATTGACTTTCATGTCTCACATACGGCCTGTCTCATGGACACAGGGCGATTTGGTGGGCTAAGTCCACCCAAACAATGCACCAAGCCCCCCCAAATTCAAATACGAAAACTATAAATTAGTGGAGTTTTGTCAAATTGTACAATGTCAAGGCATTAACAAGGAAACGAAAAACTTACTCTAACCATAACGTCGGGTGATTTTCACCTAGGGACCACGTAGCCACCACTCCTGTCTGGGTAGAAATCGCCAAGGATTAGTATTCCAGGGGTGTGAGTAATCTTTGCAGAAAACTTGAAAGTGGTCAATGCACACAAGTGCTCCCCATCGTTGGCACGTGAACCTCGTTTCATTCTGTTCTGATGATGGACCAGTCCCGTCGCCACGGGGTGGCTTAGCCCCCGAAAGAAAGCTCCAAGCCTTCCCAAATTGAAGTTGAGATTTTGTCAATTTTCAGATTGTCAAGCCCCTCCGCACAAACCCAAAGCCCCCCTATTGAAAACTTTCTGGTGACGGTTGTGTGGTGGACAGGTTCCACAGCGTTGTCTGGTCTCAAAGTTCATGTCCTGAATTAAGTGCTTTGGCCTTTTACCACAAGTGCGCGCACAACAAGGAGAAAGCCTTTTTTGGCTAAGCCAGGGTTCTAGAAACTTCAATTAGATATAGAGAAGTACAAGGTTCATCATGTTCTCAATAAAATGCTTTGACCTTTCACCACAAGTGCACAAGGTGCAGGCCCTTTCTGGCTCCAATTTCTTTCCTCTCACTGGGAAGGCGTCATACATTTTCTTGCCTGTTTCTCAATGAAAACCAATAGCTGAGCAGGAGCCATTCGCGCAAAACTGATTTGTGTCGTCAGGCCTTGCACTCGTGTGATCGACTCCCGTGCTGGCCTCGGTCAAAAGTTGCTGGCATGGCTTACTAGTGAACCTACATGCACCCAGTGGCGTTGGCAGAAAATTTTCATGGGGGGGGTTTGGTTCAGGGACATATGATGGTCATTTATATTTGGTGTGAACTGTTTGTGACGTAACAATTTGACTCATTTCCATGTTTCCAAACCAACGTTTTGACGAGGTTCGTTGACATAATATGCATATTTTTCTACACCCACTCCCCTTATGTTATCTGTCATTGCACTGAATATGAACTATCAGCGCTCCAAGTTAGAATATCGAAGAAAAACAAACTCAACGCTACGACACAGCAGTTTATAACTGCAAAAATATCAGGCTGCGTGTTAAACATGGGAGTGAAAGACACTCATCCCTACGTCAGCAATTCACAACTGCAAAATCAGGCTGCGCTAATGTCTCGTCAAATACGAGCAGTTGAGCATGGAACGTGTGCGGCTGGACTGGCTGGCGCACACACCGGTTTGCAAGATCGAATTTTGCTAAACTATACAAGAATTGAGAATACGCATAAAGTACGCAAGAAAAGTTTGTTTATTTGTGATGTATAGACGTCCACAGGCCCATAACCAGGGGGGCGAAGCCTCCGTAGAGAAATATTCCCCCCACAGAAAAAATGTGTTGGACGTATTTTGAAACTATTGGACATATTTTAAAAAAATTGTCCCCCTCTTAGAAAACTCTTCGCCCCGCTGGTGTCCCAATCTGCTTAAGGGCCTTGAAATCCAGTCTTCCTTTTTCCCTGTTGAGACATTATCAAATGCCTGAATGCTTCTGTGTCAACAACTGCGGTTTTTGAGCTCGTGCAACAGTTCTATCATGCTACAGAAATTGGTAATGTAGCCAATGCGGTCAGGGCTTGCGCTGATCAGCCTTAGAAGACGAAATAAAGGCAATTGTTTCGGATAATGTGAACTACCGCGGAGCACAATTTTTAAACATGCGTAGTGGACGAAAGGACTACAGAAAGTGGTGAGGTGGTTTCTGGACGCAGACGATAACAGAGATTCCCCCCGAAATCTAATTATTACTTTTTGGCCCATTTACAATGTTCCTTGAAATTTTCATGCACATTCATTCCGTGGTATTTGCATTAAGTCGACAAATCAACAAGCAAAAATTATGCGAAAACAATTAATCTCTTTTGTGCAGGTAATAAAGTTTTGTAAAATATCAAGCTCAAGGGGGGGTTTTCACCCAAACCCCTTGCGTACGCCCTTACATGCACCAACTCCTTTTGCCCAAATTGGTCAAGGTTACCTTAGGAGGGATCTTTGTGAAGGAATTTTGTTACACCTCAGGTAACCATGGCATGGGTCAGTCTGGGCAAATTTTTGTTCCCCATTGAAAGCTACAAAATGTTTGCAGATTTCGACAGGACTGCCCGAAAGAGCGTCTAAAAAAATCCAGCTACTGAAAGAACCAACGTTCTCCGTGAACGTTAACTAATTTTTAATTTAAGTAGAAGAACCGTTTGCCCAAATTGGGCAGAGGTTACCTGAACAGGGTTAATCAATTTCACTCTCCTAGAGATCCAGAGGGACGGTTGCTCCCAAAAAAAACTACCTAAGTTACTTTATTCACCACGGTTTTGCACAATTCAGAAAAAATAACATTTGCGATGCAAAGCCACTTTACCGTCCATTGTTTTGTCGCAGCAGTGTTGTGAAGTGTACTTAATCTCCATTCCAGTAGTGAGACCTGACTACCAAGTATTACTGAAATCGCCCCCCTAACCTTCCTCGCTGTATCCACCCCTGTAGAGATCAGATGACGCAACCTGAGATCGGCGAAAACGTTTGAAATAAACTTAGTTTTGATTATGCGAACTTAAGATCGTTTCAGGTGAGCAAAAATAACCGTTCCTTAAAAAGTAATAGAAAATATCTTTAGCGCAGTGGTTCCCAACCGGGGAGGAATTTCATGAGTTTTGAGGAGGAATTTAAACTTCGCAGTTAAGTTACGTATTCATTGTAAATGTTGCACTTCTTTTTGAAGTTGGTTTTGGCTCCTTCAATTGGTTATATCACTTTATATATTGCTATTTAGCGGACAATCACACGTTATTCTTGACAAACTTTATTGCCATTATTTGACAACAAATAGTTTTTGTCCCACTTTTATTAATCAAGTCAGTGTGGTCCAACTACAGGCCTGCGGGCCGCATGTGATCCGCCACAGCGTTTTCAGTGGCCCGCGGAAGCATTCAGGAAAAATCTTCAAATTTGAAATATGTAGAAATAGAAACCTTTTGCTTGCGCTGGATAAAGTGCATTTTGCTTGCGCTGGATAAAGTGCATTTGCACAAAAAAAGAATCATGCCTTTCTGTGTAACATTTTATTTTATTTTTTGATTTTACAGTCAAATTAGAAGATATGGTCCGCCGCTCACCCTCCGCTGGGGCGCCTGTCTGGATAACCTCCGTGTTATTTCAGTGCAACGGGGTTCGTTGTCTTGAACAATACATCTGGCGCAGTGAACTTAGTGCCGCCAAACAAATCTTTCTATCCGTTAAATGCGGTCTTCTCAGAGTGACCCTCGAACCAAAGTAATTGCCGATCCCTGCAATAGGTAATTTGAATTAGAACAAGCATAACATCTTTTAATAAATATGTGCATTACTAAGGGCATTACAGATTGTAGAGAGCTTCCTGACACTAGTCAGCAAAGATAGATTTCCCAAACAGAAAGACTTCGCTCCAAAAACGCTCTCGATATTTGGAAGCACATACGTGTGTGACAGTATATTTCTACGATGAAGCAAGTGAAATCTAAAAACACAAATCGAATGGCAGATGAAACACTGGACGACAGTCTCAGACTTGTTACCACCATCACTCACCGGGATTAAAGGAGCAATAGTGTCAGGGAAGCCTCAACCACAAACAGCCCACTGAGAAAGATTAGTAGTAAATTGCTATATGTGCTATTGTTTAATATTTTCAATGACACACTCACTCATTTTTCCTTTCAGTTTTAAATATTTTGAATCTGTTGTTTTATACAGTAAACAAACTTTAGCCTTGCGGCAAGCTTCTGAGTAATCTGCCTGCTTTCTGCTTTCATTCTTCTGCGACGATTAAAACTTGCAAGCGTATCTATTTTTCATAGTTAAAG
>Ga0210059_1017887_pt1 | contig 10044 bp, 4 predicted proteins | sample Ectturendosymbi2_FD_188042 | JGI IMG/M metagenome (GOLD analysis project Ga0210059, IMG submission 188042) | Ecteinascidia turbinata endosymbiont from Florida, USA - Sample 2 (SPAdes) (version 2) | ecosystem: Host-associated > Tunicates > Ascidians > Unclassified | place: Key West, Florida...
GGTAAATTTCGGTTGGATCGATGCCTGTAACCGCAGTCTGAACAGGAGTCAGATTCTCAAATTTGAAAGATTGCCGGACCCGGATTAAAAAATTTTGGAACAGGAGCGGAGTCAGAGTCTGAAAATGTGACTCCGGTCACCTCTGGTTGCCACCAGAGGTGGCCGGAGTCACTTTTTCAGAGTCTGACTCCCCACCTGCTGCACAATTCTTGAATCCAGGTCCGGATTCGGCAGTTTTCACGTGAAAGTGAGTCAGAGCAGCGAATCTGATGCGTCAATGTAGAAACCGGTTCTACTCGAACGCAGGCCATACCAGACGCATCAGAAAAGGACGTGACGTCACGAAATCATACACATGCACTCAAAAAACGCACAGGACACATGTCGTGTGCATACAGCCAAAGGTGGGTAACCGCTACTTTAACAATAGCGTCGCTACCGCTACCGCTATTTCTTAAATTTAATAACAGCGCTACTGCAGCCATTCTTGAATAAATATAGTAGCGAGCTATCGCTACCGCTCCTTTTGCTGCACTTAAAAATTGTTTTGGTCTTGTTTCACAGACGTAGGATCTATTTTGAAAAACCTAACCCTGAAATGTTTTTTGTGAAAAATTATTAAAGAAAAACGTGATCTGAAAAAAATAGTCATTGAACAGTTATGATATAGGAAAAATTATTTTGCAGTGCATGCACATATAAATGAAACACAGACTGCAGAAACGCCCAAATAGAGTCCATTTGGCTTAGTGAATCGATTGTTGTAGGCTAGCAATCGCCTTTACCAAAGCAAGTTTCACGCTGTGTGTACAGTACTGTAGAGAATGTTCAAGCAGTAAAAGATCAAATCTGTTTGTCACAGAGTTTAATACGCTTATAAATTGAATTAGGCCCGCAACCAGAGTGGTGGACAAACCGGGCTATCAAAGCCTCTAACGGAATTTTATGCATTATTTTAGATTTTCAAAAAATGTTATGTTGATCTATGTTTCATGTGAACCCCCTGAACAAATTACCGAGTACTTGTATTGTAAACTGACGTCCTTGTTTCTGCATGGTTCAATTTATTCGCGAAAGTAGTTTTATGTAGAACGTAGTTTATATGGCCTGCGTGCAAAGAATGGTTATTTAGATACTCGAGAGCGAATTGACCAACCACCGTTTCCTTAACATTCCAGGTTTTGAAAGTGCAGCCTAAGTGGCGGTAGGAGATTGAGCGGACGCGCTGTAGCATGCTCGGAAAGCTAGATCCTCAAGTGACCAGGAATTGTGATTTGGCAACGTCCACAGATTATGCGAACTTTTTCAGTAGTTATCACAGATGTTGAAAACTAAAAAATTATTGTGAAGCAATGAACATAGCAATTGTACGCACAACGCGAGTTTTACAGCAGAAGTTTTGGTGTTTGGCGAAGTAACTTTATTTGGCAAAGTAACCTTATTTGATTTCAGCAGAACTTTGAATGAGTAGCAGAAAACAAAACTAATGCGATTTCGGTGTCCCGTTTAGTGAAAGTGTAAGTTCTTCAACGAAAATAGTTTCACACAGGAGACAGCTTTTTTTAATGAGTGGGAAAGTTACTGATTTGGAGTACTCGGGAATATCTCAAATTAAGTCCGATGTCTAGCAGTATTCCTTTTACAACTCAAAGCAACGCAGATGTTTCGAAATGTTTCAAGTGAAGAAAGATGGGAGCAAACAAAATATATTGGTGAGTGATTTCAGGAAAATATTTGCAAGACAAATACCAAAAGTACAACTTCATCGGCGAAGATTGCAAAACAAAGTGCGGAAAAACTAGAAAGTTGGTGCACAACGTTAAAAGCATGACAATTTCAACATTTGAATGTAAATTTGTATTGCGCATTGGATTCATTGCAAGGGCTTACTGCTCGATGTTCAGTGTTGGCTTGATACACCGTAATTGACATGATGAGATGTTTCGGTACAAAAAATAGCCGCAACCATAGGTTTGCTTACAAGCAGTGCAACCCATAGAATACAAAGAAGCTTTGCTTTCTACACGCGTTAATGTTAGGCTGTTAAAATATTGCGTTTTCAACTTGGTCGGTTTTGAAGAGTGTTTTCCGATTTTGAAGAGTGTTTTTGCCTAATTCGTCAGCTCAAGGGGATTACAAAAAAGTGACGAATTAGGCGAAGTGACGAATTACCCAAACAGGTGAAAAGCTCGCTATTTGAGTAGCTCGCTACTGCCCAGCTCTGCATACAGCTTTAGATGTACGTAACGATGACAATAGACCTAGTTCAACCAGCTGTGCAGCAGCACAAGAATGTCAAGAAGTATCATTGAAAAACACGATAGATGAGTTGTCTGCCGTTTTCACTGGAGGCAAAGATATCGGTCTCTTGTCATCCAATATACCGGAAAAAATGCGGGAAAATTGCTTGAGAAATGAAAAGTTATTTTTTGAAAACATGATGTTCCACAACACAGGAAAGAGGGGAGGAAAAGGAATCTGCGACTGGAAGCACGCTCTTGAGCACATGAGGAGCCACGAGCATTCAGTGGAACATATAGATGCGACGATTACATTTAGTCGCAGATGTCACTATGAAGAATTGATACAAAGCTAGCTGGCAGAGATGAGCGGGCTGTGAAATTTTTCAGTCCGAATCCAGTCCTGATCTGCAAAACTTTTGAAAATCATCAGTCCGATCCAGTCTTGATCTGCCCATGTGAAACCATTTGTTTTAATTTTGCTTCATGAGCCAAAAAAACTTTTGGAGCTATTTTGCCTTTAGACAAATACAATTGTTTGTAGGCAAAATAGTCCCAGCATTGCTCTTGCTTCATGAGGCAAAATAGACATAGCCTTTTGCCATTTCTAAAATTTCACAATGCAGTGCCTATTTTGCCATGAGAAGCAAACACATTATTGGAGTTGTTTTGCCATTAGGCGAACCCGATTGGCCAAGTGACAAGGATGATGCACTTACATGTATGGTCTTAGTTAGTCATGTAACATAAAACTGTAAACCTACTCATCTAGCCCTAAACTCAAAACCTAAACACAAAAGTAAACCCAAAATCTAAACACAAATTCTAAACCCAAAACCTAAACCCAAAACCTAAACTCAAAACCTAAACTCAAAACCTAATCCCAAAGCCTAAACCCAAAACTTGAACCCAAATCCCTAAATTTTACCCCTACATCTAAACCCTAAATGTAAACCCAAAACCTATATGTTAAACCTCAACCGGAACCTTTTTTGTAAAGCAGGCGTACATAAACAGCGCTCCGATCAAAGGTATACTCTCTGCTAGCTATAGCCAAAGCAAATGGTGTGAGCAAATTTGACAAGCACTCGCACATCAGGCATACGCACTAACCGCTCCACTTTTTTCACCTTACTACGAGTAATTACGAACTCAACTTTAAATGTGGACAAAGGTGGATACAGTTTGAATAGCAAAATAGCCCCAGCAGAGCTATTGCCGGTGTCAAGCGAAATTTCTGACCTGTTATTATTTTTCAGTTGTTTTGCTTCTCATAATCATGAAGAAAAGTTTAGCAATTACTTTTTCGATATGTGTTGCGTAAGTTTAAACATTTTGGTTAGATGTCAGGTACCCACAACAAGCTATAGTAGGCTACAGAAATAACTCTAACCACTGAAAATTTTTGGACTTAGTCTTAGACCTCAGTTATTCTTCTTTTCTCACCCTAACGCGACACACTTACCGAAACACGAATCCCTAAGCCCCAATCATCAGTTATCTCAGCATATTGGATTTGTTTAATATTACTCTGTGCATTTGCACATGGCGCGACGTCAGAAATTTTGCAAGTCAGAATTTTCACTTGACACTGGTAATGGCAAAACACAAACTATCATTTAACAAATTTGTAAAATCTGACTAAACTTTTTGATATGGTTAGAAAAATCACATTAAAACAACAAAAATTTTCTCAGTCCGATCCAGTCTTGATCAGCCAATTTTCAAAAAAATTGCAGTTCGATCCAGTCCTGATCTGGTCAAAATTGGCTTCGGAAGTGATCCAGTCCGATCCAGTCCTGATCCGTGCTCATCTCTGCGAGCTGGTCAGGTCAATCATACCAAAAATATTGGAAATAGCTTCTGCAACGTTCGGTTTCTGTCGTAAATTTAATTGCTGAACGAGGACTGACGTTTAGAGATGATGAAAACGTTGGATCGCCCAGAAACTTTTTTCAACCAAACTTTTAAAAAAAGAAGTAGCCTACGATGCTTCTGGTTACCGGTTTTGCAACAGTTTCACAAACTGCTAATCATTGTCAATTATCATGTTGCATCATAAATTTTTGTTACACTTGAGTTAACAAATGTGACGTCACAAGATTACGTCATAAATATTAATGGTCCGCGGATATACTAGTGACTTCATCGGCCATCCCCACCTTAAGATTCTATATCCGCCCATGCGGCCTCCCACCACACCTGGGCCCCCACCATTTAAATCCGGCGCTGGTTTAAGCTACCGCGTGCAGGTTTTGTGTGCGAATAAACTCCCGTTGTACTTCAGGAAGTTTTTGCAGCACGAAAAGTTTGACTGTAACTTCAGGTGCAGTTCAGAAGTTCAATCGATGCTTGGTTTAGTGCAGATTAATTTTTAAAAAAGCTTGTATGAAATAAATGAATTGCGTCATGTTAATTTATACTTCTGGTGTTATGAATATGACTACAAATGCAATTCCTACTCACTAGTGACGACAACTGTCGCTGTGAAGCAATTGCACGTAACATCTCAAAAGGATTTTACTTTTCTTAACTTGATGTATCAGGCTATAAGCGCGCTGGTTTATACAGTACGCAAGCTAAAATGTGGTCTTCATGGTTGAAGTTACGACATTTTCCACGAGGAATGATAATGACAATTGTGATCTCACAATCCAAGCTGTTGCAACGCGCTGATTCGTGGATATGGCACACAAGTTACGAAAGCGCTACTCCAACATTTCACAAATATGTTTGTAGTGTTTCCCTTGTGTAGGAACCAATGTAGAGGTTTGGTGTGTTGCCGAGCATAGAGGTTGCTTGCGAAGAATGCTCTTGTTGCATGTAGAGGTGCTGGTTTCCCCAAACGCTACTAACAACGAGGCAGCCTAGTGGTTGTATGAGTACTGATCTAATTCCCGACTAAAACTGCCTGACATTTTCAGTTGCCAAGCCGAAGCAAGGCGTTTGGCTCTCACCTCTTGATAGTTCGTTTCGCAGATTTCCTGGTGCACAAACCTTTATTTACAAAAAGGCTTCTGATTAGCAACAGCAGAAATAGCTTTACAATGGCGCGACAGCAAAATGAGCCAACGTGATCCGTGCACTAGCGATACAAACCTCGATTCCAGTGTTGCCACTCTGTTGTTACCGAAAAGCACTAGATTTCATGATAAAAAAACACTAAATTCACCAAAAAGACACTAGATTACAAAAGCATACTTAAAACATAGTGAAAATGGTCAGAAAATGTGTTGCAATGCCAACCATAGACATTGTGCAACTCATTGTAAACCAGAGACAAAGAAAACGGGAGACAGTAGCAACGCTTGTATTTGTTTGTACAGGTCACTGAGTTTTAACAGATGACCAAGTGACTTCGCAGCAGTTTAACTCAAAACATTTATATTGTCTTGTGTAATTTAAGATTTAATAAGGTAGAATTTTTAGCAAATTACAATTGCACTAAACAGCACCGGATTTAGACGGTGGGGGGGCCGGGGCCCAGGTGTGGTGGGAGGCCCCATGTGCGGATCGGTTATAGAATCTTTAGGTAGGGGATGGCCGATGAAGCCATGCCAGTATTTCCACGGATCATTAATATTTATGACGTAATCTTGTGACGTTGTATTTGTTAACTCAAGTGTAACAAAACTTTATGATGCAACATGGTAGTTGATATGATTAGCGATTTGTGAAGCGTTTGCCAAACCTGTCACCAGAAGCATCGTATTTCCTATTTTTGAATTTTGCTTTAAAAAACTTTCTGGGCGATCCAACGTTTTCATCATCTCTAAACGTCAGTCCTGGCTCAGCAATAAATTTTACGACAGATACCAAACGTTGCAGAAGCGAATTCCAATGTTGTTGGCATTGACTGATCTGACAAGCTGCCTCTGTATCAATTCTTCATAGTGATTAATTACATCTGCGCCTAAACGTAATCATGGCGTCTTGATGCTCCATTGATTGCTTGTGGCTCCTAAGCGTGCTTCCAGTAGCAGATTCCTTTTTTAATAAGGAAATGCGCACATTTAGTCGCACCCGCCCACACAAGTCTACACGTGAAACAATAAACAATTTGTGAAGAGAAAAACAAAGCCAGCTTCATTCAACGATTGGGCGTTGTAGTTCTGGCGTGGAATAAGATTTGTGGTACTTTTCGTGACGAGTTTCTGTCTTTTCTGTGTTGTGGAACATCTTGTTTTAAAAATAACGTTTCTTTTTCAACCAATATTTCCGCATTTTTTCCGGTATATTGCATGACCAGAGACCGACATCGTTGCCTCCAGTGATAGCGTCAGACAACTCATCTATCGTGTATTTCGACGATACTATTTGACGTTCTTCCGCTACTGCACCGCTGGTAAAACTAGGTGTATTCTCATCGCTACATTGATCTAAGTCTGCAACAACTTGTTCTTCGAGTTTCTGTCCCTTGAAGGTTCTGCAGAAAAGTCTCCGCTGGACTTAACTGCCACTGTAAAATATTAATATGAATGTTTCTTGACCTAGCTGCAATTTCTTCCTCTCCCATTTTTGCCTCTTTTGATTTTTATTGTTTTTAGAACCACTTGGATAAGCTCTACACTTGCAAACGGGACGATCCCCCTTTTCTGGCCATGTTTATCTATTAATAAGCTCAATAGGGCTGCCATATTTTCAGCGGAAAAAGGGAGGTCAATTAACGGCTGTCATTTACGTGAGTGTATTATCTACACTTGACAAGTCAAATAACAAATCGGCCTATTGATTAGTTTTAAGCACTGAAGTACAAAACGTCCAGTGTAGACAACGTTTCATTCAAAACACACAAAGCAAAATCCTGATTTACTTAACCCATTTAGCCCGTGAATATTTTGCAGATTTCTTAAATTTCCTAAAAATGTAGAATCGCCTTTCACAGTTTTATGAAACTGGTTGCATGAAAGATGTTTAAAATTGCTCACCAACTTTAGACTAGAAACTGATTCAACCACAAAGGTTTCTCTTTCTTTTTGTTTTGTGGCTGCATCAAGGAAAAAATCGTTCCATATTAGCATAAAGAGCCATAACGTTGAAGTAAAACTGTGCAATCTTTATCAGTTCTTGAAGCGTGTAATGGTATTGCAAGTTGCAAAATATTTTACCAATCTTTCATATTCCATCACTTTACAATAAACTACATTTGGTTGATACTCTTTTTGCACGAACTTGAACAAGTTTTGGTGTTGGCCAAACAGTTTACTTCAGCTTCATCAATAGAAACGTTTCTATCAAGCAGATACTACTCACATGTTTCATCCTTTTCACAATTAGTTCTTTGCAAACGGAGGAATCTAGTCAAGCATTTACATTTAGCAAATAAAGTTGTCCGTTTAGCCAGATGTGAAACACAAGACTTGTACAATACAGATACATCTGACATGAATGAATCAGTCTTGATCTTTACCTTCGCTGAATTTTGTTAGTGCTGATTTAACTTGGCTTGATATGTACATCTGATTGCCTATCTTGAATCCTTGCCTTGTCAATGGCGAAACATGATACAACCTCAACAACTGATGCATTCGACTTATCAATATTCGGAACTTGCCCAACAAAAGCAACCACAAATGATTGCAAATGTCTTGATGTGTACAGAATTCGCTCAAAGAATTTCCAAAAAAGCGTTTCAGAACAACAGTTGGCTTGTCGATGGACATGAAGTATGCATTTGAAGCTGGGTACAATTGAACATCCTTGACAAGCTGCGATAAAGTGATAGCCAGCTGGTTACGCTACAAGAAAAACGTTTTTGGTACTCAATGTCCACAGTCACAATAGTCTTTTCACTCTTCTTTGTGAACTGCGCAAATGCAACCACACTTAATGTACTCAGCTTCAAAATAATTTAGTCCTTTTCTGGAAAAAGGATACTCTGTCGTATTTATTCATTTTTCAGCATTATTGATTCGCTCTGAGATGCAAAAAATTCTGTGAATGTTAGTGGCGCATGTAAATTTTTAGTAGCGCCTATAAGCTTTGCGAAACAGCATTCATTTGCACACAGTATAAAATGCAAAAAAACGTTCGCGCGCTCCAAGTTTTTGATCGCGCGGCACGAGTGTGCGACCACATTTTTGCACCCCTGGATTATCTATATTTACTAGAAACTACCAGTGATAGCGTGACTCGAGTCAATGACTCCACTTGTCTCGAGTCACGGTTTTTGGTGACTCTGACGCGACTCGAGTCACGTTGAGAAAGATGGTGACTCGACTCGACTCGAGTCACGTTTTTCACAGAATGACTCGACTCGAGTCACAATCAATGACTCGAGACTCCAGTCAGAGTCATTTTTGCAAAATCTCAGAGCCTCTGATCAACAAACCTAGTTTGTTTGCATACAAAGAAATGATCATTTTTTGGTCCAGTAATAATCAAAGTTGGTGCAAATGTTCTCTTTTGACTTTCAAGTTGTGTTATGCTATATCCTAAGGGTCAAGTATTCACAACTTGCACATAGGTAGACCTGAGATTTGCTTTTCACTGAGGGGCCAGAAAGGCACAACATAGTCCTATTGACACATCATCATGATCAGAGGTGGGCAGTAGCGAGCTACTAAAATAGTGAGATACTAAAATAGGGAGCTACTGTAGCGAGCTAGTTTTCCAGGAACGATAGCAGTAGCGCCGCTCTTTTTTGAAAAATAACGCATGCGATAGCGAGCTATTGCACTTCACTGTTACCGCTATTCGCTACTTTGGCGTGAGTGGTGGCCAAAGGAAAAAGTTCGCTTGAGCTTTTCCGTCCGCACGCACTGGTAGTAACTGCTCTTCTCATTGTTTTGTGTTGACTTTGGTTGATTTTTTTGCGGTAATCTAGCAGCGTTAGGAAATGTTTAGCTCAGGTTGCTTTTGACCTGAACGATCGGTTCCATTTTAGTTCAGAAAAACCAAAATCATCAACAATCTTAAAGCAGTTCGGGCTTGGAAATATTGGCTACTGCCGCTAGTAAATCTGCGTAAAAGTGAGTTGAATGCTTGGAATAAATGTTGCATTGGATTCAGTCAGTACTTCACTGCATGTGTAGCTCCAGTTTTTGTTTTTACGTATATGTCAATATGACATTTTTTTTAGTTTGGTTCGACTTCAGCGTATTTGGCTGTGTGCATAACCCATTGCAAGTTTTTGTTAAAGTTACAGAACACGATACGGCTTTGACGCTCGGAAAAAACAGCACGCGGTAATATTATCACCACATTCAAGTTATTCAATTAAAGCAAAAAAAGATTGAAGCAATGACCCATTTTCAGTATGTTAACGCCAACCAATTGAGAGCTAACGTCGTGAATGCGTTGGCGTGATACAGTATTGCAGTTCTGAGTAGACTGTACCAAGTTCTTCAACACACACCGTCAAATTTATCGGGAACGCAATCAAACAATTCTGATTTTTATTGTGAAACTGTTCCGTGTAACGTGACCTTACTCGTAGATCAAAGTTATGCAAATTATTTCCAGTCTAGCAAATGTTCTGGTAGCATAACAGAAAATCGATGTGGGTAAAAGCAAGTCAAACGTTTACGTAAAATCCAGCTTACAAGTTTTGCAAGTATTTTTTCCAGCATGTCCGATTGGGCAAAAGAGAGTTTGCAAAACGGACCAGAATAACATTGACAGATTTGAATAAAAGTAGGTGCTTTTAACATTTTAATCCTGCAATATAAAGCAACATGCAAATCCAATCACCAATGTGCTTTGATCATTCGCTCCTTTTTGGTGTTCAGGTACATGATGAAAGCCGTGTCGGCAACTCTTACAAAAAACGCCGTCTCAAATGCTAAGGGTCGTTCATTCAGAA
>Ga0210059_1017888_pt1 | contig 10044 bp, 3 predicted proteins | sample Ectturendosymbi2_FD_188042 | JGI IMG/M metagenome (GOLD analysis project Ga0210059, IMG submission 188042) | Ecteinascidia turbinata endosymbiont from Florida, USA - Sample 2 (SPAdes) (version 2) | ecosystem: Host-associated > Tunicates > Ascidians > Unclassified | place: Key West, Florida...
TTTTGGTGACACTACCTTGCACATGCGCAAGAAAACTAGTCAAACGTGCATCCAACCACGCATGCCATTCATTCTACCGACACAGTCCGGCAAGCCTATGCAATACACAGTGAAGAAACTGTAAAATTATAGTGAAAAGCTTAATATTTTCAATGCAAAAATTGTTTAAAAATGTTCATTTTTTGCTGCCATAATGCGATGGTGAAAGCAAAAGTTTTCTTATTTTATAATGAAGGTGTTAATGGCGCGTTTAATTGACAGATGAGCGGTTCAGACAGATTCGGTCTAAAGTAACATTGTCAACCTTTTATCATTGCAAATGAAAATCAAGTGATCTTATCTTTACAAAAGTGTTTCTAGCTTTTAAAAGTGGAGGAAAAAGTGGGGCCATTTGAGATTTTGTTGCACAAACGTGTGGTTGACAGGCCCGTAAATAGCAAGGCGGAGGGGTGAGAAGCCCCCTAGAAAATTTTTCTCCCCCCCTGGAAGAATGTGTTGAACGCAATTGAAAACTATTGGACATAGTTTAAAAAATTTGGAACCGTCTCAGAACACTATTCGCTCCCGCTAGTGTCCCAACCACGTTGCGGGCCTGAATTGGTCGAGCTTCATTTGAATAACCGGTGGTTTCAGCAATCAAAACAATACGAGCAAAAGTTGATTTGAAAACAAGAAAAACATGAGAACCAACTGAATGCAAAATTTTCTTCGATCGTATCATCGGGGTGTTTGAGCTTGATAGACGTCTCTATTGATACGTGCTCGTATCTTGGTTTCATCCTATAAACCAGGGTTAGGGAACTTATATTTACTATCACGGGACACGATATTGTGGACTATCGCTGGTGGGGCGTAATTTTATCTTAAGGTTTTACCCTTGCCCTTCTGAGGAAAATAATGATAGAAAATTATAAGGATCGAGACATTCTTCTCTTGACTTACTGTCGAATTATTTGCTTATCATTTGCTTATTTCAAATGTTCACGCCGGCCGTAGGTTCCCCACCGTTGTCCTATGGACTCTAGGATCTCTATAGGACCTAATTTTCATGTGTAAAACTTACCTTTACCGTTCTTTTCTGACTATCCTTCGTGCACACCCAGCCTTCAACGACGTTGTTGGGCATGTAGAGCTCGCATGCTTCACCTTCCTTGCATGGGTTCATTAAGCACCACTTTTTCTCGCGTTTTATGTAATCTGTTATCAAAACATAGAAAGTGGGTAGTCGAGATTCCAGAATAAAAATACACCCTTCTGGTCTCAGTAGCATCAACAACACCATTCAAAGTGGTAGTTAAAATAAGACAAACGTAATCCGACGAACAAACCTTTTCTACCACGAATCGGCTTAAATGAACATTCCTTTAGCTATTTAAAGGACTTGTACGACTCTTATTTCACGCGCTGAAGAGTTTCATGGTTCACGCGCACCCCAATGTTTAAAAGCCACTGGAAAAAGAAACAAAATGATAATTTAGCAGCGTTTGACGCTTTTTTCGAAAGCAAATTGATGGTACTGTCATTACTTGACTACAAGCGCGTGCAGTTGCGGTATTTGATTTTGGTCGGTATCTTCCGTGACGCAATGTATGCTTTAACCTAGTGGTTCTTAACCGGAGGGCACGCATCCTCAGGGGGACGTCAACCAATTTCCAGGGGTGCGTGAACCATTACGCGCTCTACAACATGGTAGTTTTTGAATGGGAAAGTGTTCCGTCCAACTTACTCATGTAAAGTCTTGAAAAACACAGGAAAAATGCTTAAGGGAGGCGTGGTAGAGAAAAGCGTAAGAATCAATGCTTTAACTAAATAGCGGGATGTCTTTTCCTCGCTGGGGGTGCTATTGCTTTAAGCCAGGGGTGTGCAACATTTTTTGTCGGTGGGTCATGTAACCAGCTTCAGACATATAGCTGGGCCACACGAAAAATTTATTTTTTTCATGTACATTAGGATTTTCATGCATGACGGGGAAAAATCAAAGTGTTGGTAAGGGCCACACTAAATGGCTTGGCGGGGCGGGTTGTGGCCCGCGGGCCGCCTGTTGCACACCCCTGCTTTAAGCGAACTGAGATTAATGCGTTTATCTTTGCCGATAGCTAAGGATTCAAGTTTAAAGGTTCTAACGCACGTTTACGTGTAGTTTCACTACCTCTGAATCTACCTCTGAAAATAGATACGTTTTTCTACACGACAACCGAACGTCTTCGTGCATTACCCGGATGATCATGATCTATCACAAGTTGGCGCTCCAGAGTGAGATAAAATGCAAATTACAGATCAGAGATGAGCTGGAAAACATTCACAGTGTCCTATTTTAACCGTTACACTATCTGAAATTGTTTAAAAAAATTTAAGACAAATTTTCCTGCGCAGACGAAACCTGCAAGACGATATATCGCACATCCGTGTTTGTCTGATGTATTTCCTCTTTTTCCAAAACTCGTTTTTTTTGGTCAGAAAAGGTGTTTGGAAAAATCTTACTCTGACAACAATTGTGAAGAAAATGTTATCAGTTAAAAGAATTCAAAAAGACACTGTCACTACAAAACAAGCCAGGAACTTTCCAACCTGTAGATATTTCTCAACTCGAAATCAGTTACAAAGAAACATAAAATTTTTGGCCGTGTTTTGTGCAATATTCCACTATTTTAAAACAGACGAAAATCGAATGAAACAAATGGGCATTCTTCAGTTGTTTTCTTCAATATTTAAAAAAGTTTATTCTTTCTAGTTTGAGCTTGTCAGCAAGCTAATCACAATAAAGCATTGACGATTGTTACATGTCGTTTTAAATATGCCTAAACAAAGCACTTGTAGACTAGAAAAAGGTATCGCAACCCTGATAACAAACCTTTTTAGCATGACTTCTTAGACATGTTTATGATACACTTGGTACAAAAATAAAACTTTAGGTAAAATGATGAATGCATCTTTTGGGCCGGCAACAGGGATGCTTCGTTTGGAGTTGTTTGGATCAATTATATTTCTTGCCATGGCACTTGGCACCCACAGGCAGAGCTGCTGAAATAAAGGTCTTTCACACTTTTATGAAAGACTACACGTGGGACATCTGATGAGACAACTTTGGACTGACTCTCTTTCATACCAGCTTGAACCAGATGATTCGCTATGACATAGCGAGATGGTGTTACAAAATGCCAAGCAAATGCACAAAGGCTGTGTATAAAACCTACAACCGTGATGTGTACAGAGGAAAAGCATTTGCATGCGGTTCATCTGCGCTTCCCAATGAGTCAAAAAGGGAAAAGTACTCAATTCTACTAATGCGACGTAAAATAATCAATAGCTTCTTATCTGCTTAGAAGATTACGCCTACGAGATGCTCTATTTCAAAATATCACCATCAAAAAAATTCAGATTTGAATGTTTCTTTAACAAAACATCCGTACGCTGGAGGAGAGTTAACAACAGGAAAGGTAAGCGATGTTGAAATCGTTTCAGGCGTGTCTTACCCATCATCATCAATATTTCTATAAAAATGTTTGTGAGAATACAGTGGTTCTGTTCTAAATCCAAACGCTGCATTAAATGCACAATAATTGAAAGATATTTGGCAATTGTAAAAACAGCCTATTTGAGTCATCTACATTCCTAGAAAAAGCATTACTCCTCTATAAGGAAACAAATTTCCCGTAGATGTTTTACTGAGAGATGGAAACGAACGCTCAACCAAGAATGTTTTACGATTTAAGAACAACAGCTCTGAGTCTTCAAATTGAAGCTTCGGTTCTTGGTGCCTTTGAGCAGCTTGGGTTAGTGATTTGGAGTTAACCCCCAGGCCGAACACTACACAGCTCTGGATGTCACGTGCACAAAGCCAATCAACAGGTGCGACGTTTATTCAATTATGGTATCGACAGCTAAAATGTAGACAGAAAATGTAGACAGCGAAAATGTAGACAGCGAAAATGTGGACAAAAACTACAGACGGCCGTGCTTACATTCTTTTCTCATTGTTAAAGATAGTGGCATTCTGCGAAATCCCTGTCAATTAGTGAAAGTAATGAGGTCTAATGGTGCCAGGTTAGGCTGCAGTGGCATCTGTGTGGGATAACGAAAAAACCCTAGAGACTAATTTAATTCAAGCGTTTGCTTCACTGACGGATCGATGAAGTAATTTGACATACAAAAGGTGTAAGTTGCCGAAAAGGTGTGAATTTCAAGCAGCCGTTAATCTGCTCGAAGAGTAGAGACTAAGAAAACAACTGTAATGAGAAAAGAGGAGCCAATTAAAATAACATTAGCGAAGCACTGCTACATGTATTTCTTGGTAATTTGCTAAAGAAGTACAAATGGTGAATAGAAAACTTTAAACCTTTCTTGAAAACACTCTTGAAAAGAACGCTTTCTCGAAAAGGCAAAAGACCGTAATAGGACTGGTGGTCTCAAACTTAGGTAAATATTAGCGAGAAACCTGTTAGAATAACGACAATTTTGAAGTGTTGATTGAAACCAAGAGTTATGTTCCGCACATTTAATAAAAATGTGGTAAAACTAAATCGTGACGAGCCGCAGAAAACTTGACTTGAATGTTGTTATACAAAGCAGCATGTAAACAATGAGCGTGTAAAAAGCGAATCAAGTTAAACTGATGCGGCGGTAAATGATATCAGTACTTTCAAAATCGTCTCCAATCTAAATATTTCAATTATTGTAAACAAGACAACAAGACAGTTTTTTCAGGTGAACAATAGCGTTTCTGCAAGTGCTAGCAATCGATTGGTTGGAACGTTAGATAAGCACAGGCGTCTTCTGAGTGGCCAGAATTAATGTGTTGCAACTTTTTATTTTGGAATGTGAAGAAGGCAATAATAATGACATTGTGATCAGTATCTGTTTGTGAATGTTGCTTACATGAAACGTTTCGGTTGTTAGGCAAATTTAAAAGTACACAAAGTTCATAAATGGAATTTTAGACTGTCTAAACCCGCAGAATTTGTATTCTTCGACTGCCACACATGACGTACCTACCACAATCAGCACGCCTACAGCATTTTGCCACAAGCAGCTTGTCTAAAATTTCTTCACAACATAGATAGTTTTCTGATGATCAAGTTTTTTTTAAAGTGAAATTACTATGTTCGCCGGAATGTATATAAAGCAACTTATTATTCACCAAGTCTAGACATTTGCTATCTCACCCAATCAACCTCGCTCATAGCAGCCAGTAACCGCAACCAACACCCTCGCATCAATGACTTGTGCTCCCTCAAGAGCAGCGGTTTCAACCTTTTTTGTACCGCGACCCGTTATAGCAAACCACTATAACCCAAGGACCCCCATCTGAAACTCAAATAAAACAAATGTAATACAGCTGTGTACATAATATATCTACTCGAGACCCCTACAAAAACGGTTTGCACGATGGCTTTGGGGTTTCAACCTCTGGTGGAAAATCACTGCTCAAGAGCAATATAACATCATTTCATGCAGTAACGTGGTATCGCTAAATTTCAGAAACTTAGCATCAGGATTATTTCTTACAGCAAGTGCTTCGGATGTCAGGTTCAATTGTGTTATTTTGTTGTTGAGGAGTTCCGGAAAAATGGAAATGGAAACTGGGACATTGTTTATGTTCCAGATTGAATAAACGTTTTTGCTCTTAAGGAGAAGACACTCATAGCAAGAGGTTTGCTGCTAACAACTGTCTACTAATACATGACAACATCTTCGTACAGTATCTGGAGATAAGAAGGTGTTTAGTTTTTACATGTTGCTTTGTATAACAATGCGTGGCAGCCTTTGGTCGAGCGAATGTCAGTCGCCGCGAGTTTCAAGTCCATCACAAAAAACAAGGGAACTGTCCAAGCGTTTAATTGCAAGACGTTCAAAATCGATTGGATCAAGTTACAACTTTGCCGTACTTCACCATTTCTCCTAGACTGACAGCTCGTATGAACTACACAACAAGCTAAAGACCACTCAAGACACAGAGAAAAGTTGAAGGCGTGGGAAATGATTTCGAAAAAAGACGAAGTCATTCTTCTGAAAAACCGAAAGTGGTTGTAGCATTTGCAGAGCCTCGAACTGTGAGTATCGGCAGCGCAGTTAACGGGAGAACGCATGCAAACAATACCCTAATGGAAGATCAATGATATGATATCCAGATGGCATGGGAATAATACATCATGACATTTTACGCTGGTTTTCATTTCCACGGTAATTCGTTTTATCAGTCATTGCCGCGACGTTCCCTACAGGAAGAATCACATGTGAATTATAGCAAAACAGAAATTTTTAAACAATAAATTTTAACACGTTTCGGTGCAAATACCTTACAATTGAAAACCTGAAACTTGCTTTACAAAAAAGCAGTTGTTATCAGGGAAAATTCGTTCTTTTTCTGCTAACGAATTCCAGTTTCGTTTTACCTTTCCAATCCTTCACTGAGTTGAGATAGTCGAAACTCACATTTAATATTACTGCAATGTGTTCTTGAAAAGAGAAGTCAAATGGTTTTTCTAGATTTCTGCTAGGAATTTCAGTAACACTAAAAGAGCCTTCAATAAACTATAGGGGAGAACGGGGTATGTTGAACCGGTGGGTAAATTGAACCACCCGGTGTTTTAGCTACATGAAGCGGTCCAGAAACTCACATGCAACACCTATTGTTTGGATTTTGTTATGAATACATTTTGGGTTGTGATTCAAATCTAAAGTTGCTTGGTGAAGAAAGCTGTCAGGTTGGATGTGTTTTTGCACGCTCAAAGTGCAAAATTGGATATATAAATTGCTGTTTTATAATTCATAGTCTAAAAGGTATATTGTTTTGATGTCGTTACTTTTTTAAGGCGTAGTTCCACTAGAGTTTTTCACCTTGTGTTTGTGCAGCTGGACGTTAAGGCTTTGATATAAATTAATTTCCAAGTCGAAATTCTCCTTCAGGGTAAGTTGAACCATTCATGTCGTGCAAGTTGAACCATGGTTCAACTTAATCCAGGTGATCCAAATCGCTAGTTTTTGTTTGTTTAATTTAATTACAGCAGTTTTTAAACATTGTGAACTTGAACTACGTTACAATGTTGCAAAACATATGTCAAGAATAACAAAAAGAAAAACCAATCATGCTTCTATTTTGGAAGATGTTATGACAGCATTCAGTGATGAAATGGAAATGATTTGTCAAAACATGTGAGGGAACTATCAAAAAGGTTTCATGGCCTTACTTCTCATAAATGTAATAAGCTGGCATATGACAAAGATTTCTAAAACAACATTGCCATTCCTAATTTTTGGATGATTAACAAATTTTCTGATGATAACCTGGTAACGGTTATGGACAAAACAAATTTCTTCCAGATGGAATACATAGCATGGATGAAACAAGTGTTGCAAACATTGAACACTACAAGCCATTTGTGATGACAGCTGTGATGATGACTTGCCAAGTGTTGAAACATCAGAGGGAGATTATGTGCTTGTAAGCTTCACTGTCAAGAAAAGGTTCTTTTTTATGCTGGACTTATTAAGGATATAGATGACATAACTGGGGAACGTGAAAGAAAGATTTTGAAAAAAAGAAGAAATGATCCCATAAGCGTAGCCAAATGGGGGCCCTAGGTGCCATGCTTTCCCACATTTTTAGCATGTCTAGTTATTTTGTGCTTTGAGAAAAGGCGTCCCAAACAAAAATACTGTGCTCGCCTAAAGTCAAAAATCCCCCCCAAAATTTTGGGTTGGCCACGCCACTGAATGAGGGAGACCAGCAGTCACTTCCAAACTTGTTGACGAGTACGCTTTTCAGAAACATGACATTGTAAAATACTTTCTTTTCTAAAAGTCATTGGAACAACAAAAGAAATATGTATTTTCAACGGATTTCAAAATTCAGATAAATTTACTCTAGTTTAAGTACTCCACTTCTTCATGCATCAATGGTTAGATGTGTTTACAGCAGACTTATATATTTTTGAGTAAATTCACTCAAGTGTAAATTTTCCGCCATTTCGTTCTCCATCAGTTTGTTTTTGTGTCATATCTTCATTTCGGTTCAACTTTCCCCACTACCTGGTTCAGCTTACCCCACGCGTCGGGTAAGTTGAACCACAAAAGTGATGTTTTTCGTTTTCAATTTATGCAAAGAATATAAAAGGATAAATCAAACAACCTGTGTGCAAATGTGACATAAGGATTTAACCACCATATGACCCAATTTCAGGTTTCTAGTGCCTACACCAAAGGAGCAATGGCAAAACATTGTAAAAAATGGTTCAACATACCCCATTCTCCCCTACATGTTTTATTTTGAGACGTTTTGGATTATTTTTAATACATCTTCAATAAAAAAAATAAAGCAACACTTGACAATGTCAGCAATTCAAAATCAAAAAAGAAATGTCAAATTTCAAACAAAAACTAATTTTGTTGAATGAAGATGAATTGCAAATAAACCGAAACGTCTCAAAATAAAGCGTTAGTTTATTGAAGGCTTCTTTAGTGTTACTGAAATTGTTAAGTCTATCCCAATTTTCTGGAACTGTTTTTGAAACTGTTTTTTTAGGATTGGGGTAAAAAATAGTTCAGTAAATAAAAGTACTTTTCAGTTGATGCGTGCGTTGCCTATTGCAAACTCTGTGGATTTCTGAAACTATCAAAAATAAAGAGACAAAAATGGCTTGATCAATGACTTTTTGCCACAGCTGACAAACAAATTGATTGATATAAAAAAGATTGTGATTTCACACAATAAGTTTTTTGTGCCAGTGTGGAAGGTGAAGTGCCTTTGTATAATGGTTACTTGTAGCAATCAACAATGCACTCATAGCTTAAGAACATCCACAACCAACTCCCCAAAGAGTTTGTGACTTTTTTGATGGCTTTAACCCTTGCGAATAATAGCAGTCCAAAACATATCTTGATTTTGGCTGATAAACTAAATATAAAGGATATACTTTGTTGTTTCAAAACCTTGTACTATCACTGGTTGATTTCATGCAGTTTTTATGTTAAAAGTAGCTAATTGCACTTGTGACTTCTAGCGAAGCTAAACCTTCGAAATGTACCTGCCACACAGGACGGCTTCCCCTTGGTTCGTCCCGCAGAATAACCAGGTACGCAATCGCAACGATGTGTCTCAATCGTCTGCCACCCATCCTTCAGGTCACAGCACTTGTGATGCACAACGACCACGCACTGTCCTCCGGTACCGCTGAAAACTGTGTACTGTACATCTGCTCAGAAAAAATTGAGGTTATGCACAAGATAACAAGACAACAGGTTAAAAAAGTTGTTATTTCAAAGCAAGACTTCAAGTTTCGAAGTTTTAATTAAACGGGCATAGTCTCTTGCAGATGGCCTGTGTTAATCAATTTCTGTGCAATATGTTGTTCAGTGAACTCGCATTGTTCATGAATATCGTGCAGCACCATCAAAACTGTTTTTACTGCAACAAGTGGCCTTGATCTTGAAATCGCAACCAAACCCCGGTCATAGGCGTAGCCAGCGGGTCCCAGGAGGCCATGCCTCGCACATTTTTAGCATAGTCATTTTGTGCATCAAGATGCGGTATCCTCCCCAAAAAAAACACTGTTGATCGCCTAAAATAAAAAATTTTGCCCCCCAAAAGTATTTTGAGCTGGCTGCGCCACTGACCCCAGTTTGCCAATCTCTTAGGTCCTTACAGAACGCCAGGTCACTTGACACACACGAGTCAGCCAATGAACCCCTCTATTCAAGGTTTGTTTTGTGCATTTCTGGTGGGATCCAGACTTCCCAGGCTTCAGTGTTTCGACAGCTACTGTAAGAAGACTTCGGTCGCAGTGATGGTATTTTCCTTTCCTAGATGTACCTTCTATGTGTCCGATTGTGTGAGAGTGACTGGGTTCAAAAGATTTTGAAATATTTCACTCCATCTTTTAATGAAAATCGCGGCTCTCCGTCTGCATTGAAGTCCTCCTTATTGCTGAGTAAGACACAGTTTTGGTCTTTGCTGGATCTAACAACATTAAACCTTTCGCCGAGGAAACGCCGGATCGTTTGCCGGAACATTTTGTTGGCTTGTCAGGAACTGGAATCCTGTTTATG
>Ga0210059_1017890_pt1 | contig 10044 bp, 6 predicted proteins | sample Ectturendosymbi2_FD_188042 | JGI IMG/M metagenome (GOLD analysis project Ga0210059, IMG submission 188042) | Ecteinascidia turbinata endosymbiont from Florida, USA - Sample 2 (SPAdes) (version 2) | ecosystem: Host-associated > Tunicates > Ascidians > Unclassified | place: Key West, Florida...
GGTTATGACAACCCGGGCAGAGTTTCATTTTAGCTGGGTTTATACTTTCTCTGCCACGCCCAGATCCTTGAGGATCTGAACACCTGTTCCACCGAGAGAGACCGGTTGCGACCCAGCACTCCCTGCGCAACTGTGTTGATCATCTGGCAGCTCTTTCCCACACAGGCTATCCGATTTGATGTAAATTTGGCTTGCTGTGCACCTTAATCGACCAGTCAAGGGGCAACGACTCCATAAACGTGCGGTTTTTTCGGTGCCCTGGCGTTTTTGCAATTGCTGTGATTTCTTTCTCGTCTTTGAAATTCTTAACTTTCGCCAAATAAACTCAACTCAACTCAGTTTACCCGTGCCAAGACGTACAGCTGATGAAAATTCCAATCATAATCATTTCATTATAGAGGACAGTTTTACTGTGCAGCTTGCCTTTAGTGAGGGAAACTGTAGTTCATCAATTTATCTCCTAGCATTTCACCTCTGTTTTGTTTCCAAAACGCTGTTTTTATTTGTAAATTACATGCATACATGTTTGTTGATCATACTGTTTTTTATGACATTTGGTCACTCAAAGTTAGTAAGACAACATAAATGTAACTATTAACTGGGTCTCCTATCGCCCCCCAACTGCCCATTTCTGCTTCACCGCCCCCCAATCGCCCATTTCTGCTTCACCGAGTAAATATACTAGTAAATATTACGAACGGAAAAACAAGACAACTGTTGGAAACCTTTTTCAGCACTTTTTCAAAAATGCGCACAACTTCAAACAAGCTTTTGTGAAATGCACTTTTTACATATCATGTTGCAAGATGGGTGTGTGATTTGAAAACACAGCGTTTCTCACATCAAGCGTTATCATCATCAAAATCTCACATCAAGCGTTAGGCTGCTTAAATTGTTCAGATTAGAGTTGTAATCACAACAGGGGAGATCCTTAAACTTTGATTCCATCCATACCTTTCTTATACAGACGAGAACAAACTAATGCGAGCAAGAACGTGTTTTCTGAAATTCGGTCAAACACTCGACAGAAGTTGCTTCCTTGCAGGAATGCTGTGATTAGATAGATTAGCACCTTTGTTTCATGTTGGCGGCGTTTTCTTTTACGCAATGAATTAGTCGGAGTTGCACTTTTATTCACGAATGTGTGAAATTTGCTCATCTTTTGCTATTTGTCCTGAAACGAAGATAAGAAAGTTCAGCAAGCATTGATCAAAACTGCCGATTACAGTAGCGTTCCTACAACCCTTCTTCTGTTCCAGGATAAAGACGTTCCGGTTACTTTTAAAATTTGCCCAACATCTTCCATCAAGTTTGTGTTTATATTATTGCATTAAACTCTGCACTTTGAAAAACGTTGCGCCATCTGCAATGAAAGAAAAACGTTTGTCTCGATATGAATGCGGTTGTGCACTATAGCTTGTGCAGTATTTCATGATTGATTCATGGTAAAGTGGTTGCACGGGTTTAAAATATTGATATTATATTGATAATATTGTTGATAACAACAGACGTTTTTTCTTCACAACATTGCAGTTTTGTCAAGATGAAAAATCAAGACAGGTAAGTGTTGAAGTGTTGCTAAAATATATATTAGCCATTTCCTTGCAGTTATTATCAATTTTTTCTTCTGTAGCAGAAGGGTTAACGTGAATTTGGTATGATTATGATGAAAACTGCAGTGGAACGCGTGTAAACGTTTGGAAAATTCCGACCAAAATTTTTGAAAATATCTATCAGTAAAATCACGATGAAATTTTCTTATTTAGTCCAAACGCAGCTGATATCTTGAGGATTTGCCAACATTCGTCAAGTAGTTTCATTTAGTACTAGTAAGTGCAACAAACATTTGCAAAAAATTGTCGTTTGCCTACCATGTGACAGTGCGTTTGAGCAAAACACCAATGCAAAGCATTGATATAGATAATTCACAGAAATTTCTCCAAAAAACAAACAACCTGAGTTGCTGACAATCATCTATGAAATCCTATCAATCAGTAGTTCGGTTTACATATGAAAAAAATTTAAACGGTTTTGTGGATATTTGCTTAAATTCGCATCGTTGTAATGACAGCATCCATGTGTATTGTTTCCATCAGCATTGTAGCAAATGATGCAGACGTTCTATTTTCGTTGCATTTGTGAAATAAACACCAATGTTGATTTTGCAACAGGTTTCTCCTTTCAAATATGGCATTTGTGAATGGTTGGTTGTGTACGTCAAAACTCAAACCGATTTGACAATTGTGGGCATGTACGTCGGAAGGGGAACCTTGGCCTCCATTGGATTTTGAAATTTGATTTTTTCCTATTAAAAGCTTCATAATATGTTTATAATGATGTTGATGTAATAAGTGTTTCCTCACCAGACCTGCAGTTTTTGTGAAGATTAAAAATCGAACGCAGGGAAGTGTTACAGTGTTGTTGAAACGTACAGAATGCCGTTTTCTGGCAGATGGTTAAGATTTTTTTTCTGTAGAAGAATATTAAATACGGTCGGGTAGGAAAATAACAAAATGTTCAGTGGAATGAGAGTAAACCTATGGAAATTTTTGACCAAAGACTTTGAAAATACCTATTGGCAAAATCACAAACAGACGTTTTTCTCTAGTCCAAGCGCAGCTAAAATTTTGAGTATGGTACCAGCACAACAGCTACCTGGTCAAATGCCACCTCTGGGATAATCGCCACTCAGGGCAAGTTTTGCTTAGAACAATTGCCACCTAGGATAATGCGTTTGGCACGTCACAAACGAATCGTCAAACTCTGCACTATCGCGTTGCGGCGCGTAGAGAGGAGTTCGCGTGGCACGGCGGCTGGGAAACACTGCAGAACGGTATTATTACTGCTTCAACATAGTGCAGCAAAACTGAGTTGCAACATTGCTGTTGCTGCCATGTAACTCACAAATCAAAAGCTAAGGTGAAGCACTGCACAGAATGTAAAATGCTCCGAAGTAAACGAGTTTGATGATGTGGGCGTGGAATGGATAAAATGCCATAATGTCCATGCGATCAATTGTACCGCGAATAAATCGAAGATGAAACAATTATGATTTGCACTGACTTAAGATTATTTATGAAGATGTAATGGCACCAATACGACACTCTCCAACCAAAAGTATTAAAGTTCAAGTGAAGGTTTGTGATGGTGGTCAGAGAACAGAGAAACTTTTGTTACACACACTTGTGATTTCAAAATTTGTGATATGGAAGCAGCACCTTGTGAAGTTCGAATGGCTTTAATGGCAATAAAAGTAGAGAATTCAGTGTGTCTTACGTGGCAGTTTTCCGGGGGTCAGTTGTCCTGTGGCTGTAGTTCTAGACTAGAACTGTTCAGTATAGGCAGACATTTGTCAATTACGTAGCTTCTTGAAATACAAACAAGTGCAGAAAATAATTGTGATAAACTCACCGTTTGTGTACCATATAGCAGTACATTTCAACAAAAGTTCGATGAAATATGTTAATTGATGATTCGCTAAAATCTTTACAAAACACAAGAAAACGAGATGCTGACAATGAACTATGACATACTATCAATCAAAAGTTCAGCTGACATTTCAAAACATTTAGGGAGTTTTGTAAATACTTGCTTAAAATCGTATCGTCAGCAGGGCCACAACCAGGAACGGGGAAACCGGACGATTGTCCCCTCCAAAATTTTTGTAAACATAATGGCGTTCACGTACTCCACACGAAAGTTAATTCTCGAGACTGCGTTTCCTCTACGTTAACTTCTCAATACATCTTTTTCGCATGCGTTTGTGCTGCGTCATATAGGATAAAACTGTTAACCAATCAATGTACCATGCTTCCGAAAACTCCCAACACAGAACCGGGGACAAACGTTGAGCCGCTAGTTGTGAAGTAAAACTATCCGTTTCATGAAAGTGACGTTGTAGTTGTAAAAGTGACCTCACAGAGCAGGAATCGTTAGAGCAGTGCTTCTTAACCGGGTGAATGCTTCACCCCAGGGTGAATGAAAGTTTTGCAACCGTGAATAAAATAAGAGGGATGAATGAAGGGTGTATGAAATTTCTGTTCCTAATTTTTTGTATCCTCCAATGACATGCATATGTCTGCTTTTTTTACCAAGACATATCAGCAATCGTGAATAAAATGGCGAACTTCAAGCTTTCTAACTTCGCGTCTTCAGCAGTCAACAACTTATCACTTCAAAAAAAACGTACCTTAATGCATTTAACTGCGTCTGTTTTGTAATATGAGGATAGATTTTACCGAAAGATGTCATGTTTTATTCAATCGAGCAGTGGAATCTCCGCTGTGTTCCCTGCATGAGCTTCCTGTAGCTTACTCCTGTGCTTACCTTCTCTACTAGAATCGCAGTACTTTCGAAAGTTTAAGTCACCTGAGCACTCAGAGTAGCTTTATCAGACGAAGTGCAGCCTAACCAATCGAAGCACAGGAGTAGCCTATTTGTGATATTTGTTTGTTACCAGTTTGGTATTACTTCCAACATCTAATATACGTTTATATCTGAGGTAACTGCAGATTTGTCAGGTACCTGCAGATTGTCTAAGAAATACGGACAAAAACATTATGTTTTGATGAAAGTAAACGTAAATATGTCGATGAAATCGATCAGGGCACGGCAGCTTCATCAGTTTCGCAGTTTCAAGAACCAGGTTTCAAAAAGGAACTTTAGCGTTCAGAATAAGCTCGCTTCAAAAATTAAAAGGCGGAAGTGGGATGATGATTATGCAGCATGGATTTTTCATCCCAGAAGTGAAAAATGGAAGCATAAGCCATCTGCTCCATGCAAGCTTTGCTATTTGAATACAGCAACCAATTTTTCGCTCATTCAAAACTATGCAGTCATTTACAAAAAAAGCACAACATCAGAACACGTCCTCGCAATTTTTCAAGCAACAGCACGAACATTTATGCAAACAGTAAAATTCCCTCCATTGAACAGTCGTAAATGAATCTGCCAGTAAGAAGCCTCTTCTTCTTTCATCTTTTAAAATAGCACATGTGCTGATGAAGCGAAAAAAAATTTGCGAAACTGAGTCTGTAATAAACCATATTTGTAGATCATAGCCAATTTGCTGCATAGAGAAAAGCATGATGCGGATAATGTAGAGCAAATACCGTGGTTTAACCATGAACGCTCGATGTACCATGAATATTGCCCCATCAGCCATACATTCACAATAGGATGAATGGGGATGCAGCAATCGATGGCAGGGGTAAACGAAACCGAATAAAAGGTTGAAAAGCACTGCCATAGACTACCAACAGGGACTACTGCTTCACAGTGTTGCCATTTAACTTGATTTGCGGTTAAATCTCGCAGGATTTTCTCACTGTTAGCTGTAACTTTTTCAATCTAGCAGTTAGCTGATTTTCTAGCAGGCAAATCCAACAACTACCTTCAATCATGTGCAATTTTTTGGTCTGTATGAATGTTGTTCTCTGTGTTATTTGTATAAAGTGTCACCTATTGTTCGGTGTTTTTTTTTAGTTAATTGATGTCTAAGATTGATTGAAATATTGGTTTTACATCTGAAAACTTCAAAAAAACTACTGCTAAAATATTAACAAAAAGCTGTCAAGCTTTTAGTGAAACAGTATGTGGGATTTATAATAATCGTGAAGGAGCTTACGCTTTTCTAAATTTATCATCATTTCCTCTCTTGTAATTGGTATTCAGGGGTGGCGGAACAGAGGGGCCGCTCACTTTTACATTTTTAATTAAATATTGTTAAGCAACGCAATCAGTATTGGGTCCATTGTTGAAGCAAATAGCTTAATGAAATATTCCATAGTTTTTTTGACGTGCACTTGTGACCCCACTTTGAAAAAGGTTCACCACTGTTGGTAAGCTGATCATAGCAAAAAGGTCGCATCATGGTTGACTGCACATCGATGACGTCATAATTGTTGCCAAAAGTGACTTCTGCCCCACCCCGAAATTTTTCGCTGGTTGCAGTCCTGATCATCAGTGACAGCATCCATATATATTACTGCGAGGATTGCAGCAAATCATGCAGGCCTTTGATTTTAGTTGCATTTTTAAAATAACATGGATGTCAATTTGGCACATTTTCTTTTCAAAAATGAAACTTTTCGATGACTGGTGGTTTGTGGGCTGGTGTAAAGAAACGTTAATTATGTTTATATATTTACTGTATGTTGGGTTCTGCACTGCATCTTGACAACTTTAAATTTCTAAATAAAAAATGAACACTCTAAAAATAGGGAATAGAGTTTTTTTTAAGTATTTATTGACTCAAACTCAAAGCCTTTCCTCCAAATCAGCAGCTGGCAATTCTACCTCAAGAAAATCAACAAAAGATTGACTACAGTATTTGATAATGATTATGTTGCTCACCAAATTATTGCACAGACGATGGGGTCGTATGTGGGCACGTTCACAAATGAAATCGAGAATTTATTTAAACACAACAACAGAAAAAGGCGTTGATAAAATATAATTATGTTTTATACGTCTAGTATGAATAGCTCTGTGTTATTTACCATCTTATGTTAAGACCGTCGACGATGCTGTTCAAACACAAAATCGTGCAAAAACGTTCTGCATATCATGGCCTCATGTCAACCCATGAGGAAAGGAACTTGTAGGGACTCCAGGTATGAAGCAATAAATGAGTACAGTAAAGTCAATTTTGGTAGGTTCACACAAATATTTGCTTAATAGACATAGATTTCAGTCTTGTTTTCATGTAAGATTATTGCTGACATTCGAATACACTTTGCTTTTTTGCACCGAAAAAGATGGTAGTAAAGTGAATACATTAGTGCTTTAATGTTCTGTGCATTCTTACTGCGTAATTCCCGGTAATATTCCATTCGTGATTCAACGCGATGTACTTGTTTTCAAACAGTCCGACAGTCGACACGTTAGCCTGCAAACCTACATAACCGCAGTCGGTCGCTGTTTCCTGTGGTTGATGCGAACGCTCAACCCTTTTGTTCGTCGTCATTCTAATCCTCATTATAACCGTACAGAGGCGCAGCCAGAATGAGGCCGAAGAGGCCATGCCCCCTCCGAAAAAACTTGTTAAGATTTTTCGCTGGTGTTTTATACCAATCTCAACTGTTCGAAAACAAACGGAAGGAACAGTCGGACTCATGTAGCGTCGGGTTCTCTCACTGACCAGAGTTTAACGTGACTTTCTGCGATTGGATGCAAAACTATACGACTAAAGCATGCAACTTTGTCAGCAAAGTTGCCAATTAATGCGGACAACACGAGCTGAGGCGTAGCCTGAATGAAATGGAAGGGCGCAGCTTTCTTGCAAAGGAGTACAAATTCAGATGAGACATTTTTGAGATTATTATTTGCATGAAGTATTGCCGAACCAAATAGAAACATACTTGATCAAGACATGATCAACCGCAAGCGCACCACGCAATGGAGTGTTATGCAACAACGCAATGTTTCTCACAGCACGGTTGGCATTGTGGCTAGTGGGTATGCGATGCCAGATAGTGATCTAGGGTCTCAGTTTTGAAATGTACAGCACGTCACTGTCAGCGCAGCACACAGACTTCGTTAATATCACATTTCTTGCAGTTTCAGAGAGCAGATATAAAAAATCATTAGCAGGCAAACCATTACTAGTCGCCAAACAGCCATGGTGATTTTGTGTGAAAGCTGGTGTTGACTCTTCCTCGATCGTTAGTCTTGAGAGCAGAATATGACAGATGGATATTTTCGTGGTGCAGTGGCCCAGTAAAGAGCCTCCAAGAGAAAGCCTTTAGGCGGAACAAAACCCATTTTGGGGCCTCTAAGACTTGCAAAATTATTTTGAAATAAATAAACGTTGAGGCGAATTAATGTGCACCAAACTTCAACAAGAAGTGCTCATTTATTGATCGTATGAAACATTATGTTAAAACATAACGGTATTCATGAAATGTGACCATATTACCATTTTTTATACATGACTTTTAAGTGTTCATAGTAAAATCTAATCAAGGAAAAAATTAGAAAAAACTCATTTAACTATTACATAAGCGATTTTCTGGTATTCTTATTGGCAAAATTTCTAATAACACTCTCAAAATCAAATTGTCTGGCAATGTTAGACTCAATGTTTAATCTTGCTAGGTCAGCAAGTCGAAGTTGTGACATAGCAGACCGCAAATTTTTTTTACAGGTTTAAGCTTGCTGAAAAATCTTTCAGCAGATGTTACTGTAGCTGGAATTATCAAGAAAATTCTCAAGATAATACAAACATTTGGAAATAATTCACACAAGCCACACGGGCCACAAGGCGGCGACCACAACTTTAAAGCATTGTCGAAACACTGTAAGTGGTTAGTTTCTCCTGTATGTTTCGAAATCTTCAGATTTCTGCTAATCCTAAACTCACATTCGATTCGACCTTGTATCAGCTTGCGGCGCTAGTTTAACAATCAGCAAATGCACGGCACATCGCCGCGGTGCACTATGAGCATTTTCATCCTGCACTGCAGCTACTTGTTAATTTCAAACTTTTGAGTTATTATCTTACACATATGCGCAACGTTCGAGGCCTACTGCTGTTAGATTAGATTGTATTGTGAACTGGCATGTTTCCAATCAAATGTCATTTGAAGGATCTCTTAGTTTAAAACTCTTGGTTTATTGGAGAGAGTTTTTATTAAAGATTTATTTGAAAATGTTTAAAAATGAAAGACGTAAAGGATTTTTCAGTTAAATGGACACACTGGGACAGTAATCGTGAAATTCGACGAAGTAGGCAAACCTTCACATTGAACAATAATTACTGCTGATAATTATCAATACATCGTATCAGGAAAATGCACTGCCAGCAATTCACATTCAAATACATCACAGGTCTTACCAAATCCTTTAGGCCAAATCAGTTTTATCACCGAGCGGGATTAATTTCGCTACATTATTTCGGTTATGTAACAAGCATTCAATCGTTCCTTCAGCAGGTCCGTAAATACGGGGGTAGCAGGGGGCGAAGGTCCCCCTAGAAAATTTTTGTCCTCCTGGAGAAATGTGCCGGACAAAGTCAAAAACTATTGGACATAGTTAAAAAAAAATTCTGCCCCTCTCAGAAAACGCTTCGCCCCCTTGGTGTCTCAAGCTGGTTACGGGCCTGTCCTGCTGTCTCAGGCCGCTCCGTAGCTGTCGGGCCCCGGAACAATGTACCTGCTGGACCCCCCTCTCATAGGCCCTGAGCCAACAGCCCAAACTCTGAGCTGCGAGTTAAACCTTATAGAGACACTCCAATTGTGTCTTTTTCTCAAACATTCACACGCTGTTGCATTTATTTGCAACGTTGCCAGTCACAACAGCAACAAATGAACGTTCATTTTCAACGCTTCAACGGTTGCTAGCCTATCTACGCAGCACTATGGAGTAAAACCAGGCCCGTAACTAGCTAGAAAGATTTTCGGCCGCCCTGGAAAAATGTGTTGGACATACTTTAAAACTATTGGACACAGGCCCGTAACCAGGGGGAAGGGGTTCGAAGCCTCCCCTGCAAAACTTTTCGTCCCACCTGGAAAAATCTGTTGGGCATAGTTGAGAACTATTGGACATAGTTTTTAAAATTTGGGCCCCTCTCAGAAAACTCTTGGCCAACCCTAGTGACCCAAGCTGGTTACGGGCCTGATTGGACATACAGAGTGCCACAAAAAAAAACGGTCATCACCAAAAATCGAATAACTTCCAAAATTTCATTTAGATTGACACAAAACTTCAGCTACATTAGGTCAAGCCTACGTAGCAGACATCTCCAAAGTTTCGGGTCTGTACTACAAAAACTCTTTGTTTCACTGGCGCTCAAAAAATGTGCTTCAAATGAGCTCCCCGGCGCTGCAGGCACATTTGGATCCGACGGGCAAAGTTCTCGATGACCCTCCCGCATTCCTCCCGTGGGATCGCTCTTATTGCTGCTGTGATTGTTGCCTTCAGATCATAGATAGTCTGGGGGTAGTTGCCATACACCCTGTCCTTAAGGTATCCCCACATATAAAAATCTGGGGGGTTCAAGTCCGGTGAATGCGGCGACCACTGCGGGTCACACCTGCGGCTGAT
>Ga0210059_1017891_pt1 | contig 10043 bp, 5 predicted proteins | sample Ectturendosymbi2_FD_188042 | JGI IMG/M metagenome (GOLD analysis project Ga0210059, IMG submission 188042) | Ecteinascidia turbinata endosymbiont from Florida, USA - Sample 2 (SPAdes) (version 2) | ecosystem: Host-associated > Tunicates > Ascidians > Unclassified | place: Key West, Florida...
CTCTCCCTCTCTTCCCTTCAATGTGTCCTTCCAACAACTCTCTCTGCTTTCCGTTAGCTCTAATTAAATGTCCAAAATATTTTAGTTTCCTGGTTTGAATGTCCAGGAGTAATTTTTCTTTTTCATCGACCACATGTAGGACTTGTTCGTTGGTAATTCCATCCACATTAAACCAGGATAGAATTACCAACGAACAAGTCGTTGGTAATTCTATCCTGGGCAGAATAAACGCCTTCGAACTATGGATCTATAGGAGAATGCTTAAAATATCCTATCCACATAGGATATTTTAAGCATTCTCCTATAGATCCATAGTTCGAAGGCGTTTATTCTGTTTTCCAGGTCCTTGTTCAGAGTCCATGTTTCCGATGCATATAAAAACGTTGATAGTACATAGCATTGAACTAATCGTTTGCGGAGTTTCAAATTTATTCGTCTCGAAGTTAAAACATCGTATGCATCCTTCGTTTCTTTGATTCTTCAAGCAGTAGGGTTTACTGTGATAATGCTACTAAAGTGATGTGTGTTGCCAACGTTATTTTCGGGCAAGAACGCCTAATCGAGCTGTTCCTTTCGATGCACTTTTTCTACGACAGCGTTATTCTCTTTACAAAATGGTGCTCATCTCCAAGCAAGCACTTCGCTTTCAACGCGCTCTTTCTGTGAGAGCATTCTCTTTGTGCACCTGAAGGTGCTGAGAGGTAGTGAGCTGCGCCTGGTGAGGACAGTTGGAATGGTCAGACTTGCTGAGATCCTCTTTGAAACTTTAAGCAAAAAATGGCATTAACTCTGAGACCACCACCACAAGTTTACTGTAGCCCATCGTCTGCGCCAACCAATGTTATTATCAGACCAGTATAATTTAGACCTGAAACCACCTAGCTTCATATGACGCCAGGGAATTCATGCCTTGCAGTAGTCTAGCTTTTTGTCTGGATTACTGAAACAGAAGACCAAGTTTTTCTTCAGACAGGATACCATGTTTTACTCCGACACGCTTCAGCGCTATATATGCATGCAGATTTAGCTATACATGTGCAGAGATAGCTAAATGTGTGCAGAGATAGCTAAATGCGCGCATAGATAGCTGTCTCTGCGCAGAGATAGCAAAATGCGTGCAGAGATAGTATCTCTCTGCAGAGATAGCTGAATGCGCGCAGAGATAACAATCTTTGCACAGAGATAGCTAAATGCGTGCAGAGATAGCTATCTCTGCACAGAGATAGCTAAATGCGTGCAGAGATAGCTATCTCTGCGTAGAGATAGCTAAGTATGTGCAGAGATAGCAGTTTTTGTGCTAAATCTGTCAGATATAATATTTTTGCGAACGGCGTCCCATACGGGCTTTCCGATTGCAACACCCTCCTTCCGACGCCCAGGGCCGTGTTTACCTTCCATGGAAACAATGGTGCAAGAGTGTCGCCAAGCCCACGATGCTCCTGCATGCCGCCTACTGGTCACTAAACGTGAACAACTCCGGGCATGTTAAAAGTGACCCGCTGCAAATCCCAGCATCTGTCTAAGCTTTTCGCTAAACCTGATATCGTCAGATTCTCTGATGTTGAGAGTGGGATTTCGCATATACTTGCTGCAAGACAGAATGTACTGAGCACGTCTCTTGTGATTTTCAGCCAATGAATGGGAGAGCAGAATAAAGACATCCGCGGACTTCTTTGAGTTACCTGTATCTGGGTGGAATTTACTCTCGTTTCATTTCGCGGGCCACAGTCACTTTCAAGCGTAATAGTCAATTAGTCACCACCGTCGAGTATATTGTTCCACACGCTGCTGTACATAATTTCGGAAACAGCAACCTCCCTCGAACCGGCCAAAAGAAATTCACAAGGCAGCTTCGTCGTGTAGTCTGAAAAGATGGCTTTGGTAAAAGCCGCCATTGAACTGTTGCTCGGGAGCATCATCGGGTAAAACATTTCTCCAAATTGACAGCAGAACTAGGCGTCAAGAACCTACAGAGCGGCTCAATAGCGTGATCCACAATTATTGCCGACTGACAGGTTGTACGCCCTAATGCCGATAATAATATTGACAGTTACCACCTGATAGAAAAACACAATTTCCCATCACAATTTCCCGAATTTCGCTGGAAAACCATGCCAACGCACCACCATCTTATGCTTTCCTGCTGTGTGATAACAGCACAAAACCACTTCAATTCTGTTATTGTCTTCTTCGGGTTTTGAATCTTTTTGAATTTCTTCAGCGCAAAATCGAGTTTTCTCCATTGAGATCTTTGAGAATGTACAAAGGTGGCGCTCCCGTTTCGACTTTATCGACAAACAACTCTTGACTCAAGTTTGGCAGATATCCCTCTCGCGTTTTCTGACTCGGACCAGAGCACCCACTTTTACAATTGACTGCTAGGTTGCCAGTACATCGCCGTACAGCGCATGCAGGACGCTTCCTGCCTTATCTGGCGATACAGAATCTGGACTTCTTTTCCTGCTGCGATGAAATTTTGAATTGTGGGAGAGTAAAAATTCGGGAAGCAGATCGACTATCGACATATCTTTTGATGTCTTTGACTGCGAAGTAGCGCCAAGATGTGAGACAATAGCGTTCTAAACATTCATTCAGCGGAGCTGGCTTTTGTTTCTTGGTTCTGTGGCGTTCAAAAGTGAATCTGTTTCTTCTTCAACAGGGTTTGAAAATGAGAACTTCGTTGGCAGAAACTTCGTTGATTTGCGTATCTAAGCCTGACGCGACCTTGACAAGCGGCGATCGCTGGGTATTGCTTTGTTTCATGTTTGCCATGACGTGCGTGTCAAGCAGCATTGTGTTCTTTGCGCTCTCCATCATGGTCTATTCTAGAAAATCCAGTCGACCAACTGACAATTGCCGGAGAAACGCTTGACGGCAGCGGTGCCTAAAACCCTCCCTTATGTATAATCTAACCCAGTGGTTCTTAAACGGGTGCCACTTGGCTCAATAAGGGAGGAATTTTTTATTCTGGGGAGGAAATTTGATCCAGGGAGGAACAGGAGAGGAAAAGCTGTGGATGAAAAAAACTTAAGTTTTTATTACTTGTTTTTTCAATACATAAAAATGCTGCCCAACGATGTTGGTTTAGATGGGAATGTCTGCAGTAGGCAAGGACAAGCTGCATTAACTGCACTGACTGACGTTTTAAAAGAGTCTGTGTGGGTTATAATCGTCTGTTGTTTCTTCACAGTAGGTAGTGGGGAATTTTTGCAAGCATCTTGTCTGTGAGTTTTGTTGAGCAAGAATTGACAGTGTTTGGATTCGTAAGGGAGGAATATGAAAAAATACTTTGATAACGCTTGATCTAACCCTTGCGTTTGAGACTGACTTTTTTCTTTGCAATATCTCGCAAAGCTTTTATGTGTCGCATCAATTTCAACTTCTGCTCTGCTACACGCACGTTACTTTTGTCTATGCTGAGCTGCTGAGCGTAGAATCGTAAATACACTTCATGAGATCATCGCCCAGAATTTTAAGGATGCATTGAGCGTTATTTTGCTTCGCCCGGGAAGACGTTTGAGTGCCGACGCGTGACGACCCAACCGCGACGTCATCTTCTTCAAAAAGGTACGTATTCCACTGTCGTATCGTCTGGGAAAACTTTCGTTCGAAAACGGAGCTTGTCACTGGTGCCCTGTTTGAAATCCAACAGCAAATAATCGAAAGGGTATGACGTTGTGTCTATAAAAGCTTCTTGAACAACTTTGACCTTACACGGATAAACTTGTTTTGTCACATGAAGCATTTGCGATGCGTTGCGGGGTGTTTAAAGACCACAGTGTCATGACTATTCGAGCTGATCGTGCGGTGTTCTTTACCGTTGTCGAGCAGGTTTTGAACGATGCATGTATACAACGATGAGGTCTCTGCGGTGACTGCGTTTGGTAAAGAAAGATGTCACACTCCGGCAGAGGTGGGCAGTAGCGAGCTAGTTTTCCAGTAGCAATAGCCGTAGCGTCGCTATTTTTTAAAGAAATAACGGACAAGGTATCGAGCTATCACCACTTTAATGCTATTCGCTACTTTGGCGTAGGTGGGAGCCAAAGTGAAAAATTCGCAAGAACTCCTCCGTCCGCAGACATTGGTAGTAACTGCTCTTCTCGCTGTTTTGCCCTGATTTTTTATGGAGTTAGCTACCAACGACCCTACGCCAGGCGCTAGGCCCAACACTTCACTGCATGTGTTGTACCAAAGGGTTTTGTTAGTATACAGTACATAAATTTGACAGTTTTGCAGCTTGTAGCTTGGGTTGACTTTGGTGTTTGACAATTTGTATAACCCAACTCGGTAAATATCAGTTTAGATATCAAGGTGAAGAGCTCATATTATGGTATTCCATTTGTACAAACAAGTTGTAACTTGAGCGTTTTTTGTCCAAGATACCCTGTTTTTCAAACAAAAATGGGTTAAATACGTGATTTCGAAAGGCACATATAGGCAAAGCCACCCAGATGACACAAGATTCATTAGTGATAAGTGAAACACAATATTTAAATTGCTGCTGTGTTTAAGAAATATAGTTTAAACAGCGCATGCACGTACAAAGCAGGTTAACTGATTTCACAGATACTGAGTGATGGGCGTTTGATTGCAGTGAAAAAATCAATCAGTTTTTCCTTTAAAAACTATTTAGGTTACATTTCAAATATAAATCATTTTTGTTAAAACTTGACGCGTTGTGCTTTACGACTGTGAGAGTCTCTTTTTTTAAAAGAGACTTTGATTGGCTTCTAGGATTTCTGGTTCAAAAATTAAGGTACAATTATCAATTTTTGGTAAAAGTACTAATGTTTGGTAAAATTATCAATAATATGATTTTGGCCATACCTTTGAACCAGAAACGCTAGAAAGAGCTTTCGAGGGTTTGAACAGCTCTCTATCACAATAGACTGGCGAGTTTCGGAGTTGCAAAGACTTGGCCGATACGGGCAAATTATACTGTACCTTTAAAGCGAAATGCACCCGGCCCCAAAGGTATTAAACAACGTTGGTCCCCTTAAACGATCTTTGAGAGGTCATTCAAAAATTATTTAGATCAGAACTGCAACGATCTAAAATTTTCGGGGGTGACAAAATGGGTGCAACTTGTTGTTTGAACTATCAACTGAAAAGAAATTTTGGCGCCTTGAAATTCTTTTTTCACTCATACAGTAATTAATAGTGTATTGGGGGATCGCCTCCCCCAAAGCCTACAAAAGTAACTTTTTTCACCATGATTTTGTACAATTCCGAAAGACACTTGACTGCCAACTGAAACTTGACTGCCAAATATTACTGAAATCGCCAGGCTTGTCCATGGGAATGGGATTCCTATGGGAATCCCATGGGAAACGTTCCATGGGATGGGACAGGCATAAATTGCTATGGGATGGGAATGGGACATATAAATATGTCCCATGGACAGCCCAGGAAATCGCCCCTGCTAAACTTACGGACTGGATCCGCCCCTGATTAAGTGCACACACCATGCTGTTGTATGAACATTACTTTTGAGTTTGTCCAGTTTGTCCATATTTTGTCAAATAAATCTGCAATTTTCTCACTACTTTTAACTGAATCAAAACTTTAAAATAATCCCAAGAATTTTATCGTTGATACCTAGTCATCAGTAAGACGATTATCATTAAGTCGCGCGGTTAGTAACAGAAAAAGTGGCAACTCTGCAATATTACAGCCTGGTTCGGGCAAAACTTTTCCGATGCACGCTTAGAATAGGTAAACGTCTCATGGTACATTTAATACAACTCTGAACAAGCAATAAGGTGATAGTAATGCAGCTTGCCAGCTAATCTACTGCAAAATATTAAGCTTCCCTTTCTTGAACTATACGATTGGAAACAAGTACTGTCATTCATGCTGCCAGCCATCTGACCAAAAAAGTGTGCTCAGCTGTTTAACTTTAAAAAAATAAACGTATGTCCCAATGCGAAACCTCTGTTTTATTCTCCAGGCCAGAGGTTCCCAACTTTTTTGACCCAAGACCTACTTTTCAAGTAGCTATAAGATATCGAGATATATCCGTTCAGTCTTACCTCACAGACCCAGACTGTGGTAACCAACCTCACAACATCTTTTCTTGCGGTAACATAACCACTGAACAAGAAATCATGGATCTACCTCTCTTTCTCGCACACGCACGCACCAGAAATCATGGATCTCCCTCTCTTTCTCACACGCGTACGCACCAATCTGCATGATGAGCAATAGCCATATAGCTGGCTATAGCTAAAAACCGTGGCGATTCTAGAATTAAACAAGTGGGGGGCCACTGCGGGGCCAAGAAAAAAGCAGGGGGCCAACATAAATGTTTATTTTGCATGGTGATATTTCGTTGTTTTGCAGATTAAGTTGCTATAATTTACCCCATCAAACCCAACATAGGCTTGTGAATATGGTGAAATATGAACTATCGTTACTATTCACTGGAAACACCTCAACGCCACTGTAGATGCAATCACACACATGCACTGCTATGTCGAATACTCTGTGCTGACCATACAACTTCCACAGCACATGTATAACGAAACACCATTTACCATACACAGTTGTGCCGACCCTACATGAAAACAGCTCCACGAAAGTGAATACAATTCACATGAAAGCGATACATGTCTAAAACTTATAACATCCAAGCACGCATATAGGTTTATTTCATGAGCCTCAGACAACAAAAGTTCAGTTTTCTGTCTCACCTGCTGATAAGCCTCGTAAAAGCATCATACTAAAACTTGCTTCCAGAATACACAAAAACGCGTATTTTTAGGTGTAATTTTGCAAAATTTTCCCGGGGGCATGCCCTCGGACCCCCCTAGAATGTTCGTGCCTTCGGCACTTCCCCTAAAGTTGATTTGTGACGTCACACGTTTGTGACAAAACTTTGCCCCCCCCGGAAATTTTCTGCGTACGCCACTGTATGCCACTACTATTATGAGTGTAATGCCCATCTGCAGCGTGGATAGGGTGAGGACTATTCAATGTAGTATGCAGTTAACAGCACCAAGGTTTCGACACCAGTGGCACCTAAGTAGCATAGCAGCGCCGCAGATAGGTGTGCATCGGCGTTTAGGGCGAGTACCTGATAGCAAGATGTAACAGCAGGCCTAAAACTTACTTTGTAGAATATTCCCAACAAAGTCGTTCATTTTAATATTCACACTGAATTTTCCTCTGACTGATCCTCAAAAGCTGACTTTTAAACACTGCGTTGATTTATGACTGTCTTGCTATAAGCGAAACACGCACTAACTCCAAACCTAAACAGGTTCGGACAAACAGACAATGAGCAATATAATTCTCACACAGATTCCTGCACAGTCTACGTTAGAATTTTATCTCATCATCACCTCAATGTAACTTATTCCTTCGATTGTCATGTCGACTGTCAAATTCATCAACGAAATCATCTCAATCTATTTTTCAGCTCGTACCCTTTCAACTGAAAGTAGATCAATGTTTCCCAATCTTTCACTGGTCATGGAATTTCTGGGAAATATTCTCTAATTTAATATTTGAAAAACTTCTCTCTCATGAAGCGCAGGTGACGAGAAGAGTTACTGCTGCCAGTAACTATCAAACGCAGCTTTTTGAACGGCTATAAATGAAAAAATTGTTCGAGCGATATAGGTAACTTCGACTCCTTCCGATGCAAATTCTTTGCCAAAGTTATTTCATGTTTTAAATCATTTTCGTTAAATGAATATGATTTCCAAATTCTTTATAATGTTTCTCTGATAGATATGTTTGACCTCCGGGGCAAAAAGCTAAAATATGCCAAAGAATTGCTTCGAAATCATTAAAGAAAATCAGTACAAAATTCTATGAGGTTGCATTAAATGTGTGGGCAGAGTTAAAACTGTAATCACGAACCACTTACGTAAGATGTTTTGAAGTCGTATACACAAACAGCAGAACGCAATACTGCATCCAGGATGAATTCGGATAAATTCACTGAAACCAATTCTTAATACTTTCAAACCTTTTGCGACTGGGACAAGCAACAATCTGCTGAGAGTAATATAATCCAGTTCCATCTCACACTGAAAAGCACGAAAGATCAATTTTCCCATTTCTGCGACTGTTTCTTAGTTTCGAAAGGAATTTTTCAACACCACGACCGAGGTCTGACTAAATTTCCCACAGGATTCGAGCAACTACTGGTGTGTGTCGTCATAAGCAACTCTAGTTGCCCGACCGTCAAAAACAACAACACGGAATATCATGCATTTGGGAAATATTGAATGCAGGCTAGAGAGTTTCTAAATTATCGTTTAAAATATTGCTGGCCGAAATACTGTAGCCTGTATGTCAACTAAACAAACTTGAACAGGAAGTTAAGAAAAAAACTGGGGGACAAACAGGGGACCAAGCAAAAATCTCGGGGCATGGTCCACCCAGGCCTTCCTTAGAATCGCCACTGGCTAAAAACCAAAGAGAAAAGAAGAAAAAGATTATTGTGTGTAGTCACTCAATAAACAGGACCGTGTGGAGGCAGTGCTCGCCAATGCCGAAATCCATTATCTGATAATAGAACCATTTCGACATTAGTAATATTTCCAACGGCTATACGCTATGCCGCACTGTCGCACCAAAATCACTTTAACAAGACGCACCTTTGCGACTGCTTCCAAAATGCAGTTCAACCAGTTACGGTAACCAATGTTTGTTGCGACACAGGCAACAGTGGGTAGAGTATTTTGAGTTTCAAAATGAAAAGAAATTGTTGAAAATGAGCGTGTGGCGTGATTCCTTTATTTACCTTATTATCTCCTAAGCATAGACTCAAAGCAGCTTTATTTGGTCCTCAAGTAGCATGTCTCTGAAATACCATTCTGTGTGCCGCAAGCAGAAGTGTTTCCAAATATTAAGAAACAGTGCACACAGTGGTAGACTTAAGGTTGGAGGGGGGCGAGACAAGGCTAAAAAGTAGGCCCCCTTATGACGTAATCATATAATCATCCAACCGTGATAAGACCTTTTCATCAAGCCTAGGAAGGGGATATGCGGATCACAGTGTTATGCACTTCTCCATACCGCATTAGAAGTTATGGTTAGAGGATAGGGTAGAGCTAGTTTTCCCTGCAAATTTGGCGATAAATCTTTGGCGAGCTCTGTGTAGCTGTAAAAATGTAACAGCGTTCATTGACTAAAAAATACAGTTTTAAGCAAAGAATATTATATTGCAATTTACAATAGGCTTAATCAAAAAGGCAAATTGAGATTGATACTGATTAATGGAATAAAAAACAGGTCTATGTCTGAACACAACAAAACCTTTGGAATTTCGTATGCCCTACATATGCACTTAAAGCAGGGTCCCTTTTCCACAGTCGACCCCACTATATTGTCGTGCACTCGCCTGCGAATTCTACTAAACACTATTTGCAGAAAGCCAAGCTTTAATTCACTAAGGACACCGCTCAATCATTGAGCTGAACAAGCGAGCAATGAAACTCTGAAACAAACACAACAGCGTAACTGATCAAATGCTTCCCAGGGCGGGCAAACTGCACTAAAAGAACCCGTTGCAGTATTGCATTACGAGACCGCAAGCACAACGCAACAACCGCGGAGCGAACACAGGGGCACAATTAAGGATTGCAAGATTGCAGGCGCCACTACGTGCCAACGACAAAGTAATCATACATTCGCCACAATCCTCCCCGCTAAGTTTTAGAGTTCGGTACGACAAACGTTAATGAGGGCACAAGAAACGTTAATGAGGGCACAAAAAACGTTAATGAGTCACATAATCTCCAAAACGATCAGGGGGCCGACGAGTTCTAGTCGACCTCCGAAGACTCGGCGCAGGTTGATCGTGCAGATCAACCGTTTGATTTGTCTCGGTAGCGTCATGCCCGGCATGGCCATTCTGCCCGGTCTCTGACTGCACTGTTTCAGTGTGAGAAGTGCGGTTCTCAGTAGTTGTTTCCGGGACATCACATAGTTCATTGTCGTCCATGTCACTCAACGGTGCTAAGTCTGAGACGGAAACGGTACTTTCCCTGCCGTCGGGAAAACGGACAAGAACTGTCTTCGGTTAGCAT
>Ga0210059_1017892_pt1 | contig 10043 bp, 5 predicted proteins | sample Ectturendosymbi2_FD_188042 | JGI IMG/M metagenome (GOLD analysis project Ga0210059, IMG submission 188042) | Ecteinascidia turbinata endosymbiont from Florida, USA - Sample 2 (SPAdes) (version 2) | ecosystem: Host-associated > Tunicates > Ascidians > Unclassified | place: Key West, Florida...
AGGTTTCGGGTTTAGGTTTCGGGTTTAGGTTTCGGGTTTAGGTTTCGGGTTTAGGTTTCGGGTTTAGGTTTCGGGTTTAGGTTTCGGGTTTAGGTTTCGGGTTTATAGGTTTTAGTTTCAGGGTTTTAGGTCATGTAACAAGGTCCTTACGCTAATCCAAGTATATTATCGTTCTCACTTGACCCATCCAAGCAGTCGGATTCTCCTAATGGCAAAATAACTCCAGCAGTGCTTTTCCTTGTGATGCCAAATAGACACTTTCTTGTTACATTCTGGAAATGCCAAATAGCTATGTCTGTTTTGCCTCATGAGGTAAAAGCACTGCTGGAACTATTTTGCCTTCAGCCAGTCACATTTGGCTAAAGGCAAAAAAGCTCCAGCAGTTCTTTTGCCTCATGAGGTAAAATAAAAACGAATGATTTTACATTGGCGGATCAGGACTGGATCTGACTGATGAACTTCAAAAATTTTGCAGATCAGGACTGGATCGCATTCAATTTTATCGGATTAGGACTGGACTCGCACTGGAAAATTTCACAGTCCGCTCATCTCTGCAAGCCGAAATGAATGCCCTTAGCAGAGATGAGCACAGATCAGAACTGAAGCCAATTTTGGCCGGATCAGGACTGGATCGGACTGCAATATTTTTGAAAATGGCAGATTAGGACTGGATCAGACTGATAAAATTTTTGTTGTGTTTATGTGATTATTGTGAACATATGAAAAGTTTTAGTTGTGATCTGATTTTGCACCTGCAGCAATCAGTTTAAACGGACAGGAGCTTACAAACTGATCTGTTTGGAACAATGTTAAAGCGCGCTGTACGCTCCAGATTGAGGTGAAAACCCTTCTGAGATGAGAAACGAGAGTGTAAAACGCGTGTGGCGCATAAAATTGTAGGCTACTGTATCGAAGCAGCACTTGCCCTGACTAAATGCTATCCTCTCTAGTGATGACGTTGGGCTAGCAAGCTATGTTGTTTGTTCAGCTTAGTATATTAGTTTTAGGTTGGGCTTAGTGTCATTGCTGAACGCGATTCAGTTATGAGCAGGTGCAGAAAAAAACACTTACACCCACCTGTACTGGGCTGTAGGTAAAATTGCAGTTTACCAATGGTTCTAGTGAATAATATTCTCCAATGTTCTACTGAAGAAACAGAATTAAGTTTTTATCTTGAAGTTTAAACATCAAAAAATGGCATAATTGATGATGTCTTGGTGACATTCTCTCACCCTCAGGTTATGGTTAGCTAAAGCTTTGAATTATTCAGGGGATATTTGTCCACAAACCTGCAATACTTGAGCCCAATGTATCATAGTCTATCACGACAGGTGTTGCTTGGTTGATACATCCCTGCTATAATTACTGAACATAAAATTTTACAAACCTTTGTTGTTGCAGCCATGAAAGGTACTGGTGATGATGTTATATGCTGTAGCATTTAGACCTGTTGAAGCCAAAATTTTCTGCTGTGCCATTACTAACAAAATAACTGTTTCTTAAATGCACTACAAGTTTTGAATTTTCTGGTTGAGTCATGAAATTGTCACATATATATGAAACAATTGTACAATCATGCCTTCTATTTGGGTTTGAACTTTCAACTCATTGGCACCATACATGAAAATGCAAGGTTCAGCCTGTTGCTGTACGATATGTTAAATATGTAGTTTTTTCATGCTTTGAAAAAACATTAACTGTATCTTGAACACTTGATTGATGTGAGCAGCCCTCTTGAAAAACTTCCTTGTGAAAATTTGTTGTCAGGGAACAGTTTTGGATATTACCCTAAAACTATTTCAGAAGAATGAAATTACTCCACATTTACTCAATAACCAAAATAATACAAGCGAAATGTACACTCATCTGTTTGCCATCTGTTTTTAACAATTTATTCACAAAGTTGGACAATATGTACATTCATATAATACTAGACAAAAAACATCAAGAATATATAGTTCCCAGGAAAAGAATGGTAACTGGACAAAATCTCTTGCTTATATAGGAGTTAGTTTTAGTTTTAAGAAACTTTCTATCAAAATTTAAAACTACAACCTTTCTATATTTTGAAAAGGAAATGCAAGTTACACTTCCTAAGCCAATATTAGCCTGTGTCAATTGTATGCTACCTTTAGTATTCCTCATAATCATAATAAACCTTACTTATCGTGCAAACCTCAGACCTCATTAATTTAACGCTATCTTACCATTAGGCTAGCGAGGGACTTAACTAGAAAACCAACTGGTTATATTAGGTACCCCAGAAAGATGCAACTATAATTTTGATCATGTTTCTATTCTATGAGTTTGCTTGTTTGTTTATTTGTGAGTTTTATTTTGCTTATGTGTGTGTTTCCAAAATGAAAAAGAATGAATGAAAAGAATCATCTCAAGTGTACTAGGCTTAGTAATGACATGTTTATTTAAGGCTTAGTAATGACATGTTTATTTAAGGCTTAGTAATGACATGTTTGTTTAAGGCTTAGTAATGACACGTTTATTTAAGGCTTAGTAATGACATGTTTATTGAAGGCTTAGCTTTTACAGATGTTTATGACTGTTCATGACAGGGATCTCAAAAATTCAACCTACAATGTTTTTTGGTAATTTTCAAACAATTACGATTTAAGTTAAAAGTAGCGTTTTTTTGGCAAGAGCAGCAAAAGCACTGTTGAATGTATTTGCTGTTCAAACCCATTCAGAACCATATCCACTTTTCTCCAAATATAAAACTAAGTTCGTGATACTAGCATGATGGCAAAAATAGTCAAGGGGGTGTGTCTATGGCTGCTGTGTAAGTACTTGTCGGTTCGGCTCTCACCATTGCTGCTGTAGCTTTTACTGGAGGTGACACTTTTGATAGGAGTGCATTCTATGTACATGTTGGAAAAGTTTCTTTAACTTTTAGGGTGTATGGTTTAGGTTTAGCATTAGGTTTACAGTTTAGGGCAGGGGTCTCAAACATGTGGGCCACATGTCCACACACCAGGGCGTTTTGTGCGGCCCGCGATGCTTTGTAGAAAGTTTCAAATTATTAACATTCATGTTAATTATTTTATTCATAAGTGTTTGAAAGTGCTCGGCTAGCGAGTGAACAAGTTCCTTCTAAACAAACGCAGAGAAGGCTAGGAATGATTTTCCTATAACTCATGATACCTTTCGCAGGAAATAAGATGTTAAAGCTGTTTCCAGTAAGATTCAGCTACCCCCATTGTTGTGTTATTGTCATAATACGGGCTGTAGCCCTCGGGTTACTTGATAAATCCCCATTTGGCCCCTCGGAGCAATTTGAGTTTGAGACCCCTGGCTTGAGGTTTAGGTGTAAGGTCTAGCTTTAGGGTTTAGGATTAGGGTTTGAGGTTTGGTTTAGGCCAGGGTGTAAGGTGCAGGATTTAAGGTTTAGGGTATAATGTTCAGGGTTTATGGTTCAGGTTTAGGGTTTTGCTTTTGGGTTTAGGTTTAAGATGTAGCGTTTACGTTTGCAGTAGGGTTTAGTTTTTGGGTTTACGTTTAGAGTTTAGGTTTGTGATTTTACATATATAATTTCACACAGACGACATGTTTATCCAAGCGTATCGTTCTTCTCACATGACCATTTCTGATGGCAAAATTTAATCTGCCTTTAACTTGTTCATTTGTGTTTAAAGTGCTTGGCAAATGAGTGAAAAAGTTACTTTTAGTACAGAGACGGTTGAAAACGATTTGCCTACAACTTACACACCTTTTGCAAGAAGTAACATGTAAAAGCTGTTTGCAGAAAGTTTAACCATTGCATTCATTGTTTCAGCATCATGATGTAGCCCTCAGGTTGCTTTAGAAGTCCTCCTTTGACTCATGAAGCAATTTGAATTTGAGACCTCTGGTTTGTGACATCTTCTTCCATATGTTTCTGATTTCACAATGCCTATTTTGTCATCAGCGGCAAAATCTCTGTTTTGCCATTAGCCGAACTGGATTGGTTGAACTGGTTGCTTGACAAGGATGATACCTTTGGATTAGCGTATCGTCGTTGTCACATGATAACCCAAATCAAAATTGTAAGACCGTGTGTAAGTTTCAAAACTTTATAAAAAAAACAGGTTCCCACTCAGCCAGGTTAACTGTACTGCTAGTCTCATAAACTCATCGTTGTGTGTGGGAAAATTTGGACATGCTTCAAATGGTAAAATAACCCCAGCCAAACTTTTGTCGATGGAAGCAAAATAAACACTACCATTTAATTTTGTGAGAAACTCCAAACAACACCTTTTAAATTTTACGTAATATAGGGTAATTCATCCCAGTTTTCTGACATCTTGTGCAAGTAATGTGACATGTACTGAAAGTTGTCACAGAATATATTACAGTTAAATAAATATTTAACAGTTCACCATAGGTGGTATGTTTATTCGCAACCTGTTGGTTATTTTATAAACAGCACATACAATGCTGATAATGTATTTTTGAGCAGATTGATGTGCTTTTTGTTTAAAGGTAAATGTGTTGAAACTAGTTCCAACCAATTTTCATTGACATTTTAAACTGTTGGTGATAGTTATGGCAACTGTGCAATCACAACGTTATTCTGCATCAAACATACAGTAAGCTATCTGGGCTAAGCTCAGTTAATGCCTATGTAGCGGCATTGAAATCTTTATAGATGTTACGTTTGTTAAGACAAACTTTCGACGTAATATGTATGTGTGGCTCAAAGGACCAGATCAATTTCTTTCAAATCGCTGTAATTGGGTTTTCATCTGACAACATTTCCATGTTTTGTTTCTTTCTAAAGTTTCTGCTTCAAAAGTTTTGGTAAAATAACCAAAAATTAGGTAAATCAATATTTTTGGGTAGTTTCTAACCAAATCAATTTTTTTGGTTGTAATGTTTGAACCAGACACATTGGAATATTGATCAAAGGCTCAACAGACTTGGACTTTAGCATATTTTCCAGTAAAAACTTCAGCGAAACACTTCCCTTTTGTGATTAGGGTCTAGGGCCTGATAACCTCAGCCAAAAAGGCTTAGAACTTATCAATTTATAACGTCGCCCTCAAAAAACGTGAATACGAAAACTTAAATTTTTTGTCATTGCAAACTAGAAGACTCAGTCTTTTGAAGGTTTGAACAGCTCTTTAGCACAATCAACTGGTGAGGTGTGCAGTTCCAAATATGCACGAGAATGCGGGATTTACAGGTGAAACGACCCAGCAGCAAAGGTATTATTTGAGTTTTAGATGGAGTTTGTTTAGTTGTAGTGGTTTGCTATAATGGGTCATGGTACAAGAAAAGATTGAAAACCATTGCCAAAGTTGGTAACTAATCCTGGCCACAGTGCCAAATGCAGCAGTTTTAATCAGGGTTATTCTTTAATAGAAATAAAAAAAATATTATTTAATAGATGAATTCAAAGCTTTAACTCATGCCTTTAGCGACCATAAGAAAATGCTCATTTCCAAAACAATTTTAGCTCGCTTCTTTACCATTATTGATAGCCAAACTTAATTTACGTTATGCTGAGGATTCGGAAAATGTACCCATGAATCTTCAACCTTGGGTAGAACACTGGTCAGTACACACCTGCAGAGTCAATAACGTAACCTATCGCACAACGTGGTTATGTTTTGGTGTCAAAAGATAAAATCTTATAGTTTACCCACACGACAAACTCTTCTAAACAAATGGTGATTAATCCAGTTACCTATTCTGGTTCTCAACTTGAGCACATAGTGCAATAGTCCATCCGTCAAAAGGTCGGTTCTGTGTTTCGGTTTAATTTCCTTCGTAATTTTGCTGAATTTACGGAGATAAGACCATAGTCTTTCTGCAGTTTCACCCTCTGTCAATCCGTAACCCTCTAAACATATTGTGCTGTAGTTCATGTACACAGTACACAAATAACATGAATAACACCCTTGCAATCCTTTGAGTAACTCATAATACATCACTACAAAAAGAAGTATTCATCTAAATTCCCAACAGCAAACATCATCCGCCATGAAAAGACAAGCTCAGTGGTGTCCGGTTAGTAAATTAATTTGCTTAGTTAAAAGACACACCATACCTGGCAGAAGAGTTGATGAACATACGCGTGAAACTGTGGCACAGCCAGTGTTATTTGGCTAAGAACTTGCAGTGTCTCAGGAGCCTTTGCCTAAAGGATCGTAAAGGTTATTTCAGCAAGTGGATCAAAAATGAGGGAGCTAGATTCTGTGAAAACAGCGACGCACCAATGAAAGACGCTCATGAAGTTTTCAGGCGATGTCGTAGAAAATTTTGACATTTGCGTTTCTATTTGTCTACAGGATATGTTTTATGATAAAAACAGAGCATCCCAAACTGCAATAACGTTGTAAAGGATGCGACTATGTAGTTTTGAGTGATGGTGGGTCGCACCATTCATCTACCAATATTGAAAAACAGCAAACCATTCCGTTCACCGTGCTTCATGTTTACAAAGCAGTATGGAAATTCGTGTTTGCAGCATGCTCCAAAAAGTCCTGTCACATCCAACTTGGTTGTTTTTTTCTTTGACCGTATTGAGGAACCAGCCATGACGTCGCTGCACTGCTGTGAAAAAAAAATACATTAACATTTGATGATTCGATGGAAAGCAGCACAGAAATCTGTTGCGTATTGCAGAATCTTATGAAAAACGATAGATAACACCATGACTCATAAACATGATACAAATAGCATCAACACACCCATTACAGCATGTCCTCATGAACTGACAACGCATAAAGCAGTTTACCTTACAAGTCTTTGCGTTTTACCTTGCTTGACTTGGTGGAATAGGAATTCTCTTCAAGAAACTGCTGTTTTGAGGTCGTCAATAAAATATGTTTCATTGTGGCGAGTACTAGTGCTTTGCATACCAGATGATTTCTTCTCCACTAGGCCGATATTCCCATCCAAGCAGAACATGTCTTTGTAAGACGGATCCTATCCACAAACTTAAAGTGGTTTGCTCACCATCTTGGCAAGCAATCTTCAGCTTACCCCTTCACAAACCGGACAATTTGTACCATTATCTAAACCATCAGCAGAGTCAGAATTCAAAAACTGAAGCTTGTGGACATGATAACGGTATGCTTCTAATGTTTCATTTAACAGGATTCTGGATAGATCTGTCATCTGAAAAACAATACATCAACCCTTCAAAATAGGAAAATGCCATCACACAATCCGGGGCATAACAAGGGGGGTAAGAGGGCATAATTACCTGAGTACTGAATCACTATGGAGGTGCCACATGACTACAGGGTGCACCAAAAAGTCATAACAATGTCACAAGTAATTCTTCAATAGAGTACATTTGCTTCCAAAAACCTCAAGTTCAAACATGGGAGCATCAAATTCGCTTCTTGCCCCGGACTCGGGCGCCATCTAACCTTGTTACGCCCCTGCACACAATGATATACTTCACCAGTGTATTTACCCACAACACAGCAATGACTTCCTCAATGAATGACATTTGCAGTTTAATGCACTTTAGCAATGCAGTGATTATAACATTGCAAAAACTCACAATAGTTCTGGTTTCGGGGAATATGCTCATAGTGCAATGACAATGCATTACAAAATCCCGCCGTTGACACTTGCTATTCCAAACTAAGGATCCGCATCCATTCCATAAATTTAAGCTGATCGCTACTTTGGGCCTGACAGGTGAAGCCGGCCTGAGTAGGTGTCGATATAAAGTTTTACACTCACTCTCACAGCTGCAGAACTGCACATTCACTCTGTGTTGGTAACCTGCAACATTGAGCAAGGAAGTTAACATTCCTTTGCTATGACTTGCAAAATATATTGTAGATCTACTTCAGATGGATTTCTATTTTACAAAATAGCTCTTGCATCAAGGATGGTGATTACCTTTAAATACACTGTTTTGCATAGTTAGAAGTGGCCATCTTTTCTTTTCAAAACAGGTGAGTCCATAAGTCCAATTTTCACATACATCCCATTCTAGGAAATAATATTGCAGTGAAACATTAAATGGTTAAAACACACTTTGTACATCTTAGACAAAGTAACCCCTAAGCTGTATGTTTCTACATATTTACCTTCCATACTTCTGGTTTGTGATAAATAGCATTGTCATGAGCTGATTTCCAACAAGAGACACACAAAGTATCATTGCTATTACGTCTCTTTCGGTCCATATTGAATCCAAAAGAACACATTTAGATGCAGCGGTTTTTCAGTTCATGGTTTCACTTCCTAACTGCATCAAGGACGATATTCACAAGTCTAGCTTGCTTGATCTCCCTAATAAACTTCTCACAACTATCAAAACACAACTTCGAATAACAACACACTATTATTTTAAGTGAAGTCATTTTTTATTAAAGAAAAGCATTTATAAATTATAAACGTTAAAAGTCACCAATTATGCAATGCATGAAATCAATCGGACTCTCTCGAACCAAGCTCACAGACACAATTCAATTTCTAGGACCCTCGTTACAACCAGCAAGAATATTTTTTATACTGAAAGTACTCTCTAACTTTAAAACCTATTGTTACATTAACTCATCGTCAAATGAATGACTTACAGTTGTGAATCATGTTTTTGGATAAGTCTGATCGTGACTAACGTTTCCAGTGTGTAGAGTTTCGTTTATCAAAAAATCCTTAGTCAGTTTCCGAAGTTACTGTCACGATTTCAACGCCTTTCGTTTTCCAGCGTTACAAAATTTTTAATGTAAACAAAGTTAGTTTTTGTGGGACACTTTTTGCAACAATATCTTTGCTTTTCCTTTTGAAGTGGCGTAATTTCGTTCGGACAAGCCAATTTTTTTGTTTTTGGTGTCAGAAATTAATTCGGACAATGCCAATTTATTATTTAGAGTGACAAGGTTTTAGCCAGACATGCCACTCGTGTTTGACTTAAAACAAGTTTTTCTAAGTGACTCTGTTTTCAGTCAGAAACTCAAGCTGAAGAGAGTCGTCGTGCAATACATACTAGTCTCAACAGCACTCACAACCAATCCGTCGAGCTAGGAAAGGCTGCAAGGCAGACTTTCGTTTTACTTCTGCAGCAAAACCAAAGTGGTTTAAACTACCGAAGGAGCTCAATCGTGAAAGTAGACAAACGATCTGATCTGGTCTGCGAGAATCAGCCTATTTATACTAAAGTTCTACTGGAAAGTCCCTAAAGGTGTTCGCACTTCCTGTACGTAGTTCTACGTAGGTAATGGTGCGTCATAATGCTAGGTAACGCCGCCATCTTGAAACGTCATTTTGCTTAGCAACGCCGCCATTGATTGTCTGGCGTGTCACATGATTAGGTCGTAACAGGAAGTGAGAGTAAGAGTGTTATCTGAACGTGATCAGAGTGAGAGCAGAATGAAGTTTTGTTCATGTTCAGTGAGTAGTTCATGCTTGCTTCTTGTTGCTTGGCCTGTTTCAATGTTCACCAGTATTTCTTTGTCTGTTCAGTGCTGGCAGTGAATCCAGTCTTCTTGATTGTTGAGTATTGTTTTGTTTTGTAATACTTTATTTTAGATGTAGTAGACTTTATGTCTGCTACATTGCTACCACAATCACGACAATGAATTATTTTGTCTGAAATAACTGTTTGACAAATTGTGCAGATGTTGCCTACAGGAGAAAAACCTTCAACAGCTGTCTCAAGAAGGATGATTTCTATGTTTTTCCATCTTTCACCTAGCAGTGGTCGACTAGCTTCATATGAATGTAAACCGGAAAATGATCCAGTGTGAGCATTGCATCTGGTGAAGATATCCCCTCTGACACACTGCCTCCATTTCGATGCCTAGATAACAAAGCACTTTGAAATCAATTAACAAAAGAAAGCTGCTTTCTTTTGCGTTGACCAACAACATGGTACTTAAACAAGTTTGAAGTTCTTTTTCGACGAAGTACCTGAAACAGAAATGTTCAACCCATCCACCGAGAGAGACCGGTTGCGACCCAGCACCCCCTGCGCAACTGTGTTGATCATCTAGCAGCTCCTTCCCACATATATGCACCACCACGAGTTGAAACTGGACAGTAACAAAGCAAATTTAACTGCTGAGGGGCATCGACTCGAT
>Ga0210059_1017893_pt1 | contig 10043 bp, 7 predicted proteins | sample Ectturendosymbi2_FD_188042 | JGI IMG/M metagenome (GOLD analysis project Ga0210059, IMG submission 188042) | Ecteinascidia turbinata endosymbiont from Florida, USA - Sample 2 (SPAdes) (version 2) | ecosystem: Host-associated > Tunicates > Ascidians > Unclassified | place: Key West, Florida...
TTTACATGTTTGGCTTGCACACATCATCTACATGTTGGTGGTGATAAAGGAATCACAAAATACATAAATGATAAGGTGCCACAACGTACACGGAAGCTTTTGTTTGCTACACAAGAGCAATACTGACACATACAATCGAAACAATGCACCAACAACCACAGCAGGTGGTCGCCATTACACACTTGCTTTAATAATGAAGGAAAAATAAAGATTTTCAAAAAGCATCAGACATTTGAGGCGATCGGATAAAAAATTAGATATATGAAGATATGCATCGTTGTAAAAAAAGTTAAAAAACATACAGATTATTTCTAAACAAGGTATCAAAGCTCCTGACATTGGGGTTCAACTTGGTGTGGGCAAAGATTTGCATTTCTTGGTATGTACTGTAATACATAATTCGGTAGGCATTGTTGTGGGCATTTCAAAATGATTGCATACTAGTCTATGTGCATTTGTTCCAGAATTGGCAAGCATACATTGGCAGCCAGTAGGCACAAAATAGTGTTTTTACTGCAGGTGAGCACTGAGCAAATGTGTGCCTCTGAGCTTGTATGGTGCACAGTACAGCGGTTTCACTTGTTTCTGGAATGATATCATCCTTCCGTGAGGCATTTAGCAATACACCAAGATATTCGACTTGGTTCAGAATACTGTACAAGTACAGTCATTCAGAAAAGCATTTGATGGAGTAGGTTGTTTACACTATTTGAGACAGAGAAGAACACCAAACTGTTTACAGTTGCATTGTGTTAGGGCAACAAAAGCATAAGAGTGATTTTCAAACAATGGCAGTAAAGCCATTTCAAAGTTATTGAAGATGTGTCACCATGCCATATAAGTTGTTAAACAAAAGACATTCTGAACTTTCAAATTATAACTCAGATAAAGTTTTGTTTAAGTTGCCAAAATGTTTGAATTTGTATAAAAATACATCTTAACTAATGGCTTATTATAAGCAAATAACAGTTTGTGTGTTGAGCATTACATGCTAGTATAAAAAGACCTGGAAAGGTTAGTGGAAAAATTAAAGAGTAATTGATTTTAACAATCCATGCCAAACGTTTTTTGTGTTAAAAATGTGCATGAAAGAATAATATCTGAGCAGCAAAAAAGATTCTGATTGATCTTCAAAATTGCAACTTGCAAAGCCAGTCAAACCTTAACACTGTCTGAGACTTAGAATCAACAACAACCATGATAGAAATTTATGAAACTTTCGAGGGGCGCCCGATGAGACAACCTGTTTTGCAGGTTTTTTTCGGTGTCCCAGCGCCTTTATTTTTGCATGAAATTGTTTAATGTTTGTGCCAATAAACTCTCTCTCTCTCTCACACAACATAGTAATGACCTCACACGGCTGTTGAGCAGCTTGAAAAACCACTCAGTTGAGCTACAATGTTATATTTCAAAATGTGTGATTGCATAAAGCCAGTTTAGATTCTGTAGCAATTGTCCATGAGATCTCATGCATTTGCATGACTTTTAAAGACTACACAGACTGATTTTTTTGTACAAATTCTGGGCATGTTTACTAGTGTGTGTTAATTAAAATGTTGAATTGAGCATTTTAAGCTTGGGCAATATAAATGCAAGGAATATCTCATACTTGCAAAAAACAAATATATATTGTAGTCACTCCAATTGTGTGATGGATTTGGATTTACAGTCAAATTATAACTAACAGTAACTGCTTCAAGGCTACTTTGAGAAACAAGATGACCTGTATTTCATATATAGATATAATACACCAAATTAATTCAATGAACTTGAAGATTCGGACAGTTTTTAGTTTATCATTTTTGTGTATGCAAATGTTGCAGAAGATGCTTGAAATTGCAGTTCTTATTCACTGAAATACAGAAATGAAGTTGAACTTGCAATACAACTTTTTAAGTTGGAATTACTAGAAAGGGTTCATAAAATCATATTATGTTACCATTTGCTTTTTGCACAGGAAAGATTTCTAGTGTGTTATCCAACTGTTTGTAACTGTTACCATAAGCCTAAAACATTTAAACTATGGATCAAGATGGGCTTGCAGCATTACGGGCAAAGCGCATGCAAGAGCTTCAGCAACAGTATGGGGTGAGGTTTTTCATAGCTTTTAACAGCTTATAGCTTCAGATTTACTTCAAACTTCATGTAGTTGTTCATTCCTGTTAAATATAAATTTGTGCGTTGAAAGTTATTCTATGGTTAAGTGGTCTACCAACTGAATAATGTCGTTAGTTGCGCACTTGCCACCAAAGCTGGTACGCTGGGTTCATTTCCCAGTCGGGTCATATGAAGACTTGAAAAACTATAATTGCAGCCTGTCCAGCATTTTACTTGATGATAGTGGCAGGTGCAAGGAAACGGTTCATGTGTGGTGCTAGCATTGTCTTGCCATCAGTACAGCTTTTGCTGCAAAAATACCCATGTGATCCAGGAGCAAGCTGACTACTCATGACATTCCCAAAATGAGTACACAAAGCGAGTATAATGAAATTGACCTGTTGAAGGTCATTCTATAGCTAAAGAAAATTTTTTAAAAAGTTTTGTGTGATATCTGAAAGACTACTTTATGTAAACACTCTCTAGTACTTATTGCAATCATAATGAGTTATCTCAGTTCAAGTAGTATTTGAATTTTCTAGTTTGTTTTATTTTTTACTCTGTTGTGTTCATTTTGATGGGTCAAGTTCGACTTTGTCAGTTTTGGTTTATGCCTGTGCTAAGCTTGCTATTAGAGGTAAAAAATTAATGATTGGTAGTTATGTGCTGTTCATCATTATTGTGTTGTTGCACGGTTTTGCATGTTTTTGATAGGCTGCTGATCCTGAACAACAAAAAAAGCAACAACAAGCCCAAGAAAGGTAAATTTGCTTTTTGTCATAAAAAGAATGCATGTTACTGGTTTGAACACAATGAATTTACCTCAAATGATGTCATAGGCAACAAGAAATGATGAACAGTATGCTTTCTCAAATCCTGGATCAAAATGCTCGAGCAAGATGTAAGTCAAAGAATTAATGAAGAAGAACATTTATAAACGTTTTTTGGTTTAGAGATGCATTGGGTATTGCTTGTATGTGTATACGGTGATTGTTCTTCATGTTTATTGCAGTGAACAGCATTGCTCTTGTAAAACCTGACAAGGCCAAGCAAATAGAAGGCATGTTGATTCAAATGGCGCAGCGAGGTCAAATTGCTGAAAAGGTGATGTGGGTGACACCTTGTGCATGCACACAAAGCTTGTTGTTTAAATTCTACTTTCTTCCATACTTGGTGGTGTGTTGATCGCTTTACATAATTTCGTGCTATTTTTACCTGTATTTTCAGTAAGATGCAACAAAATTAATCGTTCTTTGTTGCTGCTTAGATGTCTGAACAACAACTTGTTGGTTTGCTTGAACAAATCAGTGGAAGTAAACAAAAAACAACAGTGAAAGTAAGTTCATACTTCAGATTGTTTCATACGAAGTTCCCATTTCGCATTCTGAAATGGGTTGAACTGTTTTTTTTTGCAAAAGTCCATTATTCATCATCACTGAACCCGATTTCTTCTGCTGAACATGTCGGTGACAACAACCTAGGTCGCCAAACATTTTTCTGTTTTTTTGATGTTTTAAATACCAAATGCTTGAGTAAATGTTAGTGTCGTGCCCAAGACTGCACTTTCGAGAATCGTTTCGACGTACCTGACCGGGACAGTGTTAAAAAGTTCGAAACTAGAAACGAAATTATCTGGGCTTCGCCAAACTTTTTCCTCCTGCATTTCAAGTCGTGGACGGAGGGTTCGAGGCCGAGGCTTGTGTCATTCGAGGTCAAGATAAGACTCACGAATACGTATCTCGAGACTGTGGCTGGAGGCGCTTTCACTAGTTGTTTTTGACAAAATTTTCACGTCTGCTCAACAGCCCTGTGAAGACTAGACGTTGCTGCGGAGCCAAATTTGAATATCACGGTCTTCTGTATCGTTTTGGTGGTAAACGGCGTGATAGAACTCCTGTTTTTGGCATATATAGTTTTTAACAAATAGTGATCATGGGTTTGCAAATGGAGATAATCGTTGAATGGTTTTGTGCAAAGGTATTTTTTAAGCACGAAGATTTGATTTTCATTATTAATCTTTTAGCTTCTTAATGCTGTTGTAATTAGTGCAGTTGGTTAAGTGTGCTACTTAGTACATATATGTATTTGAAACAGAATATGGAACATGCATAAATTCCTTACAAGCAGTGCGTTTTTGGTGAGTTGCTAAAGGACGTTCACGAAATAGAAATGGAAAAAGTACGGTAAACCCAACACTCCTGTTACGTGTCCTTAAATCCCATGCTTTATGGTTAAGGTCAGGCAACTTTTAGAAATAACTGAAATGTTTCGAAAACATGTAATTTTAAAGTAGACGCCCAGTTTCTGATAATGTTCAGCTTTAATTCCCAAGTACGAGGACAATAGAGTTCAAAACGTGTAGAAAACATTCTAATTCTATATGTAATTTACGTTGTGCGTATGCAATAATGTGCTTTTTGCGTATGTTCAGTTTGAAAGAAGACGGGTTATGGATTCAGACGAAGATTGAACCTTGGTTAAGTGCTGACGACGTTGGATTTCTTTCAAAATACGATATATCCCCAGGCCAAGCGATACCCGATGTATGAAGATGAGATAAAATTTCCTATTTTCTCGGACTCTGCATGCTATTTGCTCGAAACATGCTGTGTCTAAAGTATTCGTTCGCATTCGATTGTAATGAGTGCACACAGTCGCGTCACCAGTGGAGTTGTTTCCGGCCCGTATCAGCAATCGGTGCATCTCTTGGTATTTAGAGTAATAAATAAGAGTTTTAGGCGTAATTGCATGTTAATGTTTCAAGTTTGGGAAAGCACTTCGGGCAAACACTTTGGACAATTTGTTTTCCTCATCTTGTTTCTCCTGCAAGCTTTTTTCCCCTACTGCGGTCTGCATTGTGTTTATTGATGTTTCTTCCTCGTTCACTGTTGTTCCTCCACCAACAAAAACATGACGACGCGGCTGAGTGCACAGCAAAGTGCTCCCGAAGAGCTCGGCGAATTTGACCGGACGCAAAAAGCAAAAGGCTTTGCTGTCCCACCTCCTCGCTTGTTTCCATGCAGTTATTGCAGCTGGATTGAAATGTGAATTTGCAGCAGCGATTTATCTTCAGCTCTACCAGTGGTAAGCAGAATCGTTTCGTGGTCTAAAATTTTAATTTGAGATATTATTAGTGGTGCATGCAGGCTTTCGATGTTGTTTTAGATTGTGATCAGTTGTTTCCCTCCTGGCGCAAGCTGGCCGCCTCAAGTTCGCCATGCCAAGAGAGTGTTTACTTGTAGCGTGCTAATTGCCGTTGAAGTCTCAATAAAGATGTGTATAGCTGATTAGCACGCACGTGCACGTAAAAAAATTGCAAAACGCTTTACCATTTTTTGTAATTTACCCATGAATTAGCAAGGAAGTCAAGATGAACTTATAACGTGATAGCAAAGGTGAGGAGGCTCCTGGCATGGGAAGAGGTTAGGTCTGGATTGTTTCAAGCGTGCAGTCGTCCTGTGCGCTGCTGTTGTTAAACTAAATCGCAGTTGAAAATGGATGCTGGTGGTTTCAGTGTTTTTTGTTTGTTTTCAGTATATGAAAGTGGCACAAATTTAAAATTTGTTTACGATTAACTACCAGAACCGACTTGGTCAGCCTGTATCTCCGCTTCACGTCGACAAAATTCAAGCTCTGCTTAGAAAATATTGCCTGCGTCTCTTCCTTTAAACAAGGCATCTAACGTGATCTTCAGTAACTGCGGTCGGCGTCACTACTACAGTACTGGCTGTGGTTCCCAGGCAACTGTGTGGCGAACTTGACCGTGACACAAGTAGTGGTGCGCCGTAGATTACGAATCTGTAAGTCTTGAAACAGTTATGACGCCAGGTTGGTATCACTTTTTGTGTCGTCTCTTGTTTGCAAATTACTACAGCAGTGTTTGCATGGGCAAGGAGCGGTTTTTATGACATATTACCTGTGAAGGAAAATGATGCTCGTTAGTCAATTCACGGAACATAACTTAATCTTTGACTTGAACCTTGACCTTTAACCTTGAAACATTGCTTGACTTGAATCTTTCATTACTCCCTGCAGGATTGCATCGCCTTGCTAAGATATCATGTCGTGTCTGCTCTTTGCGATTTCGTAGTGTATGCTCAGTCCTTTACGCAAATCAATTGTTACCTGAAGTTCAGTTTGTTCAAAGTTTGTCGACAATTTCGACGTTTACGAATCTTTGAGCGTGGTTATTAATGTGCTGAACTGCAACTGTCTATGATGTGCCACTTTGGGTCGTTCGTTTGCTGTACTGTATTATGTACCGCAAGTGCAAAAATGCCTCTGTTTCGTTAACCCTATATCAGTGACCGCAAATTCAACGCATCTAAAGCAACAGCTGTCCCATACCCCAGTAGATTAAGTGGCGCTTACAAAACCGAGGGGTTAATGTCTGTTTCGTGAGCTTTTTGTGCTTACGAGCAAACTTCAACATGACCTTTCTTTTTCAACGACAGACAGTAGCACAAACTTAATATTTATGGTTCCGTGCATGCATTTTCTGGAGGTAAACGAAACATGAAAATGGCGTTCGTGAGTTCGTTGTAAGAAAGAAGTGAACGTGATTTAGAGTGAGAATGATAGTAAAAGATGAGAATGTACTGAATTTTCTTACTAATGAACGTACAACTCAGAGTATCAAAAGTAGATAAAATGTTGTTTACGAAATTGTGCGAGGAGATTTAAACGTAGGCTACATCGTTTACACCACTCGATTCCGCAAGCCAGATAGAAATCACGTCACAGATTACATCCAAATGAATCGTGTCTGGCAAACGTTAACATTTGATACAAATAATGCTTTCAACATTTGATATTGGCAAAATAACTTCGGATCGTACACCGCTTCCTGTCCCCGCAGGTATCAACAGCCACAAACCTTACCTGAAATGCAACTTGCTAGCTCCGAAACCAGACCTAAAAATATGGGCCGCAGGTATTCCCGTTGCAACTCTATACCAGCGCTCTTCAACCAGTGTGCACGGTGCACCGAAATATACGTCGGGTGCACCACAAAGAAAGAGTTGACAAAGGTGCATCACAAACTTGTAATTTTTACAAAACTTTCTGTTAGCAAAAATGAACCATTAACCAACCAATGACTTTCAGGATTTAACCTTGCCTTTGCACATTCTAAAGTGTGGTGCGTAAGCATCAGACCATGTCAAGCTAATTGTTGTAATTATTTGATTATTTGTGATTCATAAGCAACGGACAACGAGTCATTATCAATTGAATCATTTAGCTGAGTTACTGAATTAGGGGCTTGCTTATTTAAACCCGGGTGCTTACAGGCATGGGCGCAAGTGAGTGGGGGACACGGGGGAAGTGTCAGTAAATAAGGTGTAAGAGTTTAAGTATTTAAGTAAATAAGGTGCATGAGTTCCTCAAAATATTTGTAAGGGTGCACCGTAACAAAAAAGGTTGAAGAGCACTGCTCTAGACCACCAACAAACCTGAACAATAAGCAAAACGCTAGGCAAGGTAGTCGTTTTCTCGATTACCAAAACCCATTCTGAAAATTCAGTGCGATTCACAGCAGTTTATACAGAAATAGCGGTTTCGCAAGAACACCAAGTTCTTGTTTCACACTGATTCGGTACCAGATTATATTTCATACTGCAATGGTTTGGTACCGCACCATACCCAGAGTGTTTGTTTTGTTGTATTTCATTCTTGGTCTGTCAATGAGAAAGTTCGCATGTCTGCAAGTTGTTTTCTACTTTGATCTCGGGTCCTGCTATTTTTGTTCGCCTTTTGTTTCCTGACTTGCAGCTCAAGAAACTTTTGCAGGTGTGTTGCTTAGCAACGGCATGTGTTGGCACATGACAGTAAGATTTCGGCACTTTGATCTCATTTCGATTTCACTGTTGTTTTCGGGTTCGTTTCATAAGTTCCATCAGCTTGTGATAACTGCTTGTTTAACGTCTTCAACTTCCGTTGAGGCGACGGACGGCTACAAGTTAACCATGATGTTTTCCTCAGGAGTAGAGCATGTGTGTTTTGTAGTAGTGATTGGAAGAGATTTTGTTGATTGTGGGGCTTACGAAAGCGGTCAAGATTCAGTGTGTTTCAATACAGTTCCCTTTCAAAACAGACTTTTACGTAATAGACCACTCATAACAGGCCATTCGAAACAGACCACATTCATTACGGTCTTTTATAAACGTGTAGTTCTAGGCAAAACCGTCGCCAGAAAGTTTTCAATAGGGGGATATTGCGTTTGTGCGGGGGTGCTTGACATTCTAAAAATTGACAAAAACCTAAATGGAGTCAGTGTTTCATTTGTCAGTTTGGAGGGCCAAGCCCCCCGCGGCGACGGGACTGGTTCTAGATACCCTGATATTGTATTTTTTTCATTATATAAAATAAACTTTGCTGCCGAATGAAACAGCTTCGAACACTGTAGTTTGGAGACCGATGGCCTGGTGCAACAAGTGATTGTATTATTTGAGAAGCATGAGTGGATATCTGTAATCGCAGAGGTTATGTTGCTCACGACTGATATCGCACAGGGAGGCTTGTGCTTTTATTCAACGTTGCTGTGCACATCGGTGCGCAAACCTCGATACACTGCAACACGGGTAAAAATTTTTGTCGATGGGCTTGTGACCGCTATTTGTGAGTACTGTAAGTAGGCTACATACCTACAGATAAAAACAAATGGTAATGAAAACAGACACTGACAGCGCTATTGTTGGTGGTTAAAAATTATCATGCAAGGTTTTCAAACACGGTACATGTTCTTAAGACTAAATCGTTTTATTGGAAAAAAAGTGAAATTGTGTAGCTGTTTCCAGATTAGTTAATATAAGCCGAGTCATGAAGCTTGAACTATAAGGTCGCTGGGACTACGCGAACAAAGATACAAACTGACTGCATATTTGAAAGACACTTGCGGACCCCTTAACCAGGCTACTAACGCTAAAACTGCTGACATTTCGGCAGTGTTTCCTAATCTCTCTACACTGAATGGCTGAAGCATGATTTAGTAAAGGCTTCGACATACACCTATTCCGGTAAAAATGGCGCAGCTTGGAAAAATCAAGAAATGAAAAGAACGGAGATGGTAATCTTAAAAATTTTTCAGTGATCTTGACAATAGTATGGCCTGCAGGCAGTGGTGAAAGTAGAATAATTTTCTTAGCGGAACGATCCAGTATTTGTCAATACCCTCCCAAAATTTCAGCCATAAATATAAAAAAGCAATCAAGAGCACGTCCACTTTTGGCCCACCCTGTATTGTACATTTTAAAAATACAAAAAAACGGTACATTCTGAAAACCACCCTTTCAAAATCAACCAAAAAGCGTTAGGCGAAAGGCTACGTACGGCAACTTGCACTATTTCCGAAAGTGGTTCAGGCAATGCAACCTGAGTAACTTGAGTAGTCTAAATTTAACACCTCATACTATAGCGTACTTGCTCATACTGTATTTGCAATCTACACACCCTAAAATAGGAAACCTGATACAAATACTTTACATCGTTTGCATGGCCCTACGCTGTTTCAAAAGGGGCTCTTGTGAAAGGTTTGCGATTGATGTCATACAAATTAGTACTACACGCAGGACCGGATTTAACTGATTAGAGGCAGTAGGCTAATCCACTTGTGAGGACCCCTCACCCATTGTTGCGAGAAAAAAAGGGAAGCGTCAATCACTTCGCGAAAATCGGAAAATTATGCTGTGAAAGTACGGTCATTAAAAAGTTCTCAATCATTGCTGAAGTGCCCACGATCACTGCGTTTGTTGCTGCCTTCGACGCAAAAGCGTTAAATTGCACGGAATTTTTGGAATCCTACTTGGCTGGCGGGAACAGGATTATTGACTGCCACAGGCAAACCAACCGAAATGGCCACAGTTGAAATATTTGACACAACACATGGTCTACGCTTTTTATAAGAATCACATCTGTGTTTTCTTATCTGTGTCAAAAAAAAGAAAAAA
>Ga0210059_1017894_pt1 | contig 10043 bp, 5 predicted proteins | sample Ectturendosymbi2_FD_188042 | JGI IMG/M metagenome (GOLD analysis project Ga0210059, IMG submission 188042) | Ecteinascidia turbinata endosymbiont from Florida, USA - Sample 2 (SPAdes) (version 2) | ecosystem: Host-associated > Tunicates > Ascidians > Unclassified | place: Key West, Florida...
ACAATAAAGTGCATTCATGACATTGAATATTTTTGCTACATTTTTCTCTGAAATGATTCCATTGTAGTGGTTAACAACTTCTGATAATTTTTGTGATGAGGATATCCTGCGCGAGGTACTTTTTGTTCAGGAGAGATATGGTCGAGATTTTTCCTATTTTTCTGCTTTATTTGTAAGAAAATGCGTTGTGTGGATTTTACAACAACCAAGGTTTTGATTTCAATTTGAGCATTTTGAAAAAGCAAGAAATATACCGCTTTAAAACGACAGCAAAATCTTCTGGATCGATGCTGCTGAAGAGGTTTCAACAAAACAAAAGATAGTATTTACAAGATAGTTTATCAAATTCACTTGTCGAAGCCAACGTCTTCATTTCGTTTCATTCCATTTTCATGCAGCCAGCAATCCACTTTTCTTTTTGTTTTCTGCTTTTCTATGCTGGTTTTCGTATTTTTTAAACGTTGAGCTTCAAAGGATATTCCAAAAAATTATGGTCTACATGACACCCTTTTAACTGTCATTTTTATAACAATAGTTGCACATAGAGATGTGTCCTGTGCGAAATATAAGCGCAAATATCATGCGCTGCGGTTTCTATCCATATTCGAGTGTCACATCCTTATCTTCACTGTTTCTCTGATAGCTTTTCGACTTAAAACAAAAAAACAACATATGATAGGCACAGGATAAGTGCTTTCAATTGTTTGTTTGTCTTCGACTTTCTCTTGAACTTGAGGTAGAACTGTTACTTTATGGGATCTTACTCAGGGATTTCGTGTCCCTGCGAAGCATTTCGCCAGATTGGCATCTGTCAACACGTCTCGATATGCCATTGCAGAAACTTATATTGTTTGTAGTCTGTACGTTTTCTAATGGGCTGGTGCATTTGCAAATAAGCTCGTTTTATTTTGATGAGGCAAATATTTAAACGAAATTGTTCTTAAGATATGATATGAACTTTCGTTAATTATCTTTAACCTTACTTATTAAAATACTGACTTGGCTAATTTTGCAACTGTTCAAAGAAGCAATAACGGCATTAATAAAATGTATTGTGGGGCTCCGTAAATTATGGTCAATCTCTTCATGGGCTCCATAACACCAAAAGTTTGAGAAACCCTGTTCTATACAAATCTTAAGGTCGTGCGAAATATCAAAAGCTCCAGTTCGTCCTAATGTTGACCAACGTCTTGTGGTAAATTAAGAAAACCGAATTTTGGGTTTATTTTTAAAAAATTTAAGAAATGTTTTTTCTTACATGCCACTCTTTCAATAACGTCTTCTTCTTGCGTGTGAGCAGCGGTTCAAACAAAATCCACAAGGTCCTCAAACCATTTAGTGTTGTTGATGTTAAGGGACCGCAGTTCTTCCAGGCAGTTCGGAGGGCGAAGGATATCACAGTCGAAGATTATATGACTGGGCGACTGCTCCTCAGCGCCACAGATGCATTTGGATGTATCTAGCATGCCCCGGCGGTACAGGCATGTACCAAAGCGGCCGACGCCAGTTCTTAGCCTATTCAGTGCTACCCACAGACTCCGGGGTAGCTCGGAGCCAGGCGGGAGGCAAACGGCAGGGGTACATAAAAGCTGGGCCAGTGGTCTCGCACTTTCCCATGCCGCTCCCCATGACTCCAGAAGATTGAAGCCGGAGTTCGCCAGCACCGCAGCATGACGGCAGAAGGAGCGTCGTTGAATGCAGGCGCTGTGTGCCGAGGAACTGTGCACTATGAGCAAGGGTATGAAAGGGTTGGTTAGTGTTCAGCTGTGCCTGGAGCGTCAACTTGAAAATGGAGTGTTCCCTACGCAGGTGGGCCGGTGGAATGCCCGAGAGTACTGGTAAAAGCTCCTTACGGGTCGGTTTCAGGCACCCACAGATGATGCGCAATGTATCGCTTAACGCAACATCCAGCATCTTAGTGTGGGTGCTGCGGTACCAAGCTGGAGCGGCGTATTCCGCTGCACTGTAGACCAAGGCCAGCGCTGAAGTTCGCAGAACCGAGGCATGCGAACCCCATGTTGAGCCAGGCAAAAGAAGTAAGAGTCAATTACGGGCTCTGACATTGCATTAAAGGCCTTCGAAGAGTTGCCTGAAAGTGACCTGGTGACCAAGCGTGACTCCAAGGTAAGTTGGATTTCAGGTGTAGGGGATGGTGGTACCGTTGACGGTGACCGCAAGCTTACGGCTGGATTCCTTATTATTCAGGTGGAATGCAGTGCATGTAGTTTTGGCTGCACTCAGCCTGAGCCTCCATGCAGATAGGTAATCAGCAATTCTTTGAAAGAAAGGACTTCTTCCACCTCATTTCAACACTTTGTTGCAACCTCTCCGATGGCGTTGCGTTGAATGTGCGATTCACCACGAACGGGATGTGTGCGAAGAATAACACCCATATATATGTGGCGCGAACAAGCAATAAGGGTGATCATGGCATGTGATCTCTATTGTTGCTTGTCGCCACAGTGTGAAGCTTTGCGCATTTGCCGCTCGGGCGTTCCTATCGCAAGAACTTGTAAGAAAACTGGAGGGCCTGGTCATAAGCATAGCCATATTGAGTGAACACGGTGCCGGGCATGTCACAGATGTAGATGTTAAAAAGCATAGGTTTCAATAACATAGAAGGGTTCCAGACGAATATTGCTGTCAGCTTTCAACAAATTCATGTTTTGCACTAGTACCTCAAATTCTCTTAGGATTATTTTGGCTAACTATAGTTAAATTTAGGTTATAGTATTGACAAACCATGCCGAGAAACAACTTCTCCAGGTCTATCGTGTGGGTATATAACAACGAGTACAAATCCATTTTGAGGGCAAATTTTTGCTGGTCAACTTGAGCTATGAATCATGAACAGTGGTTTTTCAACATTCATCAATTTCTGTCTAGTATAAAACTTGGCGGAATAACGCAAGGCACATATTTGGGAGAAGAAATGCTTTAATCTTCCGTTGGTACTATTTTCATCTCTTTTCCTATTTTATGGAAAGCAGGGCAGACTTTCAAACAAGCAATTCACTCAAAAACTACTTACTCCATCCATTCACGTTTATACTGCACAAGAGGCTGAACAGAACTGACCAGCTTTTCCTGGATGTAGAAGGCCACTCCGCGGACATTCGACATCAGCCATTCCCTACTGGATTTTAAAGAAGTCCCAGTCTTGATGCTCTGATTTATGGTTTCGATGCTTTCTCGATCCAGCTCGCGCCAGACACACTGGGTGCTGGTGTGTTGTGTCAGTTCAATAACATTACGTGTCAAGGAAGCGACTCTTAAGAACTTAGTTCTGTTTGGTGCTTTGTTCATTGACGTTGGCCAAGAGTGCTCATTGAAGTCACCGCAATCATCAGCATCGATTACAGGCACGATCGACTGACATATTTTTTCAGTGTTCAACACTTTCCTTGATAGTCACTTGCGTAGCAACCAGACCAACGCTGGTGGCTGATGTCTGAAATTTGCTGCATTTTTACTTGAGTGGTTCGTTTGTACATTAATGCGCTATGATTCCCTGCGCACACGACTCCTCTTTTACTGATAAAACATAAGAGATCAAGAGTAAAGTGGTTGATGAAGAGATCACATAGCGAAGGGGTTCTCATTGTTCTCACTCAACTTTTTCAAGCATGTGGTCCAATAAATAAACAAACAGAGGTTCCGTGGCCCACCTATTGCACAACTCCAATGCGACAATCGTTGCGCATGCGCACAACAACCAAAGGTAAATTTTAGTAACACAACGTGTCCTGCAATCAAATGCGACGGTTGATCTAATGGTTGTTAGGAGCATAGATATTCGCAGCTCAGTGTGTTTGTTACAGAAGCATAGCTATTTGCATAGTCAGAAGCTTAGATATTTTACAAATAGATCCGATGAAGGAACAGCAGTAGAGCAGGTGGTTAAAGGAGTTGAAGGCAATGGAAACTTCTACAAAACAAAAGATCTCTACTAAATAAGCTTTTTTCCGTTGAGCAGCAATGTTGACCTCAAAAATAACAACAAAAATTGTAGAAAACCCTCAAACACAACAACAAAAATGAAAAACAAACATTCTGAATTTTCTGTGCGGGCGAATAGCTGCAATAAATTGTTTAAATCTGTCTTCATGAGTCGTGAAATTGCCTGTGATACTGTTATCAAAATGCACCTCCGCCCCCGTTGTCCCCTTTTGAAAGGAAAGAGGGCAATGCCCCCGTCATGCCCCTTCTCCGGCGTTCACGATGTGACACTTCGCTACAATGTGCGCAGCTGTGACATTCGCAAAACCCTGAATGTCGAACTACATCTACGAATCCAAAGACCCCAGCTAGGTTGGTTGGACCATCTGTCCAAAATGCCACGGGAAATGTTGGGAGGCAAGTCGTGCCGATTGCACCCACAGGAAAGAGGCCAAGAAATCGCACATGGACCAGGTGAAGTGATTACATCTTCGACCTTCCTTGGTCCTGTCTTGGAGTTGAGCCAGAAGAACTATCTGAGATTGCTGTTGGTCATGAAGTATCTCGCTCGAGTCCTCATAAGGCTGCTGCCCCCGTGACCCTCTCCAGAAGAAAAGCGGGCAGGAAAATGAATGAAGAAATGAATATTCAAGGCTCAATACATACTACTGCAGAGATCAATGTCATCTTCCACATTTAAGCCAGCTTCTACATTTTATTTTCATGGCAACAGATGTCGCCTGTCCGACTCAAAATGCCTGTAGTAATTGCATCTTGAGCAGAACTTGGTAAGCTATATGGAACTTTACATGTTGCAATATTTCCTAACGTATAGTTGTGGGAGAGCATATTATGACGTTTGTAGCTGAAGAGCTACGTACGCTTTCGATTAAAACATTAAAACATTAAACTTTGAAAACCTACTCAATTACAATAATGTCAGCCCGTGGCCCATTATAAATTCTTCCGTGGCCCACAGGTTGAGAAACTCTGACATAGCGTTTAGCGCATTTGTGTAACTTGAATTTGTAATTTGTAAGACAGGGAAGCAATCCTGGCCGCAGAGCAGCTAACACGACAGAACATGTCATGAAACTCTGTGATATCGGCCTCTAGTCAGAAGGAAGAGTACAGAAAAACACGTATTTTAAAGTTTAACCGAAATGTAAGATAAGTTAACAAGGAAGCACGATTACATCATATGTTCAGCGTTTGAACAATTATGCGTGGATGGTCAATGATCGGCCTTCAAAAATAAAGTTAGGTGTAAAGTCAGTTTTCTTGTTGGTTTCGTCAAAACTACCATTATTTTTGGCAACCTATCACATATTACTGCTTCTTGCAAAACGTCTGGAATGAAGCATACACAAACTCGTGTTTGTTTGAAGCCACAATCAGGTTGGAATTCAGCTTTCTGTTCTCTATAAGCATAAATGCTTGAAAACAGTAAACAAACGAATGCCACGAGGTTTTTGACTTTCTGAGAAAACAACCATCACTTCAACCAACTTAATAACTAATGCATTAAGATATGATTCTAGGTTTCCAAAAAAATATTTATGAACATGCTGAAAGAGTCTTTTCGCTGTTGCTTTTTTGTTTTCTCTAGTGATTCCACGTCACAGTTTCTTAGAAAAACTTTGTGGAGGTAGCTTCGGATTCCAATTTTGCGCTAATCCCGCTTGATTTCCAGGAATTTTCCAAGACACGGATTGAGATATTACGAAAGATGTAAGTAGTCTAAGGTCAACAGGGCAAGGTGTGTATATGTTTTCTAAGCACTTTGCCAATTTCCTTCCCGGTGCATATTGCCACTAAAGGGCGTGAAAGGGCCAAACGTACGCTTGACTCTCGACAGAATTACTGAAACGTGACGTCTCCTTGTCGAAAAGCAAATCGTCGGTTTCTTGTTTGATCACAAGTGGAAGATGACGCAAAAAAACGAATGAACTAAATAGCTGCTTTATATCCTAAAATCCACTATTGACATCCCATCTCTTCAGGAACAGTCGTCCTTTTTGTGAAATTTAACAAAACGACTATGTCTTTTTCATTGCAGTCTAAAAATTGAACCGCTCCTTTCAAAAATGTTTTCTATAGCGATAACATCGCTTTCACCATTACACTGAATTCCACAAATCCTTCAAAATCAAATGACGGTAATGGTTTCAAGCAAACAACATCAGAAATGCTTTCGGCAAGGCATGTCCGATTGTAGTTTCTATCATAGAAATATGAGAATCTCCTTTCTTGTCACTCTCCAAGTATAGGCGTAGCCAGCGGGGACCTAGGAGGCCATGGTCCCCCTCCAAATTTTCAGAACGTATAGTCATTTTGTGCTTTGAGAGGCGGTACCACAAAAAACATGTTATTCACCTAAAATCAAACAATTTGGCCCCCCCCAATTTTTTTTGACCCCTCCAAATGTTTTTGCCCCCTCCCAAATTTTCGGGCTGACTACGCTACTGTCTCCAAGCCAACCAAACCATGATGACGTCCAGCTGCTTCGAAATGTCTCAAATTACTGTGAAATAATTGTCTAGAATGCTTCGAAAATATTGGCCACTGCCCTTTTTTAACGTTCGGGTGGAGAATTTGAGCAATAACCATAGATTTTGAGAAAAATTATGAAAATTTTCTTTCTAATATCTAAATACTAAGCTTTTGTGTATTGAACCTACAACTGATTTGCACTCATTTGAAAACAAACATTTCGCTTACACCTAATCAACAACAACCTGCTCTTTGTTTGTAACATCTTTTTGTCCGCTGAGAAAGCAAGAAGAAATGGCAGACTTATTTGTTAAATCTTGCGTTTTGGGCGCGAAATTGCAGGTGTTGATATCAAAAGTGTGTTTAAAACTTTTGATCGTTAAGCAACCACTGTGGTATGCACCATGATATTATCCGAGTAATATCATCAGCAGCATGTTATCTAAACGCGGAAAAGAACTAATTATATTGCACAATGACGAAGTTTTAGTATGATGTTGTAGAAAAAGATGACAACGTTAATGGTCACAGCGTGGCAAAAGAAAGGTTAAGTTTGAATCCTATCTAAGCGTTTAGTAAAACGCTACATTGAACAATTTGTTTATGACCTTGCGAAAGCTTTGTCCATTGAGAACAGACAATCGGTGCTTGTTTTGCGACGATACTGGGGTGAAATTGACGAAGCCTGAATGACAAAAGGCAAACGTTTTAACTCGCTTGGCTGGCAAATAAATGTGAAAATTTCTTAAAACTAAGCTATTGCTCGTTGTAAAAGAAAGAGAATGTGGAGGCCGGAAGATGGCGCCACATGTAAATAAATGGACACCGCTAGATGTTGCTCATGAGTAGCAAGTGACTGTGATAGTCACCACAAGCGAATTATCGTAATTCTCTTATCCCTATATAATGATAGAGCAACCTAGTAGTGGTAGAGTGAACTCAGTGAGGGAGTTCTAATGCTGCTGGTTGCTTTCCCGGTAGTTGACGCAACTGCCATCGTTCGCTTGTGCTTGCCTCAGTAGTTCAAGGCGATGCAGTCAACTGCAACGGGAAGCAGAAGCATGCCGTCAGTCCAACACATGGTTTAGTCTAATGACTGCCTTCTTACTTTTTATCAAAAAATCCAAGACAATTTCATTTAAATCGTTGGTGTATATGTTGTTATTTATTCTACGGCTTTACAAGATTTCTAAATGTAGCTCTGTCCCAAAATCACACAGAGTTTTAAAATATTAGCTGCAAAAGCAAACCTATTATGAACAACAAATCTCAATACATAGTTATGATGACTCCAAAAAAGCTTTGGAAAACTATACAAAACAAATTGAAAACAGGAAAGCAATTAAACAACAATCAAGATATAGCTAACACTTTCAACCAATACCTTTGCAACACTGGGTCAAAATCGCAAACTTTGGGAATGTATTCAGGTTGTTGCAGACAGCGTTTTTTTATTGCTTCGCACTGGGGTACTTTTGCAAAAAACATTGCGATTCAATACAATATTAAAAAGGGATATTTTATAGGGTTTTCAAGTCGAAGAAAAAAGTTAAAGAAGCTTAGATTTTTATTTTTTCTTGAACAAAACTCAAGCAAAAGTATTGAAATCCTCACTGAAATTTCTACTTGTTTTGCCAGCGTAGCACTTCCTGATATGTTGCCAAGCTTACGGCGTGACGCACAATATGAGGTTATAAATGCCGTTGTGGATATATGTATGCTGTTCACGCGCACGCACTTCACCTACGACCAAGTGTCCAAAACTGACGTGAAGCTTGTAATAAAACTCGTTAACACGTTCGCTTGTCGGACAGCCAGGCAACGTTGTCAGCATTCCGTTGATTTATTTGCAGTCGGATAACTCGCTTCGGAGGGCGGGCATCTCTGCTCGAGGTTATTCATGTAAGTTCCTTTGCCAAGTCGGCGAGGGTCCTGCTGAGCTCTTTGTAACAATTCCGAGAAAGACGGTGAGTTTGACATCAAGGTAATACGGCAGAAAACTTCAACGCTACTTTAACATAGCGTTTAGCTTCAGTGGCAGACGTGCAAAGGCGGATTTGAAAATGCTGAAATTGAAACTCTTTGCTAAAATATTTTTACTTTTAGTGAAACAGGTCGTTTTGCTTGGTGTTGCAAAGCAGCATGGCCCTGAGACAGTGCGTTTGTGCAAGTAGTTACGAAACTGGGTGATCTTATGCACGTTCCATTACAAATCTAGTCCAAAAGTTTAAGCGCAGCTATTTGTTCCGGTCTGAAGGTGGCACAAGCATTTTGCCCTGAATAGGTTTTGGTAATTGCACTTAAAAGGGACTGCACAGCGCTGAATGATGTTAGAGTTTGCTCAGCTTGCAACAGCCAAAAGCCAGTTGATTGCCTTTGTGCGACTCAGCAAAGTTAAGTGAGATTCAATGCAGAACCAGTCATGGGAAAGAAAGAGGTAATTGTCATTCCCCAAAATATGGGCTTTCTTTTAACAAAAGGGCACGACTGAGGAGGACCGAATGCTATAAACCGCTTGTGGCGCTCAAATAGCGTGTGGCGAACGATCCGTTTTTTTAGCAGCAGTTACAATTAATCCCAAGAACAAGACAAGGAAATCGATTTTTCAAAAATGAGGCCGATGCAGCAAGTAGCGGTTCACTGCCCTATGCGTTTCCTGTCATTGCATTCTGACGCGGCATGAAGTGATAATGTTGAAGGTAGTACTTATCGTTTGGCGATAGCTTGGAAATTGAAAGGCAGGCAATGGATCAGCGTCACAGTTGGTCTGCACAGCTTTCAAATCGAAATAGTTGGAGGAAACTGCGCATGATTATAATTTTGAAGAGGGTGAACACAATAAAATGCTGTTTACTTTAGTAGTAGATCGTGGTGAGATGTTGTTTACAGTTTGTTTTGGTAGGATCTACTGCAGATTCTTCTTTTAACAACCTTAAACCTTGAAATGCCTCCCTTTTTGCTGAAATATATATGTTTTACTAACCAGGCATTGTTATTGTGTCAATTTTGTGCATGCTTGTCAGCAACGTAAGCAGCAGCATGCAAGCGAAAAAGCGGTTGACTTAGCAGTGAAAGCTGTTTTCAAACGTCCTGTTTTTCACCGTAAATGCGTACATTTCGAAAAGCAAGAAAAGTGATTTGTGAGAATATTTTTAAATTTGCCAAGGCTTTGATTCACAAAAACTTACCCCTTGGCAACTTTGAAGTACAACGCTTATGCTAAGTCAGGATACATGCATCTTTGTGAGGGGCAGCAAATGTGTTAGCTGGCGTAAGCATTTGTTTCCCAACAGGGAGCGAGTTTGCTGAAACACGTTGGGAGGGAACAATCCTTACTGTTTGCGTTTCGAGGACGTCACCATGTTCACTCAATCGTGGTACGACCTTTTTGTAAAATTGACAAAATTGGGAGCACATCATGCAATTGATATAATTTGGTGACCGTGCCACCCCCTGACTACGCCCATGGTGGTGGTATAGCAACTAGTAGTATATACAAGTGTACAATGGTGTCATATCTAGATATCTAGCACTTAGCAGTGTATTTAATATGAAAACACATTAATTCTTAGAGTTGGGCTGAAATAGGCACAATTATGCTCAATAATTGT
>Ga0210059_1017895_pt1 | contig 10043 bp, 7 predicted proteins | sample Ectturendosymbi2_FD_188042 | JGI IMG/M metagenome (GOLD analysis project Ga0210059, IMG submission 188042) | Ecteinascidia turbinata endosymbiont from Florida, USA - Sample 2 (SPAdes) (version 2) | ecosystem: Host-associated > Tunicates > Ascidians > Unclassified | place: Key West, Florida...
CATCCGTGTTTCTAGCTTTAATCTCCGCATGCTCTATCCAGTTCGCATCGTGACATGACAGTCTGAGTGTATCGTGCTGACCGCCAGTGTTGCCAGATGGTTGTGACCTAAATCTGCTAAATGGTGTCACAAAAAACTGCTAGATTCTGCTGAAGGTCTTGTCACAAATTTGCAGCTAAAATCGGCTAAAAGCAGTGAAGTTCTGTTAAAAAATCTGTCATTTTTAACATGATTAAACGAAACCTATAAAGTTATATAAAATAATAATTTTTTCGTCTTGCACTCGCTCTCAATAAGCATCGGCTGAAATTGCCCGGTCTTGGCCAAAACACTTTCGGCCCAAAATTTTCTATCAGTCAACATTTTGATTTTTTGAGCAACGTAACTGCAGCTTACCTCGTTTTTTTGTGTGACACACAGTTATTGACGATCTCTTTCAAAGGGTTGCATGTTTATATGCAGTCTTTTGTTGAATCAGCAGGATAGAGGAAGTAGGCACTGAGCCAACTTTTAAGTTCTGAATCTTGCAACCACATATGTCGAAACTTTTGGCAGCTTTGGTTTACCAGGAAGTTTTTTTTACCAGACATTACAACTTACTAGTGTAACTGAATCACTTGGAAATATAGTGCCGTGGGATAAAAACATATTCTACCAATGCTGTCTTTTAACCTAACACGCTCACTGAGCACACAAGCAAATAATTTAGGCTTCACCAAGCCATCTAATTACTTGTTATTATGATACAATCACCTGCTTGAAAGCAGCTTTTTGCATCATAATAAAAATTCCAAATAATTGCAGGCAGGTTGTTGTGCTTTGTCCTGGTGTTACACAATTAAAAACGTCGTCAAAAGTCAAGTATATTTTTTGATGAAGCAGCTGTAAAGTTCTCATCTTGAAAAAGTGTTCGAACAGGTTTTTGGTCAGGAATTTGTTACCTACTGAACCTACAAACGGTTGGTAAAATCTTGCTAGAAAGATTGAAAATTTTACAGGTAACAGTGAGAATATCCTACTAGATTTAAGCAGCAAATCAGCTCAAATGGCCGCACTGCTGACCGCAATCTTGTGCCTTTTGTTACGAACTGTACAAAAAAATCGAAGAAGAATTTTGGACACAGACGGCGTTCAATTGAAAATCTTCGCTTACTACTTATGGCAAATTTAGCAAAGTACTGACTTCTTAGACTGAAAAAATCTTATATATAATGTAACAAATAAGATTTATTACAGAAGACCGCGGGGCTCCCAAAAGCGCGGGGCCCGTAGCAATTGCTACATTTGCTACTATTGTTAATCTGGCACTGGCTGCAAGGAAACCTCCCTAACTTTTCGTGTTGTTTTAGCAAAATTGTTCTAGCCCTATTCTTCTAGCACAGGGGTTCCCAACCTGGGCTACATGTACCCCTAGGGGTAAATTTGCCTGTTTGAAGTGGTACATTTATTGCACAGCCGCCACAAACTAACTTTGAGAAATTAAAACGGAGTCTAACGTTACAGTTTTATAAATATAAAAGTTATATTAAAAATTCAGTAGATTTTTGCGATTTTACTCAGCTTTTTTGTCAAAAGAAAGTTTAGGGATACATACCCATCTGTCGAAATGCTGATGGGTACATGCTCAGAAAAAGGTTGGGAACACCTGTTCTAGCATATGCTTGAATTTCTCTCACAAATGAAGATCCCAAACTTGAGGTGTAGCTTATGTCAAGGGTGAGGGGATCTTTGATTTTACCAGTGGCGGATTAAGGTGGGTGCTGACTGGGCTACAGCCAGGGTCCTCAAACATTTAGGGGCCCTCAATCACTAAGTCGATGAAAAAGTGTGATATGTGAGGAGTACACAATACGTTGTAAAAGATACCATTGCCAATCGGAACTATAAAGTAGGCGCTCTGTGCTCACTTATTGAAATTGCTTCGTTGACATAAAAGTAGTTGATTCTTTGGCGTGTGGTCTGGCCGACATTCACTAGCAAGTTAGTACTCCAGGGTTTAAAAAATTAAGGTATTCCATCGGCTTGCCTCATTTTGGTATCCGATGCGCATGCGGTATCCACGTCATTTGAACATCGGTCCTGCAGACAGACAGCCCCAAAGAACATCACCACGTATATATAGGCATACCATACGTCCCGTTTGCAGGCTTTGTCCCGGCGTCCCGGTCAGTCAACCAAAACGTCCCGGTTAGGCATTCAGTCAGTCAGCTTAACCCTAAACGAACATTAGCATGCTGTGATTGATCTGTTTAGTCAACTTGCTGAAGAGTGATGTTTGATCTTGTTTTATCTTGTTTCGTTGTGTTAGATCAGTGGTCTCAAACACGCGGGCCGCATGTGGCCCACGAGGGCGTTTTGTGCGGCCCGCAATGCATTTTGGGATTTTTCAAATAATTAGCTTTTTAACATTTGCATTGTTTGATTTATTCACCTGTGTTTGAAAGTGCTCGGCCAGCGAGTGAAGGAGTTCCAAACGAACGTACAAAAGGCTGCACTAGAAATGATGTGCCTGTTACTCATATCCTTCTGCAAAAACCATTTATCACTTTCTCATTTTATTGAATCACTCTGAAAATACTGGTAGGCCTATGTAATTTTTCTTTGTTTAACAGTTTCTTATTTAGGCTTCGATTCGGTCCTTGTCTAAATATTACTGTGTTGAATTAGAATTATCTGTTATTTCAGTTAGCCATGGCAGATGCCCAGATATTGACAACCACTTGGAAACTAAAAAACACAAATCTTCTGTTGAGGCAGCAAATGTCGTCATCTCGTGTGACAATCGTCTTTAAAGATGCTCATTCTGATGAATCTTTACTCTTAGCAGCGAAAGAAGCTATACTTTTGCGTATTACGCTGCTATTTACGGACAGTCGTTAAAAAGTTCTGATTTCAACCTCTAAGCTAGATTCAAAAATTTTTAAATCTAAATTTGACATTGCAAGAAAAAAATGTGAATCAATAATTGTTAATTGCTTTAATTCCCCGGTGATTGCTGCTGAACTACGCCAAGAATTAGACAAAACGGATTTTTTCCGTTACTGTTGGTGCTTCGAACAGAATATAGCAGGGATACCGGAAAGCGGGGATATGACGATTGCCTCCCTGTTCTTTCATAAGAGGGGCATCGGGGCGGAGATGCCTTTTAAAAAGTATCAAAGGTAAATTCATGGCTTATCAAGATAGACTTGTAACAAATTTATTGCAGCTGTTCCCGCAACCAGAAACTTCAAAATAGTTTTTCTATAATTTCTGTTGTTATTCTTGAGGGCAATATTCAGTGGTGGTTTTAAGGGGGGACCTGGGTGGGCCATGACACCCCCAGATTTTTGGCTGGCTCACTGCTTGGCCCCCCAATTTTTTGCTTAATTTCACGTTCAAGTTCGCTTGATTGTCATATACATCAGATAACTTTCAGCCAGCAAAATTTTAAACGATTTGAAGACTTTCTGGCAACAGTTCTGACGATATTCACAAGCCTATGTTGGGTTTGGTAGGCTTAATCATAGCAAATCAACCTCCTTACAACGGAAAATCACCATGCAGGTAAGATATTTATGTTTACCCTCCTACTTTTTCCTTGGCCTCGCAGTGGCCCTCCTGTTTTTTTCATTCTAGAATCGCCACTGTCATCATTGTCGCTGAACAGAAACAAGCATTATTGGTAACGGTTTACTTGTTCATTAAAATTTTCATTGCCCTAACTCTTCACTGCCTCCCTGCCCTACCGCTGTTCTGGCGTCCCTGGAAAAGAGGGCAAAATTGTTCGTTGTGATTCGCTACTTTGTACCTGATATCGGCGTGAAACTGAAGCTTTTAGAATTTAAATCGCTTCAGGTGAAACTGCTGCAATACTTAGCGAAAATAGCTACATACTCCAAGTGAAATATGAACCACACTTGTCCGGTAATGCTCGTTGTTCTGAAGCGTCCCGGTTTTCAATCACGAAAATATGGTATGCCTACGTATATGTCCTCGTGGATTTGCATGTATTTGTGATTGTGTGTTCTTTGTTATTGCGATGCATGTTTGAAGTAGAGCGCGTTGCGTGTGGGAGTGACCTTACACAATGTCAACTGGTAGTTTAATCCAATTCTGATATTAATTACTTCCAAGATGCAAGCTTGGGCATTTTGGTACATACTACTTTTATGCGAATCGCCACTATTTGGTACAATTCTTGATAACTGACTTAAAACAGAATAAACGCAATAATAAAAAGAAAAGTCGGCATATATCGAGTTACTTAACAACGTTAAGTGATAACAAGAATTAAACCGTATCAAGCACGTCTTAGTTCTGTTTACGTTTCGTTCAAGTAACTCTAAGCTTGCTCACGCTAAACGCAATGACTCATTCGATTTACCACTTTAGTAAGTCATAAGATGTGCTTTTAGTTAATAATAAGTTTGAGTGTCATTTTATATTCTAAGTGTTGTAGAAAAATAAATACAATCCACTGCTCAGTAGTGTTATGTCTTATGAATGAACGTAAAGCCATACGTAATAACTGAAAGTGAGTTTTACAACAGGTATTGATAAGTGAGTGCAAGTTCTTGTTCTTACTAATAGTCTTGCTGATTTGTCCTTGATTGTGAACAGAAAAATTAAATACTAATTGCAATGAGTACAATTATTATTTTTGCCATATCAATTTAAGACATATCAAACTGGGCTTTTTGTGGTAGGTAAGGTGAGGTTAAATTTTGGTTAGGCTAGATTCAAGGTTAGGTTAGTGTTATTTTGGTCGGGAATCCGGTATGGAAAGCTGTTTTTTGCTGAAAATAATTTTTAAAGAAAATCTTATCTACCTCAAAAATGTCATTTGGATACGTAATGCAGTGGAACTCCGCTAGCACGACCACACAATGAACGGCACTCAATTGGTCGTGCTTGCGGGGTTGGGGTGGTCGCGTCACACTCGCATTCTTAGAGGTGTCATGTATTATCGCGATCACTTCATTTATACAATTCTTTCCTTGATTGGAAGTTATTTAGCTTTGTCTTACGTGCTGCCATAGCCTATCGTTACTGTACTATAAAATCACACAACGGAAAAAGTCGATGTCGGCAGTGCAAATTCCAGAAGAGTTTACAGTACGGGTTTTACGCCACATTGGCACTTACTGCGCTTGCACTCACGTGTTTTGCCACTTCTGATGTTTTAACATCAGATCTGATATTGAGAGAAATTTCTGATGTCTGATGTTTTGGCGACAAGACTGATGTTGACTGGGCTGTTGTTTTTGTTTTTCACATTTCCTGTCATTTTAGGTGAAAAGAAGTTAGATTCATAATAATTTTTAGGTTTCGTTTTTCAGTCTCCCATCCTCATTTGTGTTTGTTTTTTCCACACAGAAAGCTGAGTTGAGCATAACATTTTTGTTACGCATGACCGACTTCTCCACTTTATAACGACACTTCGCTGTTTTCGCACTATTTCGGATACAATATTACAATGAAGTTCATCGCGATTTGTTAGGTACTGATAATGTACGCATTTAGCTTATATGAAATTGTAACATAATGATCTGATGTTATCTGATGTTGAAGAAGGCAACAGTCTGTTAACGAAACTGACCCCAGTGGCAACACTGCTGGCTATCCACGATGCTTCAGGACAGCGTGATGCAGTTAAGCAAATTGTTGCTGATAGGTTACCTGTTTTCCAGCGCAAGGAGACCGATAGAATATGTGGTCGTTTTACGCGGTTTTCGATTAGCAATTCTGTAACAGCTAGACTGTGGCCGCGGTCTGGATGCGGGGGTGGTCGCGTTAGTGAAACAAAAGGTAATGCATTAGCATAGGGAAGACCACGTTGAAGTGGTCGTGATATCGCGGTGGTCGTCGACGGGATGCCATTATATATTCAAAACATTCCACCGGTGTTTTGTGAAGATTGATCGATATGGTTTCAAGTCTCCAGCAAGAAATGGAAACTTGAAATCAATGAGTTTTCTTTCATATTGTGACGTCCATATTAGTTAACGATTCCAATTTTTGCTCAAGCTTTTTTTGTTTCAATAATGCAAATACTTCTGTTCGTTTATTTCTTTTTTCCTATTAACGACAGTTTTATATATATATATATATACAAAGCGCCCCTTTCTAAGTTTCATCCAGGGGCCCCACACAACCTTAATCCGCTCCTGATTGCTACCATTTCGGACAAAACGAATCAGGTGTCTTGTGTCTTGTCGCATAACGGATCAGGTGTGTTTGGGGCAACACGGCATTTTCTGGCATCACGAGTTGTGTGAAAGCTTTCAGAAGCACGTATAAAGCTATGTACTTTCAGGGCTTGCATTGGCTGCAAACGTTAGGGTCTGGTAAATCGTCATTTGGACCCAAAGTGGTGTAGTAGGTAGGTGCGATCAACACTTGACTAGCACTTATATGACACTTCACTAAACCCTTTTTGCCAAGCCGTGGTACTGGTACTAACCCAGGAAGACACAAACCGTGAAACAGTCCTCACGCTAAATTTAGTTAAAAATATCAGGTTTCGGACCGAAAATGCAATTAAAGCAACGTTTTTTTAAGAAATGTACTGAGTCAGGGTTGGGCAAATAGCGGCCCGCGGGTTTCATGTGGCCGACGACAGCGTTTACAGTGGCCCGCGGTAGCATTCAGGAATATCTTTAAATCTGAAATATCCTCCAACTCATCAAACTTGAACCGAGACTTGCTTCAATTGCTATTACAAGGTACAGCCCTCCGCTATACGTAACCTTTTCAAAGTGGCCCATGAGCCAAATTAATTGCCCACCCCTGTACTGGTGATCCGTTTTGCCCCTAACAAAAGTAATCAAAAGGCCGTCGTAGAAGAACAAGCGGTTTGACGTGACCACAAAATTTTTCAATAACAACCAACATGTCAAGAATTCTCTTATCGCTTTGAAAGTTTCAACGGTTTGCACGGTTCAACAGTACCCTAATGTTATAAAGTTTCATGAGGCAACTTGAGGCCTGTCTCAAAAAAGTGGTACACGAACAGAAGGATTTGAAAATGCCTTAGAAATATCAACATTTTAAACCATCTCCCAAGTTTTGACAATTCCAACATAATTGTGGTTAAGCACCAATAATTTATGAACTTTTCGATAAGATTGCCTGTCTCAAGATAAATCTTGTAAGGAGATAATTAAGCAGTAGGACAAATAAAAATTCAAATAAGACTTTTCTAAAAAGTGATTAGAATATAAATTTCATCTTTATTCTTTGAAAGTTTATGCAAATGTAAAATTTGCTAGGCAATGTTTTGAAAATTTTGGGATCGGTAAATGCCTCCAATGCCCTCCCCTGGTTGCGCGCCTGCCGTCAGGAATGCCCAAAAGTATAACATTGAGCAGCTGATAGAATTTGCCCTTTCGTCGTCGGATGCCCCTTGCATTGACGCATGTGAAGAGATAATCATGATGTATCGCCAGTAGTGCGCATTCTGATCGACTTTAGACAAGGGGAGATGAATAATGTCTATTCTACGCAATGCAAAAGTATGCTGCGCACAACTATGCTAACACCACGCTTGGTCTTTTCAGCGCTGTCAAAGCCGTTCCAAAATACATAGTATAAAGTTCTTCTTTGATTAATCCGGATAAACTCCACTAGGTTTCGCTGAGGGAGGTCATCTGAATGCCGAAGTGGTACAGTTCAAGATTAACTAAGGCTGACTTCGGGGAGAAGATGGCGTAGCCTCCTTCGGACGTTCCAGCAAGCAAGTGTGAGTGAAGCAGCAGTAGGCTGACGACCCGGCCGAGCCTGCTTCACACGCAAAGCGAGCCGGGAAGCAGCGGCCACGTTGAGTGGTGCTCGATCTGCCAGTGGCTTGGAGAAACTTTTTTGCATTTTCATATATCAAATGGATGGCGCCGAGAGCTGGGGAAAAATACGCTGAGGGCAGATGTTTGCCCAGGACAAATTCCTTCCTCTGGGCCTACCAACACCGTGACCAGCGGAATGTCAGAGCATGGCGGCTGGGATGAGGACTGGCTGCAACGCAGTGACACACAAGAGTGTGCCTGGTGATTCCAACATAGAGGAACAGTATCTGAAATCTGTTGCAGCAGGCCGACAGCCAAAGAATAGGTTGGCGGACGACCTGACTGAAACTGCCAACCTCTGCTCCCGAGCTGACATAGGAAGCTTGGTGGAGTTCCTATCTCGCATATCCAAGGCAGGTTGCCGAGCCTGGCTACCTGCGTCTGCTTTAGTCAGACCTCTATCTTTTGACCTCTCTGGCATGGGTGACCCTCCTGGAAGCGTGAGCTCTTCCCAGCATAACTCTAAGGGTCACAGAGGTACTCAAGATCCTCCGCCGCGACAAGGCCTAGAGAAATTGGTGGCAACTAGCAATGTGCTGAAAATGAGAGCTAAGTGAATGAGTCAGGTTAAATTGAACTGACTATGAGTGAGTTGTATTGCAAAGCCTGTATTAGTCGATACCGACGCATCAGCATATTCTATTTGAATAAGACAGGGGATGGTGTAGGTAATAACTTAAGTAATACTGTATTAAATAATTTGCAACTTACCGCTGATTTTGCTGGTCTATTGATATTGGATAATCAACCTCATGAAGAAGTCAAACATAATGAACTAGGGTGCATGGACAAAATCAACTTCAAAAGAAGAAATCTTCACTCAACTCTGCCAAGCCCTCAGACACATAAAAGAAGTGGTCAAGCTAACTAATATCCAGAATGAAAACTGGACAAGCGAACTAATATCACACAAAACCTTGAAAACAAACTGAATGGAATACAAAAAAGATGGCTGAACATGAAAATAAGTTGAATCAACTTGGAGAAGAAAAAGTACTGCTACGCAATGAGATGGTTCAGAAAACAAATCTGATTGTTTTTCAACTTGACAGACAAGAACAGTACATAGAAGAGAAAATATTCTTATTTACGGAGTAGAAGAAGATAAAGAAGACAACAATGATGGGGAAAAAATCTTGTTCAAAATAGCAGATGAGCTTGAAATCTATCTCCAAAATAATGATATACAAAAGTGCATCAGCTAGGACAAAAAAGAAGAAACAAGGAGAAGCCACGCCCAATCATTGTTTAAATTTGTGTCATACAAGAAACGAAACGAGCTTCTTTCCAACAAAAGATATCTAAAAAATATTGAAGGCAGACAGCACGTCTTCGTAAGTGAGGATCTCACACCTCTACGGTACAAGCTATTAAAGTACATGCAAAAATCCTGTTCTGATACATTTACCTCTTGCTACACTCGAAACGGCAATACAAAAGCTAAGCTCAAGACATCTGAAAAATGGGTCACCGTCACTTCACCTAATGATCTCTTCAAGCACGGAATTGATTTTGGTTATAAACAGACGGACTGTGACAAAATACTTAACATCTAACTCTACCACAAAGATATTCCCTTTCGTGAATTCTGAAATCAAACACTCAATGTAAGCGACTACTTACACTTGAGCAACAAACTGCCAGAAGCAAAATGCATACGTAAGTGTGTTAATTTCGTATGTTGGAATACTTTTTCTGTTCTGAATATATGGCTGCTGGGGCAGCAGTGCAGAAATATGCTTCCCACCTAAACCTAGATAAATGGACTGTCAACATTGCTATGCTCAATTGTTTCCTGACGGTGAATGCTCAACAAGTAGCAACAACCGCTATGATAGCGATCCACAATTTGCTTAATCAAAAGCACGTTCAAACTTAGGTGCTAAAATGATAAAACATAGTGCAATAGAAATCTGGTCGAGAATTCCTTCAGAAATAAAAAATAAAACGTGTTTGGCACTTTTTTCGCAGGAGTATAAGAAATATGTACAACTCGGCTAATAGAAACATATTTTGTGGTCTTATTGATTGGTGTACATAAACCAAGTGGTTTATGATTGGTTTTGATTGGTGTATATATTGATTGGTGTACATAAACCAAGTGGTTTACGATTGGTTTTGATTGGTGTATATATTGATTGGTGTACATAAACCAAGTGGTTTATGATTGGTTTTGATTGGTGTATATATTGATTGGTGTACATAAACCAAGTGGTTTAT
>Ga0210059_1017896_pt1 | contig 10041 bp, 7 predicted proteins | sample Ectturendosymbi2_FD_188042 | JGI IMG/M metagenome (GOLD analysis project Ga0210059, IMG submission 188042) | Ecteinascidia turbinata endosymbiont from Florida, USA - Sample 2 (SPAdes) (version 2) | ecosystem: Host-associated > Tunicates > Ascidians > Unclassified | place: Key West, Florida...
CGGACGAGTTTTACAACATAGATAAAGGTAAGCTTCTTCTTCCCCAACAAAGCTCGCACGTTTTTCGAAGATTCAAACGCAATCTGCCCAACTTGAACGCCGTTCCAAAATCGCTTGATTTACTTGCGTTCAACGACACACTTCTACCCATGCGCGTTGGAAGATTTTTTTCCAGGGTTGGGGCACTGTTTTTTTTTCCAATATTTTTCTAAGAGGGGACCAAATGTGGCAAAATTTGTTTTTTCCCACTCGAAACTAAGAAAATAACCCTTTTTTGCTGAAAGTTTCAAAATCAAGGGGAGCCTTGCTCCCCTTCCGACGCCCGTGCCTCAACCTTGCGCAAAGACGAGTTGACAGACTGGGGTTGGGTTGACTTTGCGGCTCACAATGTAAGGGTGTAACTGGGGAAAGTACCAACGTTCGGTAGCGGCAAAAATGCTGGGCTCTTTCGACGGCGAAGCGCCACACAGATCAGCGCTGCTTGGAGGAAATAAACATTTTGGCGCCGACTCTCATTGCTATCGTTCGTTCCCAACAGAATTCAACAGAGCGATACTGATCGACGAGCCGAGCAAACCGCTTAACGTTTCACGTTCCAAGTGTTGCAGGCAGTGGCGTAACTGGACGTTTGAACCAGGTGAGTTAAAACTTAGCTGAAAGGGACGGCCATGATTTGGAGTAACTTGAGAGATGATGGTGAATCCTGATGTGGATGGCTACGCTGAACCCTAAACCACAGGAAAATACTCTGAAAAATGCAAAAAGACAACAACCTGCTGAAAACCAAAAGAATACTAATACCGAAATGTGAGTTAAGTGGTGGCCAAATTTTTACATTTAGCTTGCCAGGAGGGGCGATTCGCCGTCTGCCCCCCGTAAGTTACGCCACTGGTTGCAGGTAGATCGCAATGGTAGAAACGGTACCGACGAGAGGTTTATTGCATCCGGAATTGGTTAATACTCAGTGGAGCGTTGAGGAGACAATGCTAGAAAAGATAATACGTTAAAAGAAAATCCCGTTTCGCCAATAGCACCGCAACCAATCCAAATCACCAATTCCGTTGACCTCGGCTTTCTACAACACTGCGTAACACCGTGAGCGAACGACGACGACAATGTTCTTTCACGACGCCAACTAAGTAAACTTGAGATTATCTCATGTTAGCGAATTTTTTCCGGTATGTTGTTAACGTACATGGTGTTTCTATCGTTGCTGCAAAGATCACGCCGAAAACGTTTGGATTCGAATGAAACCAACTGCTACGAAATGGAACGTTCACAAACTTGCGAACAGATCAGTGTTTCTCAGTTGCTTTTCGGCCGCTTTCTGGTGACGCTCGTTTAGTTTGCACGCATCGCACCGGACGGCGAAGTGGTACGTGCATTGATGCTGTCATAAGCGGCCTCGCCAGACCCGCAGGTCTTGCATATGTGTTGTGTTTAAATCGGCCTTTGAGGCTTGGACTAAGTCGACCTGGGTTTGACCTCGAATGACATTGATCCTACACCGGGCGCAGGACAGCACGTCTTATTCTCAAATGATGCGAAAGCAACGGCGAGGTCTGCGACGCTCAGCGAAAATAACAAAGGCCGCAAACACAAACCGACAAAATAGGATACAACAAAGCGACGCGCGCGATATTGCACTCGCACGTGTGGCACGCTCTACGGACGAACGCGGCAAAAGGCGTCTTCGCACAACAGGCACACAAAACAACGCGACTGGTCAACTTCGTTTACGTTCTTAAAAAATGGCCCCTGGTTTGGAAAACTTTCGGAGCGGAAAACAAGCGTGACGAAAATCAGAGACGACATCGCGAACTGCGTAATGGTGTCGATGACGTTAACAGCCAAACCACTGCTACCCACAAACCCTCACTTCAGTTTAAAAGCTTCCCATGGAACAGCTTTGCTTCACTAAACCTCGGCAGCAAAGCACAGCCCCCAACGAACAGGCAAAGGCGAAATTTGCGCCGATTTAGATGCCGGTGGATCAGGACCACAGCTTCGGGGGGCATTGCCCCCTAATTTTATTGTGCCCAGACAAAAATGGTTTTTAGTATGTAATAAAAACAGATGTTGCCCACCTAAACATGCATTTTGCCCCCCAAAAAAATCCAAAACCTGGCTGCGGGCCTGCTGTGGGCGCATGTTGGATGCGGACAGAGGGGCGTCGAACTCGGAATCACAAACAAAACAACAAAACATTTTAGATTCACTAGACAATGATGTCCGGAAGACGATCGTTCGCCACGAGAGCGAAACGCTTCCTTTCTTCACAGTCGCATGATGTCCGCTACACACCTTCCTCAGCAAAGCGCAAGCGCCAGAAAGCTTCACCGCCGCGAGCGGGACAGCAATAAGCCGCGATTATGAAGCTTGTCGTCGTAACCACAAAGGCAAGCTGAGTTTCGCAATGGAGAGCCGGTTACAGTGTTGAGAGGCGTCGTGGTCAAGCGAAAAGGCAATACTTAAGGAATTTTAACGTCTTCTGGATGACTCACCCCGATTCGCGAACTTAAAAGCGTCATGTTCGAGACAAAGTGTCCGTGCGACGGTGCACGCCTGTCCAACAGCTCGCGCGCGCGCAAAAGCGTCGTCGTCGTCGGCGATGCACGCGTCGCACGGCATGCAACGTCATCAACTTAACGTAAGCAAATCGAACGCGTCAGTGAACCAGGGTACACGCGCACGGAAGAAAAAACGTCAAAATTTTGAAATGTGACCGTCTGCTAAACCACTTAACAGACGAAGGTTGCGACACGCGCCATATCTCGGGCTATGGAGTTTAGATGCAAGCTGAGTGCCGCCAGGCAAACGTCGACCCAGTTCATAGAATATTCAAGAGAAACATGCGTTTTTTGGTCTAAGCGTAGAAAAAAATGTCGTCAGGAATTACGCAAATGACCCTGCATTCCACTAAAAACAACTTCGTAACCGTTTGCGTCATAGCTTATCGTTATAGCGGCCGAGAGCGTTCATCGTTGGCGGGCGACTGATTCCAGCGCCTACAGTAGACGAAACACGTTTCTTCGGCTTGCTGCGTGCGAAACAAAGCCCGTTCCGGTCCGCTGCGTTTGTTCGAGTACGCCATCTGGCGGCGCGAAGGCGAACACACGAGCCCGTCGTTCTTGCTACGGCATGTACTTGAGGTGGCGCGAACAATCAAGTCAATTGTATACGCTGAACGCAACCGCGTGTACAGGCCGGGGCTTACCACCACCACCACCACCGCTGCAGCTGCTGTCACATTTTGAAGACAAATCGGCGACGGCCTGCCAGGCCTTCCCGACGCTGCACGAATTCGACTAAGATTGTGCAAAATCGCGACGAAAACAAAGCGCTCGCTACGTCCCCCCAGCCTTCTGGGGGCGAGACTGGTCGCTAGAAGCTCGGGCGGAATGCGACCGCGAAGGCCCGGACGACGCGTCTTCGACCGCGCGGGTTGCGGAGCGTTTCTCTTTGGCTTCTTCCTTTTGTCGGATATCTTCCAATTGCACCTGCGCAGGTAAATCCATTCTTTGAACACATTTCTGCGTGCGCGGGGCTCTGGCGACATCGGCGCCCGAAAGCGCCGCTGTCGCCAGTCATTTTTCAAGTGGGACTGGCGCCACAAGCTCCCACCAGTGTTATGGACGAACCGTATAAGATTTCAGACCTAACCAGCTACAAACTCCATTTACGCAGTTGGTTAGTTTCAATGCAACAGCGAGGTTGAAATGGCATTTTACCCTTTGTTCCCACCTACGATGAGCACTTTCAACTGCTGAATTTTCGACGCTAGGCTATGTACACGTCAGTAGCGCAGCCAAGAATTTTGTTCGGGAGGATCCTCGTCAGTCACTCACGTCATTCTAACTTGATACCAAGTACCAGTAAAAATCTTGGCACGTTTGTTTCGGGGGGGCATGGTCTCTTCGACCTCATTCTGGAAGCGCAAGTGACACACATGCTAAGAAAGATACACAGCAACTGATTGTACCTCCCACGCAGGTGCTACAAGCTTTGGTAACTACCACGTCATGCAGAGAACATGCTACTACAAGCACGAAGGACAGGGAGAAGAAAGTTTGTTGGAAAGTATGCCACCAGTTTGAAAAAGTAAACCAGACGGCATTTATTTAACTTCAAATAGCGTTGCTTGGACCGGAGACGAACCCTCCCCCGCGGCATTGTTCGCTCCACAAATTAGTGAAAGACACGAGACTTCGGCCCAAAACAGCACTGTGGTGTTGGGGCAACATATTTTTCTTTTTGAAAAATGCTGTCGCAGGCATTCATGCGCATCCGGACCTAGTAACGCTATCAGCTTCAGTATGCAACACGCGTTGCGTTATAAATCTGCCAGCCTATCGCAAACCGGCGAGAACTGCACAAAACCTGTTCGCTTAGCACGCACCTGCAAAGACTGGGAGAGCTTAACAAAGTCACGTTGCACGTGTTCGCTCGTCTCCAGCGACTCCTGCAGCGAACGCACCTGGTTTTTCGCTCTAGCGAGTTGATTCTCGAGCGCTTCCTAGCGAGAAAACGGCAAGCAATTAACGGCCACCAGAGGGCGAAAAATTGTTCGGCAGTCGAGTGCAAGAATTGTTGCAACGGAAAAAAACATGCAATCACAGCTGAATGCAACCAAACCGTTATAGCTTTTTAGTTGTTACTGTGTTGCTTCCACGGATGACCGCAATACCATGTATGTTTATATTACTCATTTCAATAAACAAAAAAGACGACATGATTGATAAATGCCTGACTGCCACGAATTTGCGAAGTCAATTATCAGCTGTCGCGTTAACGTAACGAGATTCTACCTTCATGCAATTAACGTATGTCGCAATCAGTTCAGTCGTATGAATAGCGCCTGAATCAAGCGGCATACAGAACAATGGCGAATATGACGGGCAGTGGTCGGTGAGGCAAAAACCTGCTGCGTGGTATTTAAAGTGCCCTTAGTCGCCATAAATTAAACGCACAACTGGCCAATTTCGACGAGTTTTTCTGCCAAGGGCTACAGCTACAAACAACTTGCTGCATCGGATTTGAGCAAATGTCCTGCTGGAAATGACTGCACAAAAAAATAAAACCCCGAAGCAACAAATTGCAAAAAAAGACTAAACAGCATTAAAGTATTTTCGATAAAATGTTCTGAGCACAAGCGCCTGCGATGCGGTAAAGAAAGCGGGTCAGGAGTTTTACTAAAAACAGCACCAAACGTCACGTGCTACTGCACGGTTCACTGTCGACGTTGCACATCGAGAACACACCCGTTCGTAAGTCACCCTGCGCACACACCAACAGGCACGGCTGGGTATCATAAGGTTTTTAACCGGTAACAGCTGGATTTACGGTTAATTGTGGTTCTGCCATCGCAACCAAGGCGACTGCCTCGATGTAGAACTTATTCGAACAAGAAGTGTTGGAGTATTTGACTGACGGGTAACTTTGCGCGGAATGGTCGATCGCAACTGGACCATAGACTGGTGAATAGTGTTCCGGCGAGTTTCAAATCCTATTATGGGATAAATGGCCGAAATGTCTCAGCGAAAAAAAACAGCCAGGAAGACGTTTTTACGGAGTAAAAAGGAAATTTTGACTGGCCAGGAAACGTGTGCAACCAAAAGCTCCCTATTGTTTAGATGCAGTGTCTCTCAACCAGTGGGCAATAGTGCAGCTTTCGAGTGGGCCACGGAGCTGGGTGAAAAACATGTTTGTTATCTATTCTAGACCCCTGATCAGTGGCGTTGCCAGCCAAAAATTTTGGGGGGCAAATTTTTTGACTTTAAGCGAGCAACAGTATTCTGTTTGGGACACCACTCTCGAAGCAGAAAATGACAAGGTATCCTAGAAATTGGGGGCATGCCCCTGATCTATATATAAGGTGAGAACACATAAATTTGATTTCTACAGCATAGCTCCACCAAAAACATTAATCTCGTTCTGATTTCTCCTTTGATGTTCAACATAACAAATGCAACTGAAATGCTCGCACTTTTTTCAACGCATCCACGAATTAAAAAATGCGTTCAGCGCCAAGCTTCTCTCCGAGTTGCATATAAGAACAAATCGCTCGTTTAGAGTATTGTGCGTTTCTTTATGCGTATAAAAGCGTAGCCTATGCTAATTCTGCAATCAGTGGGCGCGAGTGGCATGTGCGCAAAGCTTCACACTGTGGCAGCAAGCAACAATAGAAATCACACGCCGTGCGCTGGGAAATGCTCATTTGCACCACATAAATATAGGTGCTATTTTAGCGCACCTCCCGTTCGTGGTGCATCGCGCATGCGACGCCGCGCCAGCCAAGAGTCTTTAACATTGTCATAGACTTGCACAACTCAGAAAGCTCGAAGGGACATATGATCAACATAAATTTTCTACCGGCCGCAAAGTACTATTTCTCCATTTCATTGCGATGTGGAGATTTCGTTGCAGTACGGAAGCAATTCTGGAACGACAATTACTTATTCATGGTCGAGCTTTTGCAGCATTTTCTACGATCGAGAAAGCTCTCGCGTGCGGCCCGCGGTCCATATGTTGCGCAGGCCTGCGACTAACAAGAGTGTGGGTCACGCAATTTTTGCCGAAAGCTATCTGGACCACATCAAGAAAAGGGTTGAGAAACACTGGTTTAGATTACAATTAACTGGCGGCAAAATTAGGCTGTGCAACTAGCAGCATTTCCGCAACGCGAGAAGCCCTTTTACAGCAAGTCACGTGCTGTTTTTGTGAGCGAACAAAGTCAGGCGGTCCATGAAGCAACTAGAGATAAATCAACATTGATGATCGGACACGTATCTGGCAAAGGCAGCAAAAAGCGAATTAGTTGCTTTCGACCGATATGCGGCATAGCACACAACCAACTCTTGCAAGCACAAATCCAAATTATACCGAAATCAAACTTACTTTTTCACCAAAACAAACCATAACTGAGGGAAAAAACACCACGAAAATCGGAAGAAGAAACGGAATTAGTTGCTTGACACGCAAGGCCAGCAGCGGTGTTTAGGGCTGCAGCACAACCACGATTGAGGCAAAAGCCGAAAAACTTTTTATTACTTTTTCATTGGTCTCGTGCAGCAACTTGTCCTTGAGATTTTTGATAATCTCTCTCGATTTGGCGCGAATCGAGTCCATCGACAGCTGGTCACGTTCGATCTGAACCTGAAACAGGCCAAAACAGGGGGTGGGGGGTTAAGTGTCGGATGAAACCTTTTCAAACGTCCGCAGTTTATTACGAAGGCGACGGAAAACAAAATTTTCGGTTTCTTGCGCAACGAGAACGAATGCGTTGAGAAAAGTTTGCAGCTAAACAACAAGATAAAATAAAACCAAGCCGGCTACCCGCAAATCTTGCTTCTCACTGATTTCTTTCCGGAGCTGATCCTGAACAGACTGGAGATGCACGATCTTCTGTCGCGCCTCGTCCAGTTCCGTCGACAGCGCGTTCTCGATTTGCTCCTTTTCGCGCTGGGAAAACAAAACCATCGTTTTTCTTTTCTTTCGCAGAAAGTTCATCGGGGTTTCGGATTGTTTTGTTTTACTTCGAATTTTTTACTTGCTCAGGGGTCAGGAGCATATCGAGGGGGCCAAGAGGGACACAATGCCTCGGGCGCCGAAAAGTCTCAACAGTGCCGCAAGTACTTTCTTCAGTACGGTAAATTTGCTCCTAAAAGACCTCAGGTTCGAACCCGGGGGGCGCCAGGCTTGTTTCTTGACCCGGGCGCCATCTAACCTCGGTACGCCTCTGTCAGGGAAGTAGCGTGGCCGGACTGTTCTTGGACAGCTGCTTTCCTTCGTGGTCGCCGCCAAGTTAGTCGTGAAGAGATATCAGTCAAACGCAAAAAAAACTTGCTTCGCATATTGTGTTTGTTGTTTCCTTTCGCCTTTCTCTCGTTTGTTTAGTGAACTGGCGCACCACCGGGTCCTATCTAAATGCTGGGATGGCTTTCATCCCAATGGGACATATCTCAAATCAGCTGGAAAATCCAGGACATCACATACACGCACACACAACACGTGCACGCACACACACAGAAAACACACACCTGCAAAGCTTCGGTTGACGAACGAAGGAAGCTGATCTGTGTCTGAAGCGTCGACTCCAAATGCATTTTTTCGACTTGCACAGTCGCGTAGCCCTCCCGGTACCGGTCCAGGCAAATCTTCAACCCCTGCACAACAACCAAAGCAACTTTCTTTAGCGTGGTGAGGAACGGACGAAGAAGCTGGCGATTTTTACCTGGAGTAGAAACAGCCACTCGGACATGTCTGATCATGTTGTGAGCTGTTAATTAATAAATGACAGCGCACTTTTACGGGCACAAAAAATTCAAGCATAATTTTCACGATGAGGAAAGCTGAGGTTTGAGAACGATTGAACAAAACGACAGCAGGTTGGTTACACACCTTCAAGAACCATAGGGACGTTAAACCGCTGATCTGGCATCCGGCTACGGTCTGCTCAGGTGATCAAGCAGCTTCATTCAATAGTAATTTTAACCAACACAGACCTTGATGCCCATGATTCGCGACACAGTTTTTTGTGCAACGTCTACGAGATGTGCAGTTTTGTCTGCGCCGAAAATTCCGGCATAAGTTCGATATGACCCAAGTGGCAGTTGTTGCTGTTGCCAATAAAACTTCTTGTACGATCAAAATCATTAACAGAGCGATGACTTGCAGCAACAAACAGGTGGTCACGTGAGACGATTATGACAAAACACACAACGAAGATTAACCGCAGTGGTGGTCGGCAACTTGGACTCTTTCTCCAGGCTGTGCTTGGTCTTTTCGAAAGAGTTCTTCAAAGCATTCTGATCGTTCTTTAAGTGGCGGAAGTTTTCGAGCACTTTGTCTCTGTCGCTCGTCATTTCCATCTGAGCAAATGCGGGTCCTCGTTGAAGTTTCAAATTGGCATATTTTCACAACGACAGGCTCTGCAGCGTAACCTTCTCTTCCTTCCAAACGCAAGTTTTGAGCCTTACTTTCGGGATAAACCTACGCTCAGACATCGCGTAGGAATGCTGCTGCTGCTGGTGAGTGCGTTGCCGATTTGCTCCGAAACCGGCATCGCAGAGCTTCTGTTACCAAGCAACGCTGAATGCACTCGGTTAAAATTGGAAGCTCGAACACGCGGTGCCGGCGTTTGGAGGCAATGCTAGAAAGTTGGCACAGAGCTATTGCGAAGGTAACCAAGCTACCGCTATTGCCTTTAAATCTTTTAAAAAATATTCACAACAAGAAACGACCCTTCGATGACGCAAAGCAAAGTAGAAGCAAATCGTACTGGGCGGCGGCACTTCTGTTAAACAAACTAGCGCATCACCGCGCGTTCAAGCTGAGTAAATAGGCGGTGATGCGTGACAGAAATAGGTGGACGCGTGTGAGTCCCGACAATCCGTCTCATCTATTGGCCCTGTGCTCTGTCGAGGATACGCATGAAGAAGCACGGGAAGTCGATGTGAGCAAGTTTGCATAGCTCATGTTAATTTCACAGCGTTTTCTCGACTTCGATGAACTTAAAAATCTGCATAAGATGCGAAATCAACCACAACTTACGCATATACTAATACTAACACACATCAGGTAAACTATTTTTCGTCGCTCAGTTATCCCACGTAGTCATATTTCCAGGGAGTCAGTTAACAGCTAATTACAGGCTACTTAAAGTTAGTCAGCTCAAGCAAGCAGGCAAATCCCAATCAGTCACCAATCTCTCGTTGTCCTCCGCTTCCTTCTTCCTCCGATAGCTCTGGTCGTCCTTCATCTTCTGCTCGAGACTGTCGAGCTTCGACATGAGACTCCTGATCTGCTTCTGGGCATCTTCGGACGCCCTCATCACCGACTCCTCGACGTCCGCGCGATGAGCTCTTTCCGCCTTGCACCGCTTTTCCGCTTCCTCCAGATCCGCGGTGAGTTTGTTGCACTGCGGAAGACAACGTCATCGTCGTCGTCGTCTCGCGGCGCTGGACTTTTAAGTTGGACTTTACGGAATATGCATTTTTGAGTTTAGCATGCCTTACGAGACGAATGGCCGTCCGTCGAAAA
>Ga0210059_1017898_pt1 | contig 10040 bp, 5 predicted proteins | sample Ectturendosymbi2_FD_188042 | JGI IMG/M metagenome (GOLD analysis project Ga0210059, IMG submission 188042) | Ecteinascidia turbinata endosymbiont from Florida, USA - Sample 2 (SPAdes) (version 2) | ecosystem: Host-associated > Tunicates > Ascidians > Unclassified | place: Key West, Florida...
AAATGGATACATCTTTTTGGACCACCATGTAAAAAATCGAAAACGTCTACGTCCCGGTAATTTACTCTGTTGTGTTTATGATTCAAGTTATTTCCTGTGCCAACCTCACCTAGGATTGAAACTACACAACTACAGTATAAGCCATACATGATACATTCGCATAACATTTGAGCCGAGTGTCACCTATTTAAAATACATTCCACCATACTCCACCCAATATTCTCATTTCGAAATTTTCATTCTGCCACTGCTCATATTGTTTCATGGTATATCACACACATCTGTTCAAATACGCACGCTGCACGTATCTTTATGGTTTAGTCTCCTTGTGTAGGTACAGCATAAAGACCCCTGCTCATATACGTTAAAACTCATTCTTATACACAGCGCAAAAAAATATTTTCTCATAGTATGATTTTAGGTCTTCTCTTTCCCTACATCAGCCGCTGCCCAAACACTGGGCAACGGCTTCTTTCTCGATGGCCTCGTAGCATTTCAAAATGCAACAATTTCCGAGGATCCAACTAAAATGTTTGAAAATTAGTCGATTAGACTTAATACGCAAAGTCACGTTTACCGCTAGCAGTAAATCGCATGTGCTGCTAATATTTTGTTTCTTGATAACATCTCAAATTTTCCTTGTCGTTTTACTGCAATGTCTCATTGTAGGTCACACAAACATCGTCAGTAAAAGTGAGTAGCAAGCTGAAAAAGGTTTGGAAGCATTGATATATATCATTTCACTGTCTTTTTCTCCACTTCCATCTAGTCTTTAAGTTTGATTTCCGATGATACAAAGCGGATTTTATTCATATCAGTGATCAACATCCGCATTCAGTTAGTTGAACTATCTTTGTCAAAGTAGCTGAAAAACAGACATCGAAATGCTACTTGGGAAATACACAGAATAAACCAGCTCCGCTGTGTTGTGCATTGTACCAAACTTTATTGTGCGGAAACTACAGTGCAATGTTTCATATGGTGTGCAGCACTCTTTTGGAGAAATCCTACTTATATTGATAACACTCGCAGCTCCTGAAACAAACTTTATTTATTTAGCATCTCTGTGCAACAGAAATGCATGGTACATCTGCAACGTGGTAATCTAACATTTTTAGGGCAACCAAAAGTCAATAAAGTCAAATTTGTTCTGCCTTTTTCAAAGTTTATGAAACGTCCACGAACTAGGTTTAACGCTAATGCCATGACCGATTCCAAAGTTATTAGGTCAAAAAAAGTCAAAATTTCAAAATTTGTTGCAACACAGTTTTTTTTCTGTTGATCGACTTTTCATCACAGCTACAACAACAGATGTTGACATGCTTTTGCAAGTTTAGTTGAAATTCTGACATAATAATGGATTTTTTGAGACTTCTGACGTAATGTTGTTTTGCCACTACTGGACGATTGAAAGTACACTAGGCTTGGTAGTACTTGATGTTAAAATATATCAATGTAGAACTTTCTCAGTGACTTCAGGAGATTTTTTGACACTGGATATTTCTCTTGTGCGTTTAGAGTGATTTTAGTCTACGGTTTTTCACCTTTGATTTCGCTTGGTCTTTCGCACTTATGATTTTTTTTCATTTTAACAGCAAAAAGATTTTCAACCTATCGGTTTGATTTCTTATATACGCTTTGTATTCCGCGTTTCAATTGCAAACGCAGGAAATTGATAGGGTCAAAATGAAGTCAACATTTGTAAATAATAAAGACGAAATTTTAAGCTTTCGGGTCACAAAATTGGTTGCCCTATTCATTATATGTGCCACTGAAGTACTTTAAGTGTTTGGGTAAACTATCACGGATCGATGACGAAAGCATTTAAAGAAAAGTCTAAGCATAAATATAAGATAACAAATCATCACGATTTAGCGGTTGCAAATTTGCAATATGCCTAAAAGCTTCCCATTCACATCGTAAACTGCATTCAGGCTGAATAAGATCATTTTGCTACTGCAAATGATTAAAGCCGAACATAACTTCGCTTATTGTTTTACCTTTAGTTTTATTTCCGAAAAAGTTTTAAACGTTTGTTGATGAACCTCTCATAAAGAATTTGTTAGTGGATAAGGTCAGGTTGTGAACGTATACCGTTTCGTTTGATCCTGCTCACGACGACAAAATTTTTCTGTTCGTGGTGCTTTTGTTTCTGGTGCCCTGCGCTTCATAGTGCATGTTTGTATGTCGAATACAGGGTTAGGTTAATTCATTGCAGAATTGAGGTTTTGGTCATCATTAGAGAACGTGTAAGAAAGTCGCTGCTACTTGTCTATTTATTGGAGTGCTTGCATACTTGTATCATTTGGGTTAATTCCTGTTGAGGAGGCAGTCAGTAAGAATGGTTGTTGGAGTCATTTATTTAAACTGCGCCTGGACTTCCTGCTCAGTCTTAACCGTTGGCAAGGAAAAGGCAACCTAAAACCAGTTTTGAGGTTATTATTTCATCTGGTCAAAGTTTAACCTTCTGACCCATATGTTCGGCAGTGGATATTTTATCCGCTAACCGTCCTGCTCTTGTTCAAATAAAGGTTTTCTGTATTTTAAAAGGTATATTCCAACTCTCTATCTTGGTCTGGATTCTTCCCAAGTTATTTTCCATCATCTACACTAATATGAGAGTGATACTTTCTTGAGAGAGAGGCGGCCGTTTATCACTATCCCACCAATCCATCATTTCTTTTACCCAAGTCTTGGATAAAAGCGTTTTGGGTTCACTATACCTCATTTTTTAATTTTGCAGTTGTGTTGCATTGCTTTCCCTCCAAATCGCATTAACTGCGGTCCAAAGCATTCACGACACCTGAAAATTTATGTCAGCTTCTGTTTCCGCAAACTTTCTTTTCAAAGCAAATTATGTTAATTTGTCAGAACGGCATTTATTTCAAGAAGCGCATTTTCTCATATGATCAAAGTTTTCTTGCACAGACACGTGGTTTATGCGGCGATTTCGACGGAAACACTTCCAATGACTTCAAGCTTGTGAATTCAACGTTGACCAGTGACGTTAACCAGTTTGGAAAGAACTGGAGAGTGGGATCGTGTGTTCATACCGATCCGCCGCCACCATTTGTTTGTTCGGATGCGAGCAGAACAAAATGGTGAGTAGAATGGTATTAGTAGGCCCGTATGATACATTCACTTAACGATGTAAGCTTTGTGAAATAACTGAATGATGTTTCTTGAAAATGGTGATTAAACAAATATTTCTAAATGTTTTCTTGGAGAACAGTTCTTGTTGAACGGAACTGCTCTCAGGAACAGAACTAGATTTAAAGCGTTCGAAAGTGTCATTGATGCTGAAAATAGCAACTTTCACAACGTTGATTCAGTATTTCGAGCTAGGAATCAAAATTTGCTACGAAATCATTAGCCTTCCGCATAGAATGAATGGCTGCACATTATAATGCAGGTCTGCAATGGAGTTCTGCGGAACGATCAACGCAACCAGTAGTTACTTCGACCGATGCAGAGGAAAAGTTGACCTCGATCAACTGTTTGAAGAATGCGTTTACGACGCCTGCGCCACCCGTGATGTTGGAGTCATTCATCACGTGAGTGCCCACAAACCGGTGACAATTTGACATTTCAGTCTTATAAAATGCCACGGAGCTTCAGGCTGTGACATGGAAAACGTCCCATTAAACAAAAGACTAAATATTTTACCCCTGTGCTTCGGAATACATCAGAAAGGTTTTCCAAAGTGTTCAAGGGTTGGACCAAACGTGCATTAGGTGTCGGGAGCACGAATAGCATAACGTTTGCCTTGTTTTGGTTTTGCTTTGCTAGCATTTGTATTGTAGCTGGTGAAAACAGTACAGAGCTTCATATTTCTAGTGTCCGGTCGTGCAACAGAAGGCAGTTTGAAAAAATTGTTTGAAAAACCATGCTCTTGAAAAATATTTGCTTGAATAACACTGTATTTATAAGTACACTTTTCAGTTGAAGTTTTGTAAGTTAGCTGACAAAAAAATTTTAAATCTGCTGGAGAGGTATCACTCCTTTAGACCTAAGTCACGTGCAGTTTTGCAGAAAATGTTAAAAATCTATATTTCACGTTGAGATTGAGACTCTTTGAAGAACCGAACAGATTGCCAATCACTTCTCTTGTGTTTATAGATGAAATCTGTGATAGCAGAGCTATGCCAAGCCAATGGTGGAAGTGTGTGCGACTGGAGAAATAAAACAGGATTGCCAACACCATCTTGCCCATCAAACTCTCATTTCGAAACATGTGCATCGGCATGCCCTAATACATGCTTCGATCCTTACGCAACAGATCGGTAAGAAAAATGTGTCATGGTAACCAAGTCAGAGTTTCATTTCAGCGAATTTTTACAACCTTTGCAATACACTTTCCGTGTCACTGTCAACTTCTTGCGGATTGGTGGGCAAAATAGATACCGGTTGACGCTAGTATTCCTTGCGCCAATGTGTTCATCGTCCATCAGAATGCAACTATACTCACATTTCTAGCTCCATCAAAATTCCACACTCAACTACAAATCGGCCATCAACTTCAAGTGATGAGAAGAAAATTACCTTGTTGTCGAGAGGTGCTCGACGAGACAACCTGGTCAACTGTTTTTTTGGATGTCGTAACGCTTTGATCCTAACCTGCATGAATCTATGTAGTATTTCCACCAATATTCTAAAACTCATATCTCAAATGTAATACTTCGGTCCGTATGCATCATAGGGGCAAGAATGATAAACATTACGTGAGAAAAACAGTTAGAAAGCAAATACTGTCCTATAAAGTCAGTATCCACATCAGCATGGATAAAATCGTAGTGAATTTTAAACGAGTATTTTTCTAGTGTTATGAAAATCGAGTTCAGTGTTAGAAACACAAAATTAAAATCTCAGGAGGTGTAACACTTTTATAATGCCATGATGTTTGCATTGCCTCATTGTACTGCTGTTCAGAATTTTGGCACAAGGACAACCTGCCGAAAACAACAATGTCATTCGCCTATTTACTTAATCAATTAATATCGATTTTTGGTTGCTTTTAGGCCACAACTTTCGAACCAGAGAAACCAGTATGCCAATCAAAGGCTCAGAAGATCGGATTATAGCCTAATTTCCAATAAAAGCTTGAGTCAAATAATTTCCTCTAGCGGTTGGTGTCCTGGGCTAGGTAATCTGGCCCAAAATAGCTTAAAACCTACCCCACTTATGACGTCACCCACAAAAAACGAAATCCAAAACTTTCCAATTTTTTCAATGCAAACTATAAGACTTGGCCCATCTTTTGAGGGTTTGAAAAGCTCTCTAGCACAATCGGCTGGCGGATTATAAAGTTGCAAAATGGCGCGAAAATAGCGGCTCAATGCGTGATTTCAAAGTACGAGTATTTTGTAAACCGGCAGCGAAAAAAATTGATAAGCTCCTGGAAAATTCCTTTTTGACAGAAAGAGTTATCCCATCTTAGTGCAACGTACAGTGACATGTGTGCAAAAATGTGGCGTTGTTTACGAAGGAATGTATGAATATTTGTGACTAAATGTTGCAAGGGGCAGGGCATTGATATAAAAGTGTGACGTCATTTGTAGCGACTACTGTGGTGTCACTGACTCACTGTTCAAAACTTTATGCAGATGCGACCTGCCTGCAGTCGACGCGTGTGTGTGCAACATCGGATATCTCTTGGAGGACGGAGTTTGCGTTCGCGCAGAGAAGTGTGGTTGCTACCCACCCTACAGGCCACCTGTTCCTCGAGGTGATTATCAACTGCACCCTTGTTTGTTCTATCTTCCTAGCATGATTCCTTATTGGTTTAATACATGAAGCGGAAACACAAAGTATACAAAACCAGTGTCTTCAAACGATATTAAACCGAGTGTTTTGGCAGGATATGATGACACTAACGCTAACTGTTCCTACTCTTGCGCATGCAAGGGTCCAAAGAAATGGGAATGTCGATCTATATCCTGTGCAGAAGGAGAAAGTTGTTTGCCAGTCGGATCAACTTATCAATGCATTCAACCGGTATGTGTGGCCTTGTTTTTGTTTTGCTTTAAAGCTAGGCTCAGGCATTTGAACATGTAGCATCAAAACAATCACTAGACACCAGCTTGTTTTGGCAAACACCGTGTTGTTAAATTTTCTCTTAAAAATATAGCTTTTTTGAGAATTTTTGCGGATTTAGCAATAAAAGCTAACCCATCCGCCTTTCCATGGCAGCGTTTAACCAGTTTCACTAATAAAAGAGATGCATTTAGCAAGCCAGATAATGTAGTGTTTTTGCTTAAAGCAAATAACATCTGTCTTGCCTATACAGTAGCAGTACTTTCTAGGCGGTGCTTTGCAATAGTGATACTTGTTCTGCAGATGACAAATTGTTTCATTTGGGGTGAATCTTTCGTGTCAACGTTTGACAATCGTCCATTCACACTTGAAGGGCAGTGTTCCTACATTGCTGTCGCGTAAGTACTAATGTGGTTCTTCAGCGAAAGTCTTAGCTTGTGCGCATCATTGAAAACGTGCATTTCACTCTTTGACAACCAATTTCTGTGACCGTAGGTTTTGTTACAAGTTTTGATGTTACAACAACAAGACATTACAAATGTTTAACGTTTAGAGTAGTGGTTTCCAACTTTTTTGAACCGCCACACCTTATAGCAACTCCTATAACCAACAATACCAATCTAAAACTCGAATAAAGCAAATGTAATACAGCTGCGTATATTAAATATTTTTTCGCGCACTCTCCAAAAATGGTTTACGACACCTCTGGGGTCGCGATACCAGGTTGAAAACCATTGGTCTAGAGCAGGGGAGCATGGATGGGGAACCTGCGGCCCTCGGGCCAAATGCAGCTCGCGTGAACAGTTGATATGGCCCGCATCAGAATTTTCGTTACCCAATTTAGAATACAAAAGTGCGTCAAAACGAATCTCCATGATGAGCAGGTACTTAGATAGTATGTCATAAGAAGCCTCTATCCTTCATAGTTAGATAAAGGTAGAATTTCAGGATAAAACCAAATGTTATTTGAGTTCCGCCAGCGATAATCCACAATTTACGCAGCCTGTGATAGCAAATAGATTCCCCACCCCTGATCTAGAGTCTAAACCAGTGGAACTCAACCACGGCTCCGAGAGTGGCATGCGGCTTCCAAGCAACTTTTGTGCCGCTCTCAAGAGTTTTTCAATAGCACCGCTAATATTCTGTATAACAGACTTCGTTCCCCAATAAAACAAAACGTGTCAACTGACTTGTGTGAAAATTTTTTCGTGCGGCTCACTAACAGAATTGCAAATCTGGATTTGGCTCCCTTCATTCATCAGCTTGAGAACCACTGGTCTAGACGTTCTAGGCTGCACTGATTTGTGGCAGGCTGAAATGACTAAAGCAGTGTGTGAAGATTTGAACTTTTTTATCAAACAAACCTTTTCAGAAAATAGTGTAACGCAATGATTTCTTCTTTGTTCTTTCCTTGTCCTGATGGAGTTTGAATAAAACTTTGAAAACTTAGCTCGGTAGCGTTGGCTATATCTTACTGGCGTTGCGCTAATATGCAGTTGAAGCAACGAAGGATTTTAATTTGCATAAAGCTTTGGGAAGAGAGTTGATGATGCCATTTTGGTGGTATCGCCATCAGTCTCACTTAAAGTGTCTTTTGCTCAAGTCGTAACTGTAATTGAAAATAGATTTTCTCTTAATCACAGCCACTGGTCCGGAAACACTGAAATGTTTCAAGCTTTAGAACATCTCCAGCTGGTGAAATTTTTAATTTGCCCTTTTTGACTCGAAACTGAAACGTTTTTGTTTTGGTTCAACAAATATATGAGCTATTTTTGGTCGGTGGAAAATTTAATTATACACTGCTATCAAATTTTCACAGAGCTGTAGGCGGAGACTCTTGGCCAGCCTTTACTGTAACTGTTGACAAAGGCGGCACACATAAAGATGGTTACGAAGGAATGAAAGCATTTATCGATATACAAGGCAATAAAGATTTTGAAAAAATGCTAGTTTCTGCTTCTACAAGAGCTAGAAAAGTCACGGTAAAATTACCTTTTTGTTTTAACTTCATTATTCAAACGCAATAAGTTTAATATTTTTAGACACATTTACAGTGTTAACCTTTACTAATATTGTGTATAACTGTAGTGTACATGTTCATTTTGTATCATCCTCTTATTAACACAGCTCTAATTTGGAATCTTTAGATGTACAAATTCAAAACGTAAAATGTTTATGCTCTTCTCAGATCATTAATATTTAGACGGTATTATCAAGTCAGGTTTGAGTGTGAAACGTCCTTTTTGCATGATATTTGTGTGAAACCATTGTTCTCAGAAATGTAGATGTTGCATTGCAGCAAAACACATGATCGTTTGGTGTCGGCGATTTTCTGAGTACCTCATTTTGCAATTTACTTTGTGAAATTGCTTAAACATCCAAATTTGGCTGGAAATGACCCAAGAAAACAATTTCGAAACAATATAGGTTTCTGAAGCGTCACTGTAAAATTATGTTTGACGCAAGTAACATGCCGCCATATGTTAATGCGGTGGAAATTTGAACCACGCATTTTCACGCCCAATTTTGGTCGTGCAGTTGTTTAGTTATGATTAGGGCAACCAATTTTTTGAACTAAAAACGTAAAATTTTGACTTCATAATTTAAAATTTTTGACTTTATTTTGACCTATAAATTTTCTGCCTTTGCAATTGAAAAATAATTCAGCCTTAGGTGTTGTGGTTAATCCTGAAGCATATTCATGCGCTCTCTGCTTCAAAATTATAAAAAAAATTGGTTGTTTAATTTTGGGGATGATGTATTGATAAGTAGGCTATATTATAACCGAAGTAGAGTCAAATCTGACAACATCATAAAGTTGAAACGCTATATGCATAATGGATTGAGCATTTACCAAACCACGTAGGCTACTGTAAGACCATGTTTTTTTTCTCAACACACCCATCCTACGTAACATTCAATCGTCTAGTAGTGGGCAAAACAACATTCTTACGTCAGAAATCGCAACACACCGATAAATATGGCAGAATTGCAAAAAAAAACTTGGAAAAGCATATCCATATCTGTTGTTGTAGTTTCAACAAAATATTGATAGAGAGAAAAAAAACTGTGTTGCAAGAAAAGTTTGACCCAACGATAAATTTTGACCCAATGATAAATTTTGACTTTTTTTGACGTAATAACTTGGGATTCCTTCATGGTATGAGGATGAAATTTGGGTAACGGTAAACAAAGACCCCAAACAGCACCAGCATCAATGCTTAACTCTTGATTTAATAACCACTCCGTCTTATTTGAAGCTCGTGTAGGGGCTTAACTACTGTATCAGAATCTCAATTAAAAGCTCTTGGTTTTCTGTTGGCTTTCGAGTGTTGGGATCAGCGGACATTCTATCTGAATAAGATGTAAGGACTGACGATGGGTAGTATTACGCGAAATCGGACAGGTGCCTTCACGTAGCCCTCCCTGTACGACATTTGCTACAAATGTCAACGAATGCTGTCACTACGCGAGCAACCACTGCTACCCGCGCTGGATGTGTTCGGGGCTGCTTGTGACTGAAGATGTATTCAAACAAAAGATATGATTTGTATGCATTTTCATAGCAAAAAGAGACCATGTCACCCTGCTGACACAGGACGCCGTGTACAAGAACAGAATTTACCAATTTGTATTGGCCTAACAGGCGTTGTCCTAGCAAATAACGTCTTTTTCACTGTGCTTTAAACTTATGTTGGGTTTGATAGTGCTTTAAACTTATGTTGGGGTTGAAAGTTATTCGAGCTTTTTTGCATTTCAAACCTAAGAATAAATGCCCAGCAAACCTGGTTCATCGTGAAATGTGACCCTTTATTCTTGCTTTATTCGCTGTGCAAGTGATCTTGCTTTACGTGTGTTTCTTTCTTGAGATGCATGAGTCTCTTTTCAAGAATAGCAGAAGCAAAATATCTTTGAAGTACATATTGTGACAGGTTGATGGACTTAAGGTGAACATGGGAAGCTACTATCGTGGAGTATTGGTTGCAGGTCAAGGCACTTTTGTGGTT
>Ga0210059_1017899_pt1 | contig 10040 bp, 9 predicted proteins | sample Ectturendosymbi2_FD_188042 | JGI IMG/M metagenome (GOLD analysis project Ga0210059, IMG submission 188042) | Ecteinascidia turbinata endosymbiont from Florida, USA - Sample 2 (SPAdes) (version 2) | ecosystem: Host-associated > Tunicates > Ascidians > Unclassified | place: Key West, Florida...
TACACGGATAACAAGTGGTCTGGTTCTGAACTCGATTTGCTGAGACATCTCCCAGAACGAGCCAATGCGTTGGCCACCTCAACAGAAGGACGTCTCGTTATGAAGTGTACGTGGTCTCGTTCGCGCGGTACTAAGCTAGCACCTAGCATTCAGTACCTGTCTCCAGATAAGATATGCACCGTTATGTTAACTGTTAGTGTGTTGAGTTCAGTTTTAGAAGTGTAACGCCAGTGTTTTCTTTAAGGATTTTGAAAGGGTGTCGCGGTGGATCTTTAGGGTGTCAACACCATTTTCCTTTCTATGTCTGATACTTTTAAGTCATTTTCACAAAAATGCAAATTTCCGTCACAATATGCCTAATTATTTGAATACGACATTCATTTTTGGCAAAGAAACTAAAGACAATATCATAAATAGAAAGGTTCTATGTGAGCCTACATATCCATTCACTCGTGCCCGCGTTTCCTTTGGGTAGAGTCACGGAGGCAGCAGCCCCAGGACGACCCGAAATACCTCACGATCAGCAGCAATCTCAGATAGTTCTGCTGGCTCCACACCATGACGGGACCAAGCAAGGTCTGAGATGTAGTCACTCCACCTGGTCCTTGGACGAACTCTGGGTCACTTTACCGTGGGTGCAGACTGTCGCCCGAAGGACCACCAAAGCAAAAAAGCGAGTTGTCGCAATCGAAAGAGGTCAAAAGTAGCTAAATGAAGCACGTCATGGAAAGGTCCAGTCACCGAAAATATGCAACCAGGAAATAGTCATAGTTCACAAGAAAATGTCAACAAGGGGATTTTCAATTTGAAACATTTACTCACTTCTAAAGTAACATAAAAACTTAAGCTAGGTGTCTTCATTGCCACATAATGGGTTGAATGTGAAAATGCGTGTGACAGTTCACAATCAATACAATCGTCGATGCAGCACTTTCCTTGACATTTTCCAGCTTGGCCTTGTTGCTGTTAAGATTTCTATTGATTTAACACAGTGCTTTCTCGTCACAGCAACAATTCTTTACTAAATACATATGACATTTATGAAAGTGTTAGATTAGTTAAAAACGAGATATATCATTGACAACTCGTTTCCAATTTTCAATACACATCTTGTGCTTGCAAAATCCGGCAAACGAAGTTAATTGAACGAACATAACACGCAAGCCGACAGTCAGATGATGACAATGAAAATAACATCTGCGCTTCGTTTTTTTTACACAGAACAGCACAGAATATTGAAATTCGTTTTTTCCAGTCACTTTGAGAAGGGCGAACCAACACCTACCGAACTTTGACCTTGCTTATCGGGATAAGTTTCCAATACTTGGCCAATCGAGCATTAACCTTGTTGTGGTTGCTCGTCGAATTCAAGAACCACAAAATCCACTGCAAGGTTTCGCAGACACCAACTGACTCTAATCGGATAAGAGGGCAAAGCACGCAGCATTTCCGAGGTGTCTGCATTGTCCACAAAATGTCATGTGGTCGGCTAACGTTTATCGCTGTTTGAAAACGGAAAGCAGTTCCACATTTGAAAATAGACCTTTAACCGTGACCGAAAATCGACCGTTTGTCAACATTCGCCCTTTTCATCACATTTGAGTTCAACGCAACGACGCATGGCTTGAAGAAACGTGTTTTGAGAGCATTCAAACAGTTGCTTGTCTGACGGTTTCTGGACTTCTGCCTCTTGAGTTGCGAAATACGCAGTGTGTACTTGCTTCTTGACATTTTTGAACAAAATTTGGAGTATTCCTAAACAGTTACGTTATAATTATAATGGCATTTCTTGAACTATAATGAAAATGTAAAAATTATGCAAACCTATGGGAAAGTTTAAAGTCTCCCTAAATGACATTTTGTTTTGCAGATATAAAACTATTTTTAAGATTATTGAAGTTCCTTGAAACCGACATAGTCACGAGAAATTACATTTGTTTACCCAAAGTTACAGCATGATGCATCACTTGCTTGGATCTATAAAACCCCATGCCCGGCGGTGGCACAGTGCTAAACTCGATTAACTTTCTTGCTTTCCTTCGAAATACTGATTCAACAGTAATAGCTTTGAAACAGCGTTCAAAATGGTTTTATTTTCAATCTTGGCTTTAAATATAACGATGGTTCATACGATTTCCGTGAAATATTACAAATTCCATATTGGGATTATACAACATTCTTGGGATGACACGCTATCTAAAGAAAAAACTTTCTATCTTCACCCTGAAAGGATCGCTGCCATGCAGATGGCCCTCTGTTTTTTTTCCGCTTACCACACCCCCAGACATACTGTAATCACAGCAGACAGCGGAATCTAGTATCATTAGTGACTGCATTAGCGATAATTACATGTGTGTTCTTGTCTAGCGTCACGTGTCTATGCTTATTATCCATTCACCTTTCTGTTTTTTTCTTGTTAGCACCATTGGTGCGTGAGTTATACATCGTTGTATGTCGGCGTGAAGATGTTCAGTATAGAACAACTGTTATGCAATTGGGCATTGCAACGTTTTATACAGAAAAGAAAGTAGTGCCTCGTATGTTTACAGGCACCTTGAGCAAACAATCGTTCCATGGCGTTCAAATTTACGTTAATGACGCAGGACTTGCGCAAACACTGGAAAAAGACTTTCAGTTTGATTAACATTAACGGTGATCGGATTGGCCGAAATCATCTGAGTAAAAAGCTAAAGGTCAACCGATTGTCAGGTGCAGAACCTGAACAATTTGAATTGTTTTGCAACTATGTTGAATTTCAAAACTTGACCACCAAAAATTCATTTGACATTTAATTTATTGTGATGAAATTGTTCAATCTGCTGTTGACATTTTACAACATTTTGGGGTGAAAAATATCTTGAATCGGCAAGGTGAAGGATTCATGCTCGTCTTGAACGATTCATGAAAATATCAAAAGAAAGTGAGGTTCAAGCTAGGCGGATGCGATTTTATTTTGAAAAGAGTTTAAGAACAGGAAAATTATTATCAATAAATGCAGAAATCAGAAAAACATCTTTGAAAGTTATGTAATCGTTGGTCATACAGACGAGGTAACAATTTCCAAGACAGACACTTACTTCAGATTATGAAACGGAGGCTGAGACCAAAGGTTTGTCAAATACCATACCAGAGACCGAAACGAGGAATTTCATGATCATTTGTTTTTTTTATTATGATCGATACTTCATGTTAATTATAGTTGATATTCATTAATTTCATAACCTTTTTCATTTCTTTTCACCACGCCGAAAGAACCACAATCGAATTTTTGGACTATTGAAGTTTCACCTATGCCTGCATAGTTTAAGGTAACTGTTAAGGTTTGAAGCATAGAATCTCCTTTGCGACGTATTTTTCGGTCATATTCGGTATCAGCACATTAGACCACAACTTGAAATGTCTTAATCACCACGAAACCGTTGTCATTGCGACGCAAAAGGTTATCCTGAACTTGTCGGGCTGTACGAAACACGAATTCAAACCAAACCTGCGAGCCATGTGAAGTGAGTCCACGAGACTTATTTTCCCGTGAGATGCACTTCGGGCAACGATGCGTTGAAGTGCTGGAAATTTCGAGGCGTGAGCATGGGCGTCCGCAGGGGGGAAAACGGGCATTTTCCCCCCTGGAGATTGAGCCTAAGAACGGAAATGTTTTAGAAAACATGAAGTCAGTAGCTCAATTTTGATTTGATTTAATTCTTGCAACGACAGTTTATTTGCCGGTAAGACACTCACACAGCACAAAAGTCAGTTCACGGTCCTGGTGTCATTCAGCAGTGAGCTTGCAGTTCACTCGTGTCCACTTCTTTGCGTGTCCAATCTTGGGAGCGGATTCTTCTGGTGTTGGTCTTTATTACGCAACAATATCATGGTTCACTTCAAGTTACGATTGTAGGCGTTTCGCCGGATGTTGCTGCTAGCTATTGAACGCAGATAACTTGGTTTCTTGGCAGATAGTGCAGGGAGACAGTGACTGCTGGTAGCGGTAAGCCACGCAGTTTTATACAGTGTGAAAATAAGCCCGAGTGAATGTATAGAAATGCAACCACAAGTTTGAAATATCGATTCCTAGTGTGAGACTGAGTGTGACCAAGGGACCTGAGTGAATAGCGTAATCCAGCGTGAGCCAACTTCGTTTTACCTGCTGGCTGTTTTACAAAAACGTGAGAACTTGCGGGTCGCTTTCAAGAAAATAATGTATAAAACAACAGATTCACAACATTTAAAACTAAAAAGGGAAGTTAGTGAGTGCATCACTGAAATTATTACACAATAGCAAATAGCAATTGATTACAAATCTCTATCAGTGGGATGCCTGTAGTTGAGGTTTCTCTGACACTATCGTTCCTAATTCGTGGCAGCAAGTCGGAGACTATCGTCCAGTGTTTAGTCTGCCATTCAGTTTCTGTTTTTACTGCAGATTTGACTTGCTTCATCGTAGAAAATGTGCGTACTCTCACACACTTACGGTATGTCGTGTTTCCCAAAGCCCTGCCCAGTTTGAGTGCGAAATCTTTCAGTTTGGGGAAGCTATCTTTGCTGACTAATTTCCAGAAGCTGTTTACAGTCTCTATACCGTTAGTGTTGTAGTCTACATTTTTATTGAAAGATGTTATGCCTGTTCTACAGTAATTACAATTACCTATTGCAAGGATGGACAATTACTTTGGCTCAAGGGCCACTTTAAGGAGGTCGCGTTTAGATGATAGATAGACAGACTTATTTGGCTGTATTGAGCTCATTGCGACAGATGTACTCTCCAAGACAACGAACGCCGGGGCGGAAAAACACAGAAGTTACAGTCAGGTGCCCCAGCAGAGGGTATCTTAAAATAAATGAATAAAAAGAAAACAATAATGGCACAGACAAAACGTTCATTCATTGTTCTTCACTTCTTGTGCATATACACTTTATCCAGCGCAAGCAATTCAATATAACAAATGTAACCTCACAAGTTTTCAAAAAATTTCTAATTTGAAGACTTTTTCTGAATGCTTCAGCGGGCCACTGAAAACGCTGTGGCGAACCACATGCAGCCCGAGTGCCTGTACTTGAACCACACTGGCTTATCAAACTACGCTTATGCAGTCGTCCTTTTGCACATTGCGTTGCTTGTTAATGTATGCAGACATGTGGAAATAGACATAAAGTTTAGTTCTGACTTCTGAGATAGCACGTGCAAAGCTGATTTTGCTCTGGCGAGTTTTCATAAATCATCTGTGCAATTTTTAAATCTGCGTATTGTTCTAACTTTAGTAAGTTGTTCGATAGTCGTTGTAAACTTACAGGTCTACTTCCCATTGCTTAAAACAGCTTTGCGAGAGTGTCTAACGTTCGTGTTTTTCTCACAGCTACTGATGTTCTGGCCGTTCATTATTCTGAAATTATGACTTGTTTTTGGAAAGTGCTTGAAAATTGAATATTAAGTGGGTTATGAAACCAAAAACAATTTCTGATAGCCAAAGTGTAGAAAACATTTCATATTACATTTTGAGGAGTGAGGTTTGACCTGCACAGACCAATGTGAGCACCGCAAACGTAGTTGTGGATAGTTTAAGTCCAATTCAGACTCCGTTTTCTGCAGTTCACAATAATAATGATATTGGATGATGCCCTAATTCAGCAGAAGCTGTAAAGGATGAGAAAAAGTACAACCTTTTCGCAAACTCACATACAACTCCACCTCAATACGATTGCAAAAAATGCGAACGGAGCGCGTGCTTTCATGGGGTATTTTCTTTGTGGTGTAGAAAGGGTAGAAAGCATTTTGTGAAGGTCGATTTGCATTGTATCGTTTGCAACCGGAAAAAGGGTAAGCGAAATGTTAACGTTACCCATCCCTGCTAAAATTTCTGCGGACGCCCATGAGAGTGAGACCTGCATCATTCGGGAACTAGAGCGAGAAGAGACCCCACATCTAAGAGCCTGTGCCTCACAAAGGCTTATCGACACACATTTCAAGGCTGAGACGAAACTGGAAAATCCATTATGGTTATAGATTGATTCCATTGGTATAAAATAGCGAAAGTGTTGTGTGTTAAGGTATTTAATAAATTTTAGAAATAGAGAAGAAATATTCAGTCCCACCTTATTGTTTGTGATTATCTAGCAGGTTTTGCAAAACGCTTCTATTTTTGACAACTTCGTGAAGATTTGTGGTCAAAAAAATCAGAACTAAATGTAAAGACATTTTTCAAACAGTTTTCAATTGCAATGAGCTTTAAGCAAATCACTACTTTACAGTAGATGTATTGAATCAGATCATAAAAATTTCTGAACAACTCTATTTGTGTTTCTCCCATTTATTTGATAAAACTAATGATCACAAAACAATAAGTGTGAACAATTTGAGCTTTGGAGATGGTTCACTCTCTTCACTTTTATTAAACTTGCTCTGAAGAACACATTGAAAAAAAATTCTTTGAAGTGACCAACACTTATATTTGTGCTGCTGAAATATAAGAACGTTTTCAATGTTTCAGTCAGAATGGTATTCCAAATAAGACACGTTTCATGCTTGAATGTCAATTTCACTTTATTCTTTTTTCTTCTTGAATGCCAATCAGTTTTGTTTGTTTAGATGTTTGTGTTGATTTAAATCTGAAATATAAACGTTGCATAGTTACAAAATACAAATGCATGTTATTTGCTTTGGGATACTGTTTGGTTTGGCATTTTTTGAAAGATGTTTCACCGTCGCCAATGGAGGTAAGACTTCATAAGATGTTGGGAAAATTTTGTTAAACTTGCATTTTGCCTAATGCTTGTCTAGTAGGCTGTTTTACAACAAATCAAAGATATTAAAATTCCCATAATGTGAAAGCACAAGAAAAACAATATGAATGGATTTTGAAAGCGTATTGTTTTAAGCGGAAGATTTTACTCTTTATTCTTTATTTTTGCGTTGAAAAAATAATTGTTATTAATCAAGGGAAAAATTGATATGCCATTATTAGTTGTTCATCACGCAGTGGCTATCAATAAATCATAGTTTTTTGTTGTAATAGTTTTGAGATTCATGTTCTCATGATTTCTTACGATAGTTGACAAATATTTCAACAAAACCGGAGGATGCAAAGAATTTCGATAAAGACGTGCGTTTTTCTCCTGGACTGAGGTTTGCCATATCCTTAGCCGATCGTAGTCACAGATCCATGTACAGGGTTACCCAAATAAACAGAAGCAATAAAAAATTTTATTAAATCCTACAAAGGTCCCATGAACTTCAAGCACTTTGCAGGTTTCAAACTTCATTCTGTGTATCATCATCGCCCAAAGTTTCAGTCTTTGATATCCCTTCGCATAAAAGTCATGTTCTATCCAAATATGCTCCAAATGACCTTGCAAACGTCTTACAAAATTGCCACTTACTCGAAAACATTCTTGGATATTTCACTGATTTTGGCTGTGATCGCTGCCTCAGTACGTTTTTGCTTTGTTTGATTTGAGTAAGGGTATACATGAAGGTCTTCTCGAGATTTTCCCAGCAAATGACTGCGTCGTCTTAGTGATTTTTGTGGCTTTTGTTGCAACGTATTGGGTATTGTTGCAACCTCTCCGGTGGTGTTGCGTTGATTGTGTGATTCACCACGAACGGGATGTGCGCGAAGAACAAAAATATATGCATGTGGCGCGAACAAGCAATAATAGAGTGATCTCATCGGGTGATCTCTAATGTTGCTTGCTGCCACGGTGCGAAGCTTTGCGCACTTGCCGCTGGGAATTTCCGATCGCAACAGTATAAATTAAGGTCTTCTCGAGAGTTTCCCAGCAAATGACTGCGTCGTCTTAGTGATTTTTAAGGCTCCTGTCGACCGAATCCCGTACAGCATCATTGATTCTTTACGTCTAGCTCTCACAGTCTGACCAGAAAAAGCACTGTATCTCTCAGACCTTTTGAATTAAGATTTTGCGCAGTCCCACGCTCTCTAAACTTCTGAATCCAATCAAACTTCAGTTTTTTTAATGGAGCATGACGACACTGAAACTTTCTCCGAAAACTTGCTTGCACTATGTTGTATGAATTGGCAGTGAAACTGGCCTCCACGCAAAAAAGCCTTCTCTTTGGTTGACCAAGACATGTAGGGAAAAACTATTGTTGCAATATTTCATGCATTAAGTCAGCTACTACAACCTGATAAAGATAAGAGGACTAATTAAAATTACAAATTTGATTCAACGATTTGTGAGTTCTGCTTTTTTTGGCCCTGTACGCAGAAGAAATATGATGTTTCACCATCGTCTAGAGTTTTATCTGCTTTTTAAGCATAGGAAAGTAATAAAAATGTGTTAAAGTAAGAAAATTAACGCAGTTGCATGTGGTGTCAGTTGTTGCAAAACCACCTGAACTTTCCTCATGAACTTTAATTTCAAGAAAAATACTAGCGCATTTCGTGAACTAAAATGATTCCGAGTTATGCACCCTTGAACATAGAATATTAAGCGGAATCTGTGTTTGCAAATGAATTCTATATTTCAGAAATCGCAAAATAACTAGAAAAACCTGACTCCTTGCGCCCGCGCTCCAGGCGGACAAATTGATAGACCTTGAGGCTTACTCTCAACAAATCGCAGTGAAAAGACTGCTCTAGTGACACCCCCATCGTCAACAAGGTCGTTTGCGAATGATTTTGCACCCCGCCTTTCGAACAGGAGAATGCACCAACTAGGGAGCGGCCCTTGCCGCTCTCGCGTAAGGTCGGATATCGGGTCTAGCAACAGCCGAACGGCCGTCTGACTGTGCCCGTCGCCGGCGGGGTACGAGTGCATCGTCACCTTCCAGGCGAGATTCTGACTTTGAGGCGTTCAGTCATAGTCCGTCATGTGGTAGCTTCGCACCATTGGCTTATCAGCCAAGCACATGAACCAAATGTCTGAATCTGCGGTTCCTCTCGTACTGAGCAGAATTACTGTCGCAACAACACTTCATCAGTAGGGTAAAACTGACCTGTCTCACGACGGTCTAAACCCAGCTCACGTTCCCTATTAGTGGGTGAACAATCCAACGCTTGGTGAATCCTGCTTCACAATGATAGGAAGAGCCGACATCGAAGGATCAAAAAGCAACGTCGCTATGAACGCTTGGCTGCCACAAGCCAGTTATCTCTGTGGTAACTTTTCTGACACCTCTTGCTTGAAACTCCCAAGTTCCAAAGGATCGATGGGCCACGCTTTCGCGGTCTGTATTCATACTGAAAATCAAAATCAAGTGAGCTTTTGCCCTTTTGCTCTACGCGAGGTTTCCGTCCTCGCTGAGCTCGCCTGAGGACACCTGCGTTACTATCTGACAGATGTACCGCCACAGTCAAACTCCCCGCCTGACACTGTCTTCAGAGCAGATCGCAAGCCGACCGAAGCCGGCCGCGCTTATGGCTAGAACCGTGGCCCGAAGGCCGCTTTTCGTTTTACTGAATAAGTAAAAAAACGATGCGAGCTATTTGCGAACCCAGAAAATTCAAAAGGATTTTCTGTAATTTTTGTTTTTATTTTTTAGGTCAAGCTTGTGGCAATACAAAAACAAGCATAATCTGTAACAATTTTTTGTTTTTTAAAAGTATACATTTCCCTAAACTCTGTTACTCTTTACCCTGACCTGCTGTTGCTAAGGCATCCCTAAATGAATGTGATTGAAATGTGCACACATGTACGCCTTGCGTAAGTTGATGGTACAGTTCGTTCCATTCGAAAGAAATCGTTCCATTGCATGTGTACATTTGAATCCCTCGTTTTGGTTTGATCAAATTCGACAAACTGTCGTTAGATAAACTGTTGTTCGATGAACTGCTGTCCGATAAACTGTCGTTTTGATAAATTGTCGTTCGATGAATTGTTCGATAAACTGTCGCGTCACGCACCAAGACGATTATGGGTAGCTACAGACTGAGTTGGATAGACAGGGCCTGATTGAAGGGTAAGGGGGCCCGGGGCAATTTTCACTGGAGGGCCCCTAAGGCGAATTTCATGACGTTATCATTTGTAAAATTTGTTTTCGCTGATTCGCAACGTTCTCGTTTGCTTTTTCCTGTAGTCGATTATGTGCC
>Ga0210059_1017900_pt1 | contig 10040 bp, 5 predicted proteins | sample Ectturendosymbi2_FD_188042 | JGI IMG/M metagenome (GOLD analysis project Ga0210059, IMG submission 188042) | Ecteinascidia turbinata endosymbiont from Florida, USA - Sample 2 (SPAdes) (version 2) | ecosystem: Host-associated > Tunicates > Ascidians > Unclassified | place: Key West, Florida...
TTTTGTTTCACTGAAGACTCCTGGTTGTCTGCGGTTTTATATTATACTTATTTTAGAACCTTTGGTCCAAAAGTGTTTTGAAAAACTTGCAACATTACATTACTAGACATTATCGGGGTTGTTGTGCAACTACATATACTGTCCATTCTGAAGCATAGCTTACTATATAATTTACGCATTACAAAAGCCCCAAACACTTCTATTTCATATCAATTCCATATTTCATGTCGGATCCTACATACCTGGTCTGTTTTTTAGACCAGAACTTCAAAATTGACATTTGAAGCAGTTTGGCATAAGTTTACAAAGTTTGTTTCCCAAATTCAATGCATTGCACTTTTTGAGGACACTAAGTTAAATTCAGAAAAATATGTAAATAAAAAAAGATAGTTTTTAAAATGGTTTTCTTGACTTACAACTTATCCAAGATTGAAAGGCAGATGTTCTGGTATATACAGTTGGGTAGATTGCACAACCATCTTTTCCGAACGATGTTATACCCACTACGTACCATGTATTTTCGTTGACAAGCATGACCAAAGGCCCACCGGAATCACCCTGAAAAAAATTGAAGAAAAATCATGTCAGTTTTCTGTGACTCAAGAGCAGTTCCATGATGATAATTGAAACAAATCAATTTGAAACCATTCTTTTGAGATCATCCATTTGGAACTGTTTATTTGAGACCACGTTCATTTGAAAAGTGTTAACATTTTAGAATTTTTCCTTTCGGAGCCGTTCATTTGAGACCACATTTACTGGAGACCTGTTGATTTGTGGTTACGCTCGCTTTACACCACGTTTCAGTGCAGCACTTTTGATTTTTGTGAATTATGTATTTACCACATACCAGCAACTTTTTGCGTGAGACTTAAATCTTCTCAAGGTGACTCTTCTGCAAATGTGTAGCAAAATGTGACACTCGAAAGGTGACTCCTTTCGGAAATCAAGGTCCCCCCACGGCATATTTACAAAATGTAACCGTGTTCGAAAATAAAAGGTTTTAGGTAAATCTAAACCTTAAACTTAACTCTAACCATAACCGTAACCTAACGCTAACCCCTGAACCTAAAGTTTGGAAAGAAGAAGTGATCCCATGTATTGAAACGTGCAACTACTACTACCTTAACGAAAATAGCGAAGGTGAGAGTCGATCCGTAAACCTTTGGAACATCAGACCTCAAACATTCCCCATAAGCTCAGCGTCGACTGAGCGACAAACTGAGGGTTTTATTTGAAATGCGCCATGCGGGTCGCATCTATAGAAACTGGTATTTTTCGAACACGGTTAGATTTTGTAAATGTGCGTCCTCACTCTGTATTGTAAATGCATACATGCTTTGAAACACCACGGAGACCAGAAAAACTCATCAGGCCTCGGCTGGGTGAGGAAAAGTTGCATCCTGGAGATGACCTTTTGCAAGACCAAGTAAGATCATTGGACGTTTCGTGTATTCGCTCCCTTCCTTTTTTGAGGTTGACTTAATTTTTCGTTACTTATTACTAAAAGTGAATGAATAGAAAAGAAAAATGCCTTTGTGCCTCCATGCACGCAAGCAAATTATCGAGGCTTTTGAGAATGAAAAAGCAAATGCACATGAGCAAAATGTTTGAAAGGTAATCTCTATAATACGCCAGCTGTTGTTAGAAGAACACTTTATCACAAAATAACCCAAGATTATGTTAAAAAACTGTAACGGACTGCTATCTTCATCGACAGACAAAAAAACGAAGTTACCCATCTTCCTCTATTCAAAACATTCCGAAAAGCAAAATATTTTTTGCGTACTCTAATAGCAACACGCTATTATGACATACCAAGTTATTTACAATAATGTCAGACGCCTCTCAATTATCTGTGATGACATATTTTATTGCAACATGCATCTCATATGTGTAGTGTGCTTTTCTGTGAAATTTCCATCTATTTTAATTTGCTGGTTACAATCTCTTGCATGGGACTTTGCGGCACAAACTATTTCTTAAATGGAAGGTTTGACAACCCAGCTGCAAATCCAAAGTGAAGTCACAATATCTTGCATTGTTTCAGGTGTTTGGACCGCATTATATATTATTCCATTCGTCCCGTCATCAGAGTTAGAGTTTTTCATTAGGTTTTATATAATTGTCATAAGCTTCACTTCTTGATTAATTTTGGCAAAACTACTTGCAATCTATTAAACATTTAAAACGTGTAGGTTAATCGGAAATAGCATAGAGTCATTCATCACACGTTCCTTATGGCAGAAGCTAAATATTTCAAGAGCAATGCGTTTCCACCTTTAGGTATTGCTTAGGTCTAAAAGTGAATGTTATTTCAAATTTAATAGTCGTAAATGAAAGATCGCAAGTGTCTGCAGGCCACAAAAATGTTAAAGTAAATTGCTGCTTTGTAGCAAAAAAAGAGTGTGTCAAAAGGAACAATCTGGCCAGGCTTCATTTAGTTTCCAACGCAAACAAATCAAATTGCGTCGTGTAAACTTTGGAAATAGTGTAGAGTTTTGAATCGTGAACAAGAAAACGAAAATTATTTTGAATTTGTTTGAAAATCATCCTTTGTAGATCGTGGAAAAGAGCAATCGGTTTTCGCTTGATGTGCTGCTATAGTCCACGATAAGTGACGTAAGTGAAGCCAAAGGCAACAGAGCCTTCACTATACTTTTATCTTCTCAAATGGCTGGATTTACTTTATTTACCCTTCCTACGTATTAATATTTCACAACAAGAGACTCATATACGCCACAGCCAGATTCCAATAGCTCCCGAATGAGCATGCGCGTGCAATGTTTTACCTGAAACCTCCGAGGACAGTGCCGCCTATTGCTTCATAGAGGTAGTTGTGGAATGATCTAGTTAGGTCTGGAGATACATGTCAGACTGCAGTTTTTGTGATTAAGCTGAATAATGGCACAAATGGACGAATAAAAACTAGCGGATTATCTTGATTGGATTTGGTTTATGGACCCGAAAAAACATTCATGGACCAATAAAGGGTTCATGGACTCAGTTTAAAAGTAGATATGGCATAGGCTGCTAAAATGGCGGTTAACTGCAGGTTTTCATGGGCCGGTTAACCGCCCAACCATTGTACTTCTTCCTTGGGTACCGCTGCAATCCGCACATTTTTTTTCAAGCACTATCGAGAATGTTGAGGGAAATATTTTTCATAAAGGTAAGTTGACAGCAGCTTCGCCATCCGGTGGAATTTGTGTCAGACGTGATGTAAGCAAACAATCCATAGGACCTAGGCCTATGCCATAGGCCTAATGTATGCTGTGTGCTCATTGCGCTGTGGTCTGTACGCTCTCCGGTGGTGTTGGAGTGGTAGTATTCATTTTTAGTGCGCGCAGAGGTCTTAGGAAGCTCGATTCTCGGAAACTGATTCATTGAAAGTGCAATACAGATTGGTTCGCATTTACAGTACTGTATAATTGATTGGGAGGAACACACAAAACTGCTGTCCAACCAGTACAAGTACTACAAAACCGAATTTTGAATCAATAGAAGTTTACCTGTAGAAACAGTATTTTTTAAATATAATTTTTAAAGAAATTTCGTTTATACCAAACCCATTTGGCAAAGTTTGTCTTATGTACAAGAGTCATGGCAAAATAGTGCTTTTGCCTCATGAGGCAAAATAGACATTGCTTTCTTTATGGGCCGGGCTGGTGCGGACCAAAATTTAGGAGGGGTTACGGGTTTGTTGTGATGGGTAGGGGAGATGTGGTACGGATTTTTTCAAACGAGCGTAGAACCTGGAATATCCAGAGAAAGTTGCTGAAATTTTGTTCGGTTGAAGGTTTATGGACCCAAATTGTTCATTCTAAATTTTATAACAATGAATGAATGTTTTAATTATTTTTTTTAAGTTAAACATTTTTCAAATTTGTTCCATATATCTGAGCCCAGCGGGACCTTCGCAACACCCCATAGGGACCGACGGAATAATTCCTTGTTATAAATAATAAACAGCAATTATCTTGAAGACGCTTGCCAAATTTCGTGGGTATGCTGTTTCGTTGTCAAAAATAACTTTAATAGGCAAATATCAGTTCGCATCGACCAAACTACTTTCGTTTTGCACATATGTATACACGCTTAGCACGCAAACGTGAAAAACGAGTACTAGTACTCGTTCTTTGCCAATGTTATTTTGATACGTTTCGATGAAATTCTATTCGAATCATTCAACAATTTTGCAATTTTAGTTGTACGTCATATTTATGGGGTAAACGAAGAAAATAAGCTCACAATATTTATTAAAACCTGTCTTAAAACACCACAAAGACGAAATGAAAATTTTCATCTTTTTAAGTATTTTACCTCCGGAGCGAAGGTGCAGTCTGTATTATTGTTCATTGATATATTCAATCCACGTAGGAAATACCTGTCGTGTTTACCCCGGTTTCATGTAAATTCCACATCACTTCCAGTGAAACTTTGCGGCGATTGTATAAGGTTTTCAAATTGTTGAAAAAAATTTTTAAATATAAGGATTGAAAACCATATTTTGTGTTAAGCTTGTTGATTTTACCTTTCTGAGTCAGATACCCACGTCGCTTTCTGAATTCTCTCAGCTTATTTTCGCTTGCTGGCCACTGCTATTTCTTTCCGCTCGCATGATTTTGCATTGTTGTTATCCTTACCTTCAACATAACTAAATTCCAACAGAAACGCTTTGTTTTTGTTTCATGAGTGCATTAGTTTTGACGAAAAATCATGTGGTCCTTTAGAGCACATTCCTGTTCTCTGATAACCTACACACCTGCACAAAGCATAGATTGCTTTATGTCACCTTAAGTTAAAGCTAAAACTTGTAAAAGTGAAAATTAGTTTTCTAAATTGCGTCCGGAGACTAGCTTGAAATAGTCTCCCCATTACTCTGCTTAAAAGTTTCAGATCGGCTGTGACGACGTACAGTGGCCAGTGGAATATCTGTTGTTTGCCGCTTGTCTCAAGTTAAATGTTTTTGTCTTTTCACATCATGAAACATGTATATTTAGGTTGTTCGCAGCAAATAAACCTCTTATGGTCTTTCTTTTGTGCAATAAACTTTTGCAATAAATAAGGAATTACGAATTGAAGGACCAAAGGAACACCCCCGTTCCATGGTCGCATCAACACCCATTTTTGAAAACGTGCACGATTCTACACTGCATCACAAACTTATCATCCCAATTTTCTTTGAGATATTTTTTTGACGCCTAACCTATCCTGTGAAACGTTTAGAACTTTTTACATTGAAATTATGACAGACAACGAATTTGCTAAACGATTGCGAAATATTTTACTTTGATGCCTCAAAAACAAAAAATGTTCTTACATTTTTTTAGGTCGATACAGATTCGTCTTGTTAACAGACAACGCTGTTGTCCATAAATACAAATATTTACAAAAAAGAATATGGCCAATCTCTGGGGAGTAACTTAAACTGTGTCTTCGATCCCCGTTTTCCATGGGTCCCGCACTTCCCTATGGGTCGGTCCGGGTCATAAAAATGTGAGCCCATGTCATGTACAGTGAGTAGTGATTCAAATCGCAATGAACAGGTTGAAACGAATATTGGTCGTGTTAACTTTGATAGCAATTTTGCTAACGTAACTTTGTTCCGTTTACGAAAGATCCTTCTGTTTTGCATAGATTTTAGTTGGCTAGGGGCCATGTGCATTTTGACAAAAGCCTGCAGTTTTGCTTCATGGCAGATTTTAACATAGATCAACTCGACGACATTGACACAAATTACAAAAGTTGAAAGGTTGAACCCGTAGATGTACATATCCTATTCGAGTCCGAAACCTCCAGCAGTTGGCCATTCAACTAACAGCAACAAGTGTTCCATTTTGCATTTTTCGGCTTGGTTTGTACTAGACCCTGAACCACGGGAGGATCCAGCCAGTACGTTTAGGGGGCGATTTCAACCATAATTGGTAGTAAAGTCTCATCACAGCTTCGCTACTGTGAGAGAGATGAAGTACACTTCACAAAACTGCAGTGACAAAACAATAGACGATAAAATGTCCTCATGTCGCGGAATATTGTTTTCAAACTGTACAAAATTATGGTGAATAAAATTACTTTCGTAGGTTTTAAGGGGGGGCGACCGCTACAATCGCTCCCCCCATGGATCCCCCTGCCCTGAAGCGTGTCAACCTGTCTGGGCAGCCGGTGAATGGGCGATGAGTTGCAACGCTAGTTTTGCCAAACTATTGCTGGTTGTTGTTCTGATACAATGGCAAGTTGGGGCCTTGACTTTGAGAAAAATGTATATAGTGCGCAAGGATTTGGTTATAGACATTTTATATTCACTGTGACAGTCACCCAAACTTCTTCATTTTTGATAGAACGAAACTGTTTTAAATCGCAATCCATATTAGACGGTTGTTATGCCTCTGTGGATTACTGCGCTGGCGGCAATATTGCCCGCCCAGTCGGAAAGTATAGTTTGTAGGAAGTTGCCAAGACAAAGCTTGAAATCCCATCTAATCGGAAATGATATTTAATGCCTTTAAACACGCATCAAAACTGATGCACGAAACTGCAAATTGAAATATTTTTTTGCTGTGTTTGCTGCCTGGCGACTTTGTTGAAATAAATAAATATTAAGCAGACCTTTTTAAGGGACTTGAAATTCGCTCAAATTCAACCAACTTTAGGTTTCGTGGAAAACACTACAAACACGTTTCTGGAACAGCAATGTGCTCCCACGTCTCATCAGTAGTGGCAAACTTAGTCATAAATAAATATTGTTCAGTGAAACTTAGACGTTCCACATAACAAAAACATGACGCCAAGAAAGCGTGACCTAGTTAGAAGTTACCCTAGGGTCAATGAAAAGAGGAAGATAAACGCAGCGAAGGAAAATGCAATAAAGCGTGTCAGCGCAGCAACAAACAAATTTATTGTTAAGAAGAATAGTGCCGAGATCGTGGAATCAGATAATGAGTCACTCAGTACTTGAAAGATCAAGATCGGTACCATATTCTTGTGCACCTGCTAAACAAGTTACATTATTGTCGACCTTGGCCCAGCAGTGAGATTCAGATTCCCAGAGAAAAACGACAGACGTAATGTAGCTTTGTCAAAAATTCTGAGGATCCTGTGACTTCACCCAAACGTCTTTCAACAGCTCAAAGAGATTGTCTAATCGTAAAGTTATATTTGAACTACGAATTTTCCAAAGATATAGTAGGCAGGACATTTTCAAAATGTTATTTACAACGTAAATTAATTATCCAATGGAGAGGTAATGCAATGGAAATGGTTGGTGTACTCAGTTTTTGTTGTAAGCTTTTTTCAGTTATTAATGTTGCGCTATCCAATGATGGGTTTTCTGATTGGTCCAATGCTAGTGTGCGCCTTAGCTGAGGATAAAAAGTTTAGTTGTCACTTACAGGCAAGTATTCAATGGTATAAGGCTGAGCAAAGACTTACAAAGGGTTGCTTGTTGGATTCAGATTCAATGCATCACTTTAATTGCTTGCCTCTGCACTAAACTTTCATTGTGTTTTGCCTTTTCGCGAGAGTAAATGGGTAGAAAAACCACCACTTAGAAGTCCAGGTACAAAAATGTAAAGGACACTTGAAGCTCCACTGCGGCTTAATTAAGCAAAGCAAAAACCGTGAATGTGATCCAGCACGCTTGTTCCTGTTTGCCATTATAGTGGGTGGACATGTGCTTCTATTTCATCAATCAACCATGCGCACAATATGTTGTGTTTGCTACGTTGTTTCAACAGCACATCTGTGACGTGGTTATTGTAAAATCTTGCACATTACTTTTCTAGTTCATAAAGAACAGTTTGCATTGGCATCCAAGTTCAAGGATTAAAAATAAGTAGAAAATATTTTGGGCTTTTGGGAAAGTATGGGCGGATGCGCTTGCGGTTATAGCAAAAGCGAGAAAGGGACGCAGTTCACGTTAGCAGTTTTCTCCAAGTCAGTCGTTCTTCGAATAAAATGACTGCATTGTCAGCTCAATTCGCTTGTCATTTTGGTTTGACTGGCGTAATTTTGCATCTGCGCTTGTTTCTCGGACCTGTATTACAGAACATCCTTTACTACCTTCGGATTAATTACGAGTGGTACCGTTGCATTGTCTAATGTCCATCACAGCAGCAGGCTATTAGTCATAAATATGGACCTAGCTTGTGGACACATGAGCTATGCCCGCGGCCCTCTAAATAAAACAAATGTAATGGAAGCATTTGTGATATCATGCACATGCAGATCAACTCTAATAATTTCTTTTTTTTTAATATCCATATACGCCATTTTGCTAAAACATCTACTTCAACAAGGTCTCAAGACCATAGGTTGATAGGTTGTCTGAAGATGATGACGTCATGAAACAGGGGCTCCGCGTCAAGGTCTTACATTGGGCCCCGCACCTGCTAGGGCCGGTCCTGCCTACTGTAACTTAGTTTCTGTGTGAGCGTATCGCCAGACACAACTGCCAAAATCTAACGCAAAAGTTCAATGAAAACTATTTTCATCGTAATCAAAATGTCACACAAATAAAGTTGTTTCCTAAATACCATCCTACATGGTTCGATTTGACAGTGCGTACAAAAAGGCTACGGATTCTGCAAAACGCTGAGCTGCATGCGGTGATGGGGCGGCAATTCGGAAATTCCGCAGAGTTTGGAAAACTGACGCACAGTATCAAACAAAAAATCTTTGTCACCACGTGTGACGAGACAAATATGTTTTCAGACCACGCCTAACAGCGCCTCACAAAATATGTCTTTCGTTTGATTGCTTGAAAAACACAACTTTTTCACTGGTTTCTGAAAAGATGAGTCGCTTTTACTTTTTGCTAGCGAACGCAGAAAACGAATGCTTTGAAAACTGGCAACGGGCAGTACCTATACGTCATACTTGAGAAAACAATTTTGAAACAAAACTTTGAATATGCTTAACATTAAAAACAAATTGTTCTATTTTAGGAAGACCTATCACCTGCCGTCAATGTCACTTACATTGCAACCGCCCACGCCACCAGCTTCTGTATCTCCAGCGCAGAGTTGTGTGTCATAAATTGTCGTAGGACTGAACAGGTCGCTACAGTTGTCGTTGTTGACAACACCCAAGCGCACCTGTTGCAGACGTGATGGGTTGCTTCCTTGATATTCTGAAAAATATGTGTTTCTTAATTTTGTTACGTTTTCAACTTAATTGCTTTTCTTCTTGCCTGTGTTAAAAGACTGATCTCTAAGTTGAGAACGTGCACGGGATTTATGCACATTACAATAATGTTGGAAAGTACTTTATTCTACACTAACCATTAACTTGGGTGGTGAAAGCCACCTACACCTAGTGAGGCATTTCAGACGAATTTCGGCCATAACCCGGCCAGAAATCGCGCTAGAAATTCAATTAATCCCTCATAAGAAGTGATTTGCGCTGATCCTTTTCAGTTCCGCAAACACTCTCTGCAAGGGAATGCGAGACTGAATATCTGTTGATGCGCGAAATTCGTGACGTGTCAGAAAAGGCGAAAGATTGTTGGATACGCGTTGAAAAGCTCTATGAGTGCTAGATCCCAATAGCTTGCAACTAAGGTGGGCGCCACACCCCGCAGGATGGAACAAACGTTTAAAAATCCATGCGGAAATATGATCCTGCAACAATAAAGCCTTCCCATATCACCTAAAGGTATTTTCGTAAGCATATAAATTCAAAGAATTCATTACTTTCAACTCCTACTGATGCATATGAAATCCAACTTTTCATTGAAAACTTCAAACTGAAATCTAATAGTTGTCCCAATGACATTCCACCCAAATTCTTGGAAACAGTCAGTTGCATTGTGTCCGAATGGTTGTTCAATTTCTTCAACGAATGCATGACTATTGGTGAATTCCCTGACGTCTCGAAAATTGCTCACAATACACCAATTCCTAAAGATCATAGCCCAATTTCCTCATATAAATATAAGGACCAATCTCAGCTATCCCAGTATTGTCAAAGTTATTTAAAAAGTTCTTTAAAACCGGGTCTACTCCTACCGGACAGGACACAATCTAATCGATAAAACGCAC